>Ga0268261_10002341_pt1 | contig 13547 bp, 11 predicted proteins | sample TergutNc150P1_FD_190353 | JGI IMG/M metagenome (GOLD analysis project Ga0268261, IMG submission 190353) | Nasutitermes corniger P1 segment gut microbial community from laboratory colony in Florida, USA - Nc150 P1 (SPAdes) (version 2) | ecosystem: Host-associated > Arthropoda: Insects >... | reverse complement strand
GCTATCGGCTTCCTTCAAACTCCACTTCACAATGGACGCTCTTGCCTTTCGCTAGTAGTTGGCTACGACAAGCCCCTACAGTGGACTTGCACCACCTAGATTTGTACCATGCACGGCACACACAAAAGCCTTTTGATTTACTATCAAAAGGCTTTTATCATCTTGAATTTTAGCAAAAATTTATCTAACCATTACTTTTAATATACAGCAAATTCCTCATAACATCTGTTACAAGTTTTAACTCTACAGGACTAAGTTTTACCATCATATTAGTAGCTTCATCTAATTCCAACGTATTTTCATTTATAAATGCCAAATCTTTCGTATCACTTACAAGGTCATTTATAGAAATACCTAAAGCTTCCGATATTCTAAGCAAATTATAAAGACTAGGTACTTTGACACCACTTTCTATAGTTGCTAGATAACCAACACCAATATTAGTTGCTTCTGATAAATCTTTTAATTTGATATTGCGAATTTTACGATATGCTTTAAAGTTTTTAGAAATTACAGATTTTAAATATTCCCCTGTTATAGGAAATTTAATATATTTCTCATATTCATTTATATCGTTTACTGCCATATCATATATAGTAGTATTTTCAGTTTTTTTAATAAATTCTAAACCTTTATCTACAAAATCAAATTCTCCTAAGAAAAGCCCTTTTCTAATATAGTTTATACCAATCATGTCATCAAAATTTTCTTTTTTACATAATTCAATTGCAGTATTTATGTGTATTAGAAATTCTTTTCTTAAATATTCATGAGAATTTATCAAATAATCATAGTACTTAGAACGTAATAATTTAGTTGAGGTATTTGCGTGTACAGACATTTGTATACGAGGATTTCTAGGATGATTTTTATATTTTTCTAAATTTTTTAATAATTTTTCACTAATAAAACAGGATTGCCTAAAATCATATGTATGACCAACAGCAACTGTTATAATTCTAATATCTGTTAAATCTAAATCATTTTGAAAAGTGGCTCTTTCTATTATTGGTGATACAACTTTAACAGATTCTTTAAAATTATCAAATTTTGATTCAAGTTTAAATATTGTAGACAGAAGTAAAATATCTTCTATTTGTCTATCATGACCGTTGAGCTGTTTATATTCTTTTAATTTTTCTTGAATATTTATATTAGTTTCTATATCGGTATTACCACCCATACCAAAGAACATATCTACTAATTGCTCTTTTGTGTATTTAAGCATCTAAATGCCTCTCCTTTATATTTTTAACTATTTTCTTTTCAAATTTATTTAACCAGCGGATAACTGACCAAGAGGTCTGAATGCTACATAATATATGTAATACAATAACGCCATCATTTCCAATACCCCCTTTGTATTTAATTATTCTTGATTAAATTTATTAAAAAGCTAAATTTATGTATAAAAATAGCCTATAAAATAATAAAATCTCGAAACAATGATTTATTTTACCATTTATGATTTATCTTGTCAACAATGAATTTTAGAGCTGTTAATATTATATAGTTACAAAATACTATATGTGCATTAATTTAATAAAAATTCTATGTACATAAAAATCAAAAATACATGAAAAAATAATGAAATTTTTACATTTCGGATAAATAAAAAATGAATAATTTTTTTAAATAACAGGATTATACAAAAAATACATTAAAAAATAGTGAAAATTATACAATAATATGTTAAAAAATAGTATACGTAATTATGTTCTATGTATATATTGTACAAATATAGTACAAAATAATTGATTTGATATTTCTCAGACAAAAGTATAAAATAATTATATATAATAAGAAAGGAGGCGAAAAATGATGAAAAAACAAAAACTATGACCAAGTTATGGTATTTTGAATTTTAAAAGAAGTATTACAAGGTGCATCTAAAATCTAATCGTTCAAAAAATATTTTAGACACAATCCTCATAAAACTTAGTACATACTAACATATATATTAAGTTTTTTCAAGAGGAATGTGCTAACAACCCTAGAAAAGAGGAAACTTTTTCACTTCCCACTTTATTACAGGTGGTGGAAGAGCAAGTGTATCTATAACAAATAGAAGTAGCTCTCGTTTTACTATCGATATAGGTCATAATAACTCAGGTAATTTCAGTTCTTCTTCACTTGAGAGAAATATACCTGGTGGAGCTTTTGTGAGTATTTCAGGAATTGGAAACTTTGGAGCAAATGATAGAGTAATGATTAGATTTAACCACCCTACAAATGCTCATGGAACACTTGCTTTAAACTAAAAATATATAAGTCCAATTCCCAATTGTAAATATATTTACAATTGGGAATTTTTAAAAGGAGAAAAATGTATGTCTTTGTCTAATAAATCAATTATAATTACATCTATAGTTTTGTTTAGTATATCTATGATTTTATTTTATATATCTGCAAATTTATATAGCGTATCCTATCTTCTCACATATTCCATGCCTATGTTATTATCATTAACTAATTTACTATATTTTACATCAAGTATACTAATTTTTTTTGTTGCTATGAGAAAATACAAAACCGTTAGTAATAAGTTAAAATTTATATTAACTATTTTTTGTGTATCTATAATTTCTCATATTCTCTTTGTTATATCCAGAAATTTTTATGATTCTAATTGGTCAATTTTTCATTTATTTGTATCTAACAATACGGCAATAACAGTTTTTTATTCTTGTATTATTATATTAGTTATAGAAAATTTTAAACATAAAAATTTTAAATTATTGATAATTGCGACTATCATTTTTTTTATACAATTTTATTTTATGTATAGCCTTAGTGGAGCAGGAGTTAATTTTTTTGGCATAAATAATGTTACTATATTTAGTTTAAGCAACAACAATGTTTTGCTTGGCAACATTTTTAATTTATTATTTGAATTTAATATAGTAAATGTTCCGGGTGGTTTGTTTTTGATAATACGAAAAATACATTTATATTTTACTATATATCTGCACCAATTATTTTAACAGCAATACTTTCCATAAGACATCTTTTACAATTATAAATAATAGTGTATAATTCCTAAAACACACTGATGATTTTACAATAAAAAGGAGAAAAAATAACAATGGAGAAATTAGCTTTAAATGTAAAAGGTATGACTTGTAGTCATTGTGAAACAGCAGTAAAAAATGCAATGGAAGATTTAAATGTAAATGTAATACAGGTATCTTCCGAAAAAGAATTATTAGAAATAGAATTTGACCCAAGCAAAGTAACATTAGAACAAATAAAAAATGAAATAACAGATATGGATTATACAGTAGCCTAAAATAATTCAAAACAAACATTAAAAATCTTTTGTAAAAATCAGTGTGTTTTTGTGTATCATATTAATGAATAAAAATAGAAAAAAATTACATAATTATGTGTACTAGCAAATATAATTAAAATAAATTAAATTTTGCTTAGGAGATATTTATGGTTATACATGAAATTGCATCTTACATTTGGAGTCTTCCTCTTCTTTTGCTTTGTATTGGCTCTGGTCTTGCTTTTTCTTTTGGTACAAAATTTGTACAAATACGATATTTCAAAGAAATGATTAGGCAAATGTTAAACAAGCAAAAATCGGATGTTGGTATTTCTTCTTTTCAATCTCTTATGCTCGGACTTTCTGGTAGACTTGGTACTGGAAATATTGCAGGTATAGCAACAGCCATTGCAGTAGGAGGCCCCGGTGCTATTTTTTGGATGTGGGTAATATCTTTTTTGGGTGCTGGTAGTGCTTTTGCAGAATCTACACTTGGACAAATTTACAAAATAAAAGAAGACGGAGAATATAGAGGTGGTCCCTCGTATTATATAGAAAAAGGTCTAGGACTTAAATGGTATGCTATTATATTTTCTATATCAATACTTTTATCGTACATAATATTTTTACCCGGTATACAAGCAAATGCTATCACAACATCTCTATACGAAGCATTTGGAATACCACCAATAACTATGGGTATTCTTATAGTAATTTCTTTAGCAATTCTAATACGTGGTGGGATAAAAGGTTTTGCAAAATTTTCTGAGATTATAATACCTTTTATGACAATTGGATACTTATTAATGTCTTGGATAATAATAGCGGTAAACTTTGAAAAAGTACCTAGTGCTATTTGGCTTATAATATCTAGTGCTATGGGTATACAACAAGCTTTTGCAGGTATAGTTGGTGTAGCTATAAGCTATGGTATAAGACGTGGAGTTTTTTCTACAGAATCTGGACTTGGTACACAAGTTAGTTCGGCTGCGGCTGCTGGAACAAAACATCCTGTTACACAAGGTTTGGTACAAGCTTTTTCTATATACATAGATACATTTCTTGTTAGTACATCTACTGCTATAATGCTTATTGTTACAAACTCTTACAATGTCATTGCTCCTAACAATGGTTATATTGTAAAAAATTTAGATATAGAAACTTATGGAGGTGCAGAATTTGCAATAGCTGCTACACAAGGTGTTTTTTCAAACTTGGGACGTTCTCTAGTCGCTATTTCTATATTTTTCTTCGCTTACACTGTTTTTGTTACATATTATTACGTTGCCGAAACAAATTTACTATATATTTTCAAAGGAAAAAAAATAAAATGGCTTATGTGGATTATAGAGCTTTTGTTTTTATTTTTTATATTTAGAGGTAGTATTGTTTCTAGTGAAAACGCATGGTCAATGGCAGATATTGGAGTTGGAATTAGTGCGTGGGTAAATCTTATAGCAATACTTTTACTTTACAAGCCTTTAATGGTCTGTTTCAAAGATTATGAAAAACAAATAAAACAAAAAAAAGAACCTGTCTTTAATTCAAAAAATTTCTTAGAAAAATATTCAAAAATACAAGAAAAATAAAAAAGTGTACCCACTAGTAAATAGTGGGATACTCTCTATCTTATAAATTTTATTCATTTAAACCTAACTCGCTATCTTGTTCATACTGTAAAAATAAATATACAAAATCACGAGGAACATAAACATTTCCATATATAACTTCAACCGTACTGCCCAACTCTTTTAAAATACCATCAGGATAAGTATTTGCATTAAAAACAAAAGGCATAAATTGTTCAATTCTATGAAGCACTCCATCTATTTCAAATATTACTATCGTAATTTCTAAATCTTCATTTTTTCCATCTAAAATTGTTTGTACAGACATATATACACCTATCAAATCAAAAAATTCTCTTAGATTTATCATGTCATTTTGCAATAGTATTTCCAGTGGTGTAAGTTGTGCTGGAAGTGGTAAGCCTTGTCTGTCTGCCTCTGCAAACCCCCAATTTAATAATCTTATACTTTCTGTATGTCTACCGTCATTACTACCAGCACCAAACAGAACAGCTATTATACGTCTGCCATCTTTATATGCCGTTGTACTATGTCCCCATCCCGATTCACGTGTAACACCAGTTTTAAACCCATCTGCATATACATATCTATGTGCATTTTGTAGTAACAAATTTGTACTGTTTATTCTTCTTCCATTGTAGTACATATATGGCATTCTTGTTATTTCTAATATTTCTGGGTATCTTTTTATAAATTCACGTATAAGCATAGCTTGTGAATATACATCTGAATTATGTGCATTACCACCAGATGCACCGTGGCTATTTAAATAATTTGTTCTAATTCCAAGCTCTTCAGAGACTCTGTTCATTCTCTGTGCAAAGGCTGTATCACTACCCTCTAAATATTCTGCAACAACTACAGTTGCACCATTACTACTAGGGAGCATAATAAGCTCTAGTAGTGTACGTACAGAAACGTAACTATTTGCAGGCATATGTGTCGGTATACCTTGTAAATCTGGACTTGTAGATAATCTACTAGCATTTGGACTAACACGAAGCATTGTATCCATTGTAAGATTACCTGCCTCTATCTCCTGAAAAACTATAAACGCTGTAAGTGTTTTTGTCATGGATGCAGTATTTTGAAGTGTCCATGCACCTCGTTCTGATAATATTTCACCTGTATAGAAATCCATAACAATATATCTATTTACATTTACACTTGGTCTTGCAAGTGTAGTTTGTAAATCAGTAAATAAAAAACCTAGTATTGAAATTAAAAAAATTTTAAATTTCATATATATACTCCTCTAAAATAAAATTATAAAAAATCAATAAAACCACATACGGTTAAAATTTTGAAACATCATAGATATTTCATAAAAATCTGCATAATCTCTATTGCTCCAACCATTCCTAGCACTAAAAACAACAAGTATGTAAGGAGAAGGAGCATAAACAATTGACATATCGTGCCATGCACTAGGTCTTGTCCAACCTGTTTTGCTTGCAATAGGGTAATCGGATACCAAAAAAGGAAATTGATTATTTAACAAATGTTTTCTAAAATCTTCACTATATCTACCACTAACCTCTATATAATCGAATATTGCACGTGCAAAAATACCAGCTTCTCTAGTAGTCATATTAGACCCAAAAACACTATTTGCAACACGGCTAGAATTAGCTCCAAGGCTTTGTACAAAACGCCTATATCCATCTGTTCCATGTATCTGTGCTAACATTCTTGTTGCTGTGTTGTCTGATTCGTAAAGGTTTAAAGCCAAAAGTATATGTTGTGTAAAATTTTGACCAAATCTATATCTATGGCGTATTACTCCACTACCACCATGTAAATTGCTTTGGTTAAAAGTATGTACACTATCAAGGTTTGTTTCTCCACGTTCCGCTTTTTGATAAATATAAAGTGCAAATGGAGCTTTTGAAATACTTGCACCAAAATAAACTCTATCTGCATTGTATGTGAATCTAAAACTGTTCTCTACATTGTAAAAATATACAGATAAATTATTACCGAACCTATGTAGTGCATTTGTAAGATTATTAGTTGGAGGCATAAAATCAAGATTTATCCACATATCACCAAGATATGTATCTATCAAAAACCAATTTTCATGTTTATCTAAAACTTGTACAATTTGTGAATTTATTATTGACACGTAATTTGTATCATGAATACTTTTAAAAATACCCATTCTTCTAGGAACAAAAAATCTATTACTATTTATATAAGCATAACAATTCCCTTTATAAGTAGATATAAGTACCCAGCCTGTATTTTCATTTTCCTCTAAAACAAGTACACTTTGTGGCATCCAACTGCCTGTAATATTAGCCTCAAAATAAGGAGCATCGTAAGTAAAAAATTCCCATTGTATAAAGTATGTATAGGGAAAAAAATCTAAATGTTCCTCATATAGCTGTGTATCTTCATATTCAAAATTCCCATCGTTCAAATTAGCAAATACAACATGATAATTGTAAAAAACAAAAACAACAAAGAAAATAAAGATACTTTTTTTCAAATCTGGTATCACCCCATATTTTTATAAATTTAAAACTAAAAAAGTCAAAATTTATTATACACGAATATACATACAAATCAATAACAATTTTTAACAAAATATGATATATAGTTATATTGTTTTTAGTGTTTATGTGTTTATAAAATACAGATATTCATTCTGATTTATTTTAGTAAAAAATAAAAAAAGAACAAGCCATAAAACTTGTTCTTTTAAATATTATTTTTACTTCATACTTAAAAGAGAAAGACCGATTGTACTAGAATTGTGTAAAAATGCTGATGTACTAGGGGATATAAAACCACCAGAACCGAGCAGAATAAGGCTTGTATTTATACCAACAATATAACCAAAATTTCTTGATATTTTGTCTAATGTAACTGTTGCTATATTTCTAAGCTCTACAAGACCTTTTAAATCTTCTGTAAGCAACGTTACATCTGCTACTTCTTTTGCTATATCGCTACTATCTTTCATTGCTACAGATACATTTGCAAAAGTCAACGCTGGACTATCGTTTATACCATCTCCTACCATTATTATTTTGTTACCTTGCTCTTTTAATTTTTCTATTATCTCTACTTTTCCATGTGGTAATACCTCAAAATAATATTCATCTATTCCTAACTCTCTACTTACTGCTTTAGCTGCTGGTTCGCTATCACCTGTTATCATTATTACACGTTTTATACCTAAATTTTTAAGGCTATTTATTACCCAAAATGCCTCGCTACGTACAGGGTCTTCTATACATATCATAGCTGCAAGTTTACTATCTATAGCTAGAAAAATAGTTGTATATCCATTTTTATTTTGGTTTATTATTTGTAAATCTTCGTCTGAAATATTTATTTTTTCATCTTCAAATATAAAGTGGTGGCTACCTATTAAAACTGGTTTACCTTTTAACATTGAGGAAATACCATGTGCTATAATATATTTTGGTTCATCATGTTCTTCTCTATGTTTTATATCTTCTATTTCTGCTTGTTTTACTATAGCTTTTGCAACACTATGCGGAAAATGTTCCTCTAAACAAGCTGATATTTTAAGTGCCTCTCTTCTAGTTATATCTCCAAAAGTTATTATTTTTGCAACTGTTGGAGTTGCCAATGTAAGCGTACCAGTTTTATCAAAAACTATTGTATCTGCTGTAGCATATTCTTCTAAATGTTTACCACCTTTTATTAGTATTTTACTACTTGCTGCATATCTCATTGCAGACATTATATATATTGGTGTGGTAAGTTTTATAGCACAACTATAGTCTACCATAAGTACGCTTGTTGAACGCATTATATCTTTTGTAAAAGCAAATGTTAGAGCAACAGCCAAAAAGCTAAATGGAACAATATTATTTGCCAATTTTTCTGATTTGCTTTGTAAATTTGATTTATAATCTTCAGAGTTGTCTATTAAAGATATTATTTTGTTTATTCTTGTATTATCTTGTGTGCTAGATACTTCTATATCTATATTACCCTCTTCTATTACAGTACCTGCATATACAACATTATCTACATTACGCAGTACAGATACAGCTTCTCCTGTCATACTTGCTTCGTTTACAGAGGCTTCGCCCTTTATTATTTTTCCATCTAGTGGTATTGTATTACCTGCGTGTACTTGTATTACATCACCAATATTTATTTGTCCTATAGGAGTAAGTTTTAAATTATCATTTTTTATAGTCCAAACATTTTCTATATTTAAAGATAAGCAAGAAGACAATACTTGAGTAGATTTTTTTCTTGTATATTCTTCTAAAATATCACTTATACCGAGCATAAACATTACATTTCCAGCTGTAGAATAGTCATTATTTAAAATAGATACAAGAATTGCAGTAGCATCTATCAAATCTACATTCATTTTTAAAGAAAATAAAGCTTTAAGTCCAGCTTTAAAATATCCTATAGATTCATAAATAATAAATATTTTGCGTATAGGAAATGGTAAAAACCATATTTTTGAATATCGCACTGCAATTTTTTTTGCAAGTGAAAAATAGAAATTACTTTCTATTTCTCTTATATAATTTTCGTCTCTTGGCTTTGATAGTGGTAAATTTTCTATATCTATATTATTTATTATTTCTAATATAAAATCACGTGTGCCACTTTTGTAGTCTACAAGTACACTACCATTTATAGCATTACAAACAACATTTTGTACACCTACACAAGACAAAAAAAGAGCTTCTATGGAGTAGCCCTCTTCTCTTGTAAAAACATTAGCACCAAATCTAAATCTAATTCTACCGAATTTATCGTATACTATTTTATAAGGTATCTTCACAGCGTTAAATTTTTTCTATTTCTTCTAAATTTGTTTCGTCTGTTTCTATATATGATATAGCATTTATATTTTTTGCCTCATGACAAATATCCTGTGCTTCTTCTTTTATATTTTGCATTGTTACAGCTGCGTTTTTTTGTAGTTTCATACCTTTTGCAACAGTATTTACTACAATTTCACGACTCTTTTTGCTTTTCAATATTTTTGAACCCAAGCAAACGCTAGCGACTCCCCCCATAAAATATAAAAATTTTTCATTTGATAATAATTTTATCACAGTAATACCTCCAAAATTGTTTTATATTTCTATATTTTAAATCTTTATTTTTAAAAATACAAGCTACAAAAATATTATTTTCTAAAACTCCAAAACCTATTTCCCAAATAACTAACAGCAATACCAACAAATACAGATGGAAAATAAGCTATCTGTTCTGAAAAACCCCAGCTTACAAAAATATAAATAATAAAAATACTAACAACATATTGAATAAAAGAAACTATTAAAAATTTCAAAAAAGACGACAAATTTGTTTGTCTTTTCTTAAATGTAAAATTTTTTGTTAGAAAATATTTATTTATTATAGCTATAGCAGTAGCTATTGTATGTGATATAACAAAATTTAAACCAAAATTTAAAAATAATAAGTACAAAATATAATGTACTCCTGTGCTAATAAATCCAACCAAAACAAATCGTATTATTTGAAAAAAATCTTTATTGACAATTATTTTTTTTATAAAAAAAATATAAAACACCATCCTAAGTCATAATTAAATCTGTGCTTAATTATATATTATATTTTGTATTTTTGGAAATGAAATAATTTTTGTAGATTTTTTATATTTTTAATACTACATTTGCAAAAAAATTTAGCACTTTTGATGTTTAACAAAGAAAAGTTTGTTAATAAAAAGATTAAATTTACAAAAATTATCTCACTTGATATAATATAAACTGTAGGATAAAAATAATAAATTGGAACAAGCAGAATAATTTTAAAATAAAGGAGAAAAAAATGTCAGAAATAAAACAAAAATATGATAACTACATAAATGGGAAATGGGTAGCACCTGAAAACGGCAAATACTTCGATGTTATATCCCCTATAGATGGAAAAGTAATATCAAAAGTAGCCGAATCTCACGCTTACGATGTAAACTTAGCTGTAGATGCAGCCCACGAAGCTTTTAAAACATGGAGCAAAACAAGTGCAAAAGAAAGAAGCTATATTTTAAACAAAATAGCAGACCGCATAGAGCAAAACCTAGAGCTACTTGCAACAATAGAAACAATAGACAACGGTAAAGCAATACGTGAAACATTGGCTGCAGATATACCACTAGCTGCAGACCATTTTAGATATTTTGCAGGTGTAATACGTGCAGAAGAGGGTAGTGCAACAGAGATAGATAAAGATACGCTATCATTAGTAATAAAAGAGCCTATTGGAGTTGTAGCACAAATAATACCTTGGAATTTTCCACTACTTATGGCAGCGTGGAAACTTGCCCCAGCTCTTGCAGCAGGAAACTGTGTTGTATTAAAACCAGCAGAAAGCACACCCGTATCTATAATGGAACTACTTTCACTAATAGACGATTTACTACCAGCCGGCGTACTAAATATTATAAATGGTTTTGGTAAAGATGTTGGTCCATATCTTGTAAAAAATCCCAAAGTAGCAAAAGTAGCATTTACTGGTTCTACAGCAACAGGACGTTTGATAATGCAATACGCAACAGAAAATATTATACCTGTTACACTAGAGCTTGGTGGTAAATCTCCAAACATATATTTTAGCTCTATCATGGACAAAGACGACGAACTTTTGGACAAAGCAGTAGAAGGAGCTGTTTCTTTTGCACTAAACCAAGGAGAAGTTTGTACTTGTCCATCTAGGTTATTAATACAAGAAGATATATACGAAGAATTTATAAAACGTGTAATAGATAGAGTAAAACAAATAAAAACAGGTAATCCATTAGACAAAGACACGATGATAGGTGCACAAGCATCTAAAATGCAACAAGACAAAATTTTATCGTATCTAAAAATAGGTAAAGAAGAGGGATGTGAAATATTAATAGGAGGAGAAGAAAACAAAATAGGTGAAGGCTTTGAAAACGGATATTATATACAACCAACAGTATTTAAAGGTGATAACAATATGCGTATTTTTAAAGAGGAGATATTTGGGCCTGTTGTGGGTGTAACAACATTCAAAACAGTAGAAGAAGCTATAGAAATAGCAAACGATACACCTTATGGACTTGGTGCAGGAGTTTGGACAAGAGATACACACGAAGCATATCAGGTACCAAGAGAGATAAAAGCGGGTAGAGTATGGGTAAACAACTATCATTCATACCCAGCTGGTGCTCCTTTTGGTGGATACAAGCTGTCTGGTATAGGACGTGAAACTCACAAAATGATGCTAGACTACTATACACAAACAAAAAATATTTTAATTTCTTACAACAAAAATAAATTAGGATTGTTCTAAAATATAATAAATCAAAAATACGGAGGATAAGAATATGAAAGCTGCAGTTGTAAACGAATTTAAGAAAAAACTAGAAATAAAAGATGTACCAATGCCAAAGGCAGGTTATGGAGAAATAGTAGTCAAAATAGAAGCAAGTGGGGTCTGCCATACAGATTTACACGCTGCACATGGAGACTGGCCTGTAAAACCAAAATTACCCCTTGTTCCAGGACATGAGGGTACGGGAACAGTTGTAGAAGTTGGTGAAAATGTTAGTCATATCAAAGTTGGAGACAGAGTAGGTATACCATGGCTATATTCTGCTTGTGGTCATTGCGAATTTTGTTTAACAGGTCGTGAAACACTCTGTAAAGACCAGCTAAACTCGGGATATTCTATAGATGGAGCTTATGCAGAATATTGCCTTGCAAATGCGAACTATGTTGTGAAAATACCTGACAATATAAGCTTTATAGATGCAGCACCTCTATTTTGTGCAGGAGTAACAACATACAAAGCACTAAAAGTATCAAAAGCCAAGCCGGGCGATTGGGTAGCTATATTTGGTATAGGTGGACTTGGACACTTGGCTGTGCAATATGCAAAAGCTATGGGCTTTAATGTTATAGCAGTAGATATTTTAGAAGAAAAGCTAACATTAGCAAAAGAATTGGGTGCTGACCTTACTGTAAATGGTAAAGAAACGGATGTTTCAAAATTTATACAAGAAAAAGTTGGTGGAGCCCATGCATCTGTATGTGTTGCTGTTTCCAAAATAGCGTTTAATCAAGCCTATAGCTGTCTAAGACGTGGAGGAGTTTGTGTACCTGTTGGATTACCACCTGAAAATATGGAAATACCAATTTTCGACACGGTTCTAAATGCAATACAAGTAATAGGTTCAATAGTAGGAACACGAAAAGATTTGCAAGAAACTTTGCAGTTTGCTGCCGAAGGTAAAGTAAAATCGATAATAGAAGTAAGGAAACTCGAAGAAATAAATGAGATTTTCGAAGAATTAGAACATGGAAAAGTAAACGGAAGAATTGTAGTTGATATGTCTAAATCTTAATTTTTAAAATTTATCCTATTCAAATATCATAATAAAAATAGCCCTGCCTTAAATTTAAAATTCGAGACAGGGCTATTTTTATTTCTATATTTTATTACGATAACTTATTCATTTTTTTGTTTTTCCGAATTTTGTAAAAGTGCAATTTGCTTTTTTAATTCTTCTATTTCTTTTTCAGCTTTTGATACACGCTTTGCCTCAGCTTCTGCACGCTTTGCCTCGACTTCTGCACGCTTTGCCTCGACTTCTGCACGCTTTGCCTCGACTTCTGCACGTTTTGCCTCGGCTTCTACACGTTTGTTAGCTTCATTCAAACGCTGCATTGCATCTGTAACTA
>Ga0268261_10002340_pt1 | contig 13548 bp, 5 predicted proteins | sample TergutNc150P1_FD_190353 | JGI IMG/M metagenome (GOLD analysis project Ga0268261, IMG submission 190353) | Nasutitermes corniger P1 segment gut microbial community from laboratory colony in Florida, USA - Nc150 P1 (SPAdes) (version 2) | ecosystem: Host-associated > Arthropoda: Insects > Digestive... | reverse complement strand
GCACTATGGCCCTGGGGTCGACTCAGCCTCTAACAGAAATGAGTACCAGGAATGTTTCCTGGGGGTAAAGGCGGCCGGTGCGTATGGCTGACAACCTTACCACCTTCATGTGCCGATTGTCTTGAAATCTGGGAGCCTCAACCTCCTGGAACCCTCAGGGCCTGTCCAGGCCTATAATGGGACTGCTTTACCTTTACTTGTAATTCTAATATTAACACCATGCATTGCGTTATTGCAGTGCCACATGTGCATGATTTAGCTAACCAAAAGTAGCATTTTTTAATAATATTATATTTCCCCCATGTTTAATTCTGGAAATCAGCCCTGTAGTTTAGGTAGATTTAAAATGCTGTATTCAGAGCCAACATTATTGTTTCAGCACTCCTTGGTTGGGAACAATGGACAGTTTGGTCAGTGTGTGACAACAATGCAGAACAGCACAGACGCAGGACGTGCCGTACAACAAACCCGGGTCCCCACATTTGTCAGGGTCATGACAAAGAAACCAGAATGTGTGTGTTTCCAGATGCCAATGGTTAGTACAGATATAAATGTCTATAAACATCTCACCAGAATTTTAATTTTTACTTGATATTTGCATACTCTTGAACTGTGACACTGTATTGGGTTGGTTTTGTTTTCAAACAAACTGTAGGCCCTCTTCAAAATTCCTTGTAAGAAAAATGGAATTTTTTAACCCTTTATAGCATAGTAGTTTTGACACTGGTACATGTTGTTCTCCAAGTACTTTGGTTTTACCCAGTATATATTGTTACACCAATGCTCCAAACCCAGCTTTGAAACTACTAATAACAGCAGGACATACGGGTGAGGTCTGGGGATCTACCATCAAAGAGTGTGTTGTACTGGCAACAAGCAAGCAACAAGAAAGAAAAGTAATTTTTCAGGTTTCAGAGAGTTATGAGAGAAATTCAGTGCATTGTAAAGTTTCATGTGTAAAACAAGGATTTTTTTTTAATAAACTGTTTTCAATTTTCAGAGGTTGAAACTTGAGTTTTGGATATGTAGAGAAAATGTTCAGTTTTGTAAGATATGTTCATATTTGCATAATAGTTTTATCTATATATGTATATACACATCTGTCCATCTACCCAACCACCACCACTAAAACAATCATGATTATATATTTGATTCTTTTGTTGGTGGCTGTTATTCACGATGACAAACCAACCTTTGCATCAGCTGAGTTCAGAAATAAAGATTATCTTCGTCTTTATAAGATACTAAGGAAAGTATATGTGAAGTTGTGTTTGAGATGACAGGGTATGAATGTTACACATTTTTCTCATTACTCATAACTGTACAGTTTTCCTTCTTCTCGGTTTCCTAGAATTTCAAGTTCTGTTGATCGGAACCCTGGTTTTTGTAAGATGATACAACCTTTTACCTGCGAACGTGGAGAATATGGTCAGCTCCAAATAACGCTAGCAGATGGTAGATGGGATTTAACTCGTTGTTTAAAGGGTTAACAGATATTAACGAATATTTTATGTACAAAACTGAGCTTTCTGTTCTCCAGTTGATATAATGAATACATTTCAGTCAAGTCACTTACATGCTGAAAGTGTCTTCATTCTTTGCTATGTGCTGCCAGAAGGCTTGAGTTTGTTAAAGTATTTGTGTTATGTCTTAAAGTAATATATTTAGTACAAAGTGTAGATTATTCTCTCTCTTTTTCCTCTGTTCTTCCCTCCTTCCTAATCTTGTCTCATCAATGTTACGAGACAGCAAAAATGAAACAAGGAATTTAACACATGCTGATACTTTATTCACAGGTTCAGCCTGTGTTCAATTACTTGTTTCATTTTTGCAGTCTTGTTAATTTGATGAGACAAGATTATTCTATTGGCTGTAAGTGTAATCTTGTTTTGTTACTTACTGTTCAGATTTAAACCCCCTTGGGGTTCAGAGTGGACCAGATACAGCTGCAATGTCTGTTGGATTGGCACTAGGCTTGTGCATGGCTGCATTTATAGCTGGTTTGCTCCTGATGGGCTTCTTCTGCTATATGTACGCTCGCCGACGTCGCCCAAGGATACCAGGCAGTCCTCATTACATTTCATCTAAGCAGAATCCATACGTTACCGTTCCTCTTAAAGATACTGGAAGTCACCACACTAAACGTGCTCTGTCTTTCTCCTCTTCTTCCAGCAGCAATAATTGTTTGACAGTGGGATCGCAAAAGACACCCAATGGGTCCGCAGTGACACCAAAGATATTTGCTAAACCTCATGTGGAATATGAAACTGCTACAATTAAAAGGAATAGCCATAGTTTAAATGGACATATTCGTGCAGATTTAGAACAAGACAAATTCTTTTGAATGTGTTTCTCGTGGAGTAGGAATGCAACTTGGTTGTCACGTGTTCGCTTTAAAAGTGCTGGCGTGATGAATCCTATGAGATTATGAGAAAAATTAGTATTATTTGAAAACATCTGTCATTATAAGATGGAGCTGTGTTAGCGTACTATGGTGACAAGGTTACAGTCTGGTTGACCGAGAATTTGTGGCTTGGTTCCCATCAGGGACAAGAGATCTGTGTCTTCTCCAGAGCATCTAGACAGGCTCTAGGGCCTACCCAGCCTCCTCATATTCAGCAGGTGTTGGGGGCACTTTTCCAGGTGTATAGTTGCAAGGTTATGAACCTGATTACTTGCCTTTAAGTGCACAGGCACAACTTTGCAGTGTATATTTAAAGACTTTTTATGAATCATTGTATTTTTCTTGCAAATTTGTGGTGATAAGAATGATGACATACATTGTGTGGTTGGCTAGGAGTACGTGTTTATGGTGTAGTGATGTCTGTGAATAGGATGAAACATAGCAATGAAGAGAAAAATTTTGAAGAGTGGAACAGTGTATCATTGTAGAGCTGAGTGGCTGGATACTCTGGTGCATGGAAACACGAAGATTGCATGAAAATGAATCAAAAGAAATTGACATTTGTTATTCATGAACTTCAACAAAAGGAAGCCATTTTATTTTGTACATGTGTGCCAGGACTGTGTGTGTGCCTCGTACCAGTATGTAGCATATCGTACAGAGATTTAACATTCAACTTTAGTACATGGCTTTCAGATCCTGCTGTCCCAGCTGACATGAAATAATGATAATCGATTTGAAACAACTCACAAATTTTTGGACTGCCTAAGAGAGTAACATCTGGTTAGGTATTATTTCTGTATACCTATGCTTAATTTTGTAAGTTCCTTCATGAAGTGCCTTAATCATTAAGTGTCATAAAATGCTATCTTGCAGTAGTTAAAAATGGATGTAACTGATTGCCATGATGATTATAATAATATTTCGATGCTCTGTTTTGTATCATGGAGGGTCAAAATGACTGAATGCCTGTAAATTTTAACCTTTATACTTCTGTTGCACAAAAGTGTCTGCTTGTGGCTTATTATTATTGAAACTGAAATTGGACGGTAGAATATGACTTGACAGAAATCAAGGAGCATCTTAAAATTTTGAAGCTTATATTTTTGAGAAGTTACGTTGAGGTTTTGACATGAATAGTGTGGATTTATGGTTGCTGGAAGTAGGTAAGCTGACCCATTTAAATTCTGAAATTTTTTGGTGAAGGTCTCACATTACTTCACCATAAAACACAATATAAGACTGATGATGCAATTCAAATGTAAAACACACTCAACCACTGTAATGTGCTAGACATATTCAAAGCTGCAAGACAGTAGTCATATACTATGTATATGGCAGTAATATGTTTTCTGAATGTAGTGAAATAAATATACTTGTTGGAGATGCCTCATTTTAGTTCAGCAGGGTAGTATTGTTTTCTGTTGGTCACTGTTTAAAAAGAATGGTTCTGATGATGATAATGTGTGTATATATACCACAGGCTTAAAATGTAAACATTCTTGTTTAATTTGCTCAGCAATATTAATAGCCATTGTTTTTATGTTTTTGAATAACTGTTGGCTGTGCTAACAAGGGATATAAATTGTTGATTATTATGAGTGTAAAGGAAGTTAAAAATAGTGAAGTTCTTGCAGTTTAGTAACTTTAACAGCTTCAGTGAGGATGTTCATGCACACTGCTGTGTAGAGGTTATGTTTTGCTGATGAAGTAGGGAAGTAACTTGTGTGAGTTGCATGATCTATCTCATGTGGGAAACACAACACAAGTAAGAAAGAGAATAGAAATGTGAATACTGGGAAAATGTAAAGGGAAATATGTACAAGGTTAATCAGTAAAGCACAGCATGTGCTGGTATGGGCATGTTTTAAGAATGAACTGAAACATGGTCTCAAAGACTGATTTTGGATGTGAAACTCTAAACAGCAGTTTAGGGTAGATGTTGCATACAAATAAAGCAGCACATGGGAGTAAGTTGTGGGAGGAGAAGTACTAGGAAAACATAGATAGCTGAAGAGGCTTGGTTTCTAGTTGACACACATTCAGTGATGTCTGGAGGGTGAACAAAAAGAAGGTGCACAACACAGAAGTGATTTAAAACAATGTTTTATTTTTGTTCACAACATATTTACTATGATAGCAGTGTGACTGCTGAGCTTTCTCATGGAAGCAGTGTGTCTTGATACTGTTCAGTGAAAACTTTGTAGTGGAAAGACAGGCCATCATTTTGATACTGCTGCCAACTGTAGAAGAGTGAAAGTGGTTAGTGTACAGTTAGGAAATTCTTGAAGTTTGATTATGGAGTACATTGGAGAAATTAATACAACCGACAGCTATATAAATTTTTTATACATGTTGCTGTAAGCTGCAAGGATGTTTTTAGGTTAAATGCAATACAGTCGGTTCTTACCGATAAGGAAAGTTTTATTATGAATATTTTTATACTTTTATGAAATATGCCTTGGACATGGTTAAATGCAGTGTTTTGTATTCAGGGATACAGATTGTTAAGCAAGTTAGGAATTTATTTTTAGTTGTTGTGCATGACTGTACAGTAATTGGACATTTGAAATGTAATGTTGTGTGCAGGGCTCTTTGTTTATCACAAAGGCAGCTGACACTGGTCATGTCCTCTTGTGTATCCTGAGTATCAGCATCTAAGTATGGGGAACCACCAAGTGCGCTGGTAAACAGTTTTCACTGTATGTATTGTTGATAGTAACATAAGCTGAATAGTGCTTTTATAATATGACTGCTAAATATCTGGGCATTTTCACTGTGCCTGAAAGACGTACCCAAAGTCCTTAATAACTGTTCCAAAGCAATAATTACTTCAGTGCTATAGCTTTATTTTTCAGGTATAAAAAACCTCTGCAACTGGCTATTAACCAAAAATGTAATTATATAATGCATTGTTCCAAAGTTTTTTTTTTTTTTAAAGATTTATGAATAGTAATGAGAACAACATTTTATGTAGCAGTGGATGGTGTAATGAGTAGAACAGGTTAGAAGCAGTTGAATATGTTCCTGTCTCATAGAATATGACAGGGTTTGGAGTTCCTTGTTGTTGTGTGGTTTAACCTTTGCATGCCATTTCCAAGGTCAACTTGTTGACAAAATTGTCTTGGATTCAGATACTTGTTCTGGCTGTGATACTTGCTATTGAGATTGCATGTATTGAGGAGAAATGCAAATCAAAGAGGGACGGTAAAACTTTACAACTGCAGACAAACCTCTTGGCAGTAAAACTGAGCTCTGGCATCTTGCACACACTTTTAATATGGTTAAACAGTGTAAAAGACCCAGTGCTGGTGCATGCTAGAAATAATGGCAAGCAGAAGGTTGAGGTACACATACACAGTGAATTGTTTTCACACTGAAGTTCTGATGCCTGCAGGGCTTAATGTATTATGAAGGGCTCTGAGTTTTAGAATGGCTCTGTGTTATGTATAATAGCAGCTGAAACTTTTTGACAGTATGTGTACACAGAATTAAGCCTTGGGTGCATTCAGCTTCAGTTGCAAGCATTGTTATTTGTCACTAGTTTAGTAATGACAGGTGATGCCATTTTACAACTCTTATCTAATAGGGTAATTTAGGCTGCCAAATGTGAAATAACAGTGGTAAATTGGGATATGTTTATAAATATTGATTAGTTTTCATGTTAAAAAAAGTCTGTTTTGAACTTGTAAAATGGGTTCTTGTTAGGGTCTTTGAAAATTGCAATTGTTTTAATTTTGAATATCAGTGGGTATGAAAGGGGGCAAAAATGGGGATACCAAAATTCCAAAAATATAAATTTGAAGAACTTTGCTACCCAGAATCAACTTTATTATTTGCAGTAGTTGTGTTAGTAAGTGAAACATGTGTGGTCACTGTCCAATGTCAGAAGATTTTTTGCTATTAACATACAAAATTACTGCTATGTTTTGGTGCTGTACGCTTGTTCTAGTAATTTGCATTTAGGCACAACAGATGGTAGGATTGTATTTTCTACCATACTGAAATGTTTTTCTTTTAAATTGGTGCATAAAATAATTTTGTAGCTGGTAGAAGTCAGGTTGGAAATGGAAAGGATGGAGGAGGTTTAAATGTACTACTTTGTTGAAGTCTCCTGGCATTTTACTGTTCTCTAAATGGAGCATATAAGATGGGCATTGTTAATTGGAGACAAGTAGTGCAGGATAGGGATGGATGGAGGAGATTAACTTTTCCTTCTTGGGTAGTGGAGCCACAGAAGAAGATAAAGAAGAAGAAGTTGAGCATGTCTGTGTTGAGCTGAAATACACACTGAAATATGATTTTGTATAAATTACAGTCTAATGCTTCAGTGCACTAATTCTCTTTCTTAAGTGCATTTTTCAAAACATCACAAGACATTTATCAACTTTTGTCTGGTTTAGAATCCTTTTTTAAAGTCTGAAATGCTACATGTCCTGGTTAAAATGTTTAAAATCTCTCAGTGTGTCTCTTGTTCTGATTGTAACGAAATTTGCATCAAGGAGTCATGATATATCAGAAGCATAGGCTAGGCATTGTTTCCAGTTAGGCAGGTTGTGTGAATCCTGTATTCCATGAAGTGAGGTTATAATTCAGTGCTTACACAACCATCATACACCGGATACTTTTGCGCTTGCACTGCGCTAACAGGTGTGGAGGGCTTGCTGTTAAACACATGCACTTTATGGATGTGTTTTAAAACTGTACTATGCATTTGCATAACGATGCATTCTGTCCACCCATCTACTGGAAGAGTAGCCTGTGGTAGATACAACTGTGTACATTCTTTGCCCAATTCATTGGCAGTAGCTCTGCCCTTCAGGACACATTTTGTTGATAGCTTGATGTCATGTTCTTAGAGTCTTCAGAATACATTTCATCCCCCTCCTTTGCACAACTATTAGGTATCACTGAATTTTATTATTACTTGCTCCTGACTTGCCACTTTGAATCAGTTCAGCCAGCCAGTAAAAACTGCTTTGCTTTCACTGAGCATTAAAACAGTATATATAAGTTGATTTACAATATGTCACTACTTGTTAAACTTTCAGCACTCACTAAACAAACCAGAACTTCAAAGAAGATTTCAGTTTCTTTGGACAGTAAGACCTCATTAATTTGAAGTGCTTAGGACCAATACCCCAAGCTTTCGATGATGCCATTTTGAATTATCTGACCTTTTTTTTAATACATGCTTACATGTTAGTGGTTGGTGGAATTCCTGATGTTATGTTGTGTGCTGTTACTTATTGACTAATGGGATCTCTTTCTTTTACTTCTCAACCTGTTCTGTGTAATTTAGGATAATTTACATTAGAACTCAAGCCTTAAAACATTAATTCATGTTTGTCAAACTGAGTGTTAGTGTACCACTGTAGAATACTGCTGTCACCTCTCTTGCAATGTGATGGTAAGGCTTGGACCATTGTCGTTAGCTGAGCTGGGTTGGGTTCAGCTGTAATTCATTTTACACAATATTTTGTTGCCATTACATAATATATGAACAATGCTGATAAATGCCTGCTACATACAAACAAACCCCCATATTATGTTCTAGTAGTCTGAGTTTTAGGTGATTTTATTCACTTGTAAGTTCCTGGCCAAATGGCCAGGAACTTGCAAGTTACTATGTTACATAGTCATCCATGTTATGTTTTCCTGGAATTTGCACTTTGTTTTCCAAGATTCTGACTGAAATTTATGTAATTTTATGTTTCATAGCTTTCTTCTCAGAATTTGTATAGTTATAGCTATCAACATCTGAGTGAAATATACTTGAACCGAATGTTGAAGTAGTTAGGACAGTTGCAATGATTGTCTTGAACAAGAAGCCAAAAGCTGAAAAATGCAGTGACTTGCACACAACCTCATCACACATGCAGCAATAGTAATAGCAAGGTTATTTTAGAAAAAGAATTGGGAAGAACGTTGAGGATGTGTGTGGAGAAGATCAGTTCGGATTCAGAAGGGGAAATGGAACTAGAAATACAATTGGGATGCTGAGAATAATATCAGGATGAACTTTGGACTGACATGAAGAATTAGACTGGATGCTAATGAAGGTTTGGGGGGGGACATGCTTGCTGATGGGTTAAAGAAATATACTGCAGATCATCATACAATATATGAGGATGTCTGATTTGGGTATCCCACTATCATGGTGTTATGTGTGACATGATAATACTATCAGAAATTTGTTTCTAATTTACACATATGTACAATATTTAGTATACATTATAAAATGTTAAAAGTTCTTACTTTACATGGTTTGCTGAAGCCTTTTGTTGTCCAGCAACATGCATTTTGTTAGAGGGCATAAATTTCATTTTCCAGATTTTAAATTTTGCCAGGTTTGACACTTTTTTTGGGTGGTTCCTACACAAAATTATATCGGGGTTTTGCTGTATGTAGTTCACAACAGTGGTTTTTTTTTGTCTCACAGAAAGGTTATCAGTGATTGGTATCTATTGGTTGACAATGAGAAACTTGTGAAGCTGCTGGGACAATTCAGTGACCTCGCAGTTCCTCCTACTTGTAATTTCACAGCACTATGTAGCACACACAGTCAATGGCAGCTTGTCGTTTGTACAGTACAGTACAGGACAGGAAACAATAAGCTCCTACATTCCAGCATGACCATCATGGAGATAACAATCAGCTGTGTATAATTTCAGCATGCATTCATACAGCTGAATTTTGACTGAATCTCTGTAGGTCATGCTGGAGTGGAGTAAACAGGTTGATAAAATAAAATAGGAAAGAATCCACCAAACCCACCTTGTTTAGTTATTAGTTATTGTTGAATTGGCTGCATGTTTCAACCTTGCAGGGTCATCATCAGGCCTTTATGTGAACCAAGTAATGTTAAAAAACTGCATACATCTTTGGGATTTCACTAATGTTTACAAAAGATATATATATGTATAATGGTTCATGACTAAGACATATTATATTAAAATTTATACAATTAAAAACCCACATAATTGAAGCATTAAAAATGTATATTAAAACAATGTAGTTGGTAGGTTTCCTGTAGCTTAGGAGAGGTGTGTTTGCTGCTATAGTGTGAAATTATGTTGTCAGCCGTTCAGATATAAGGGTAATTGTCCCATATTGTGGGTAGTATTGCTATTTCTATTGTTGTCTCCTGTGAAATAACAATGTTGTGATATATATTGGTAAGAAGGTGACTTTGTTGATTACATAACTATAAGAAATTGGTGACTTTGTTGATTATGTAACCGTAAGAACTTATAAGAAATAAGAAAAAAATGTTGATTACATGACTGTAAGAACTTATAAGAAATAAGAAAAAAGAACGTAACCTTGCTGCCATTATGTAAGAATGGTTAATCCACTGTTCTGTGAATTGCCCCGAAAATAATGTACATATTTTGATTTATTTGACTTCAGTAATGAAATGGCCGTAATTTAACTTCGAATCATATCAACCATATTTTGAAGTAACTGCATTCAAAAGTACAAGAAAATGTATGTTTCAAGCCAGGAAATGTCACATATTTCAAATTAGATTTTTTTTTTTTTAGAATTACCAATTTCCAATTAACAAGGTTTTACAGTAATCAGTATAGTAAGGTTGCTAGAAGCCATTGCATCATACAGTCTTGTGGATGTCGACTGACATTTGTATTTTTTGCATCTGCTAGACTACACAGTGTCACATCAAACAAGATAGTTGTCTTCATAGTCACCGCTGTGAGAATGTCAAATCTGACCTGTTAAACAGACTTGCATTTGTGGCTGCTTAATATAAACATGCCCCTTTGATCATTTGACAATGTCCAATATTCAGTGCAGTTTTTCTGAACTGCACATTTCTCCATTTGCACCTTACCATTTACTGTGATATGGGATGTAAAAGCTGATTTACGGCATGGGTAATATGGGATATAGAGTATAATTGCATATTGCAATTGCAAAGGGAAGTTCTGTTCTGACAAGAAAATAGCCATATTCCTTTATCTGTCCTCATTAGCCATTACATGTGTGCTGTCAGACTCCCCACAGCAGCTAGGTACTTCATTCTTTTAAATTTTTTAAAATAAAAGTTAATGTAATTTGAGTATTACTGTTTTGTATTTTACTTGCTGGAATAATTTTAAGGCCTCGTGTTCCACATTACACATGTTCCCTTCAAGGGTACAAAGTACAATATTTAATTTTTTTTTAAATGTTCTTACTATTGTGTTGTCTTTTAATAACAAGACATTGGAGTATCTCCTTGTTTAGTAAAATTCTTTGAAAGTGTGACTAATATTATTTGTGACCACATAACATTTACACCAGGTTTAGGAAACAAAAAACTTTCATTCACCCACTAATTTGGTTGAGGCATTATAATTGAGTTTATGAATAATTTTAACGTATATTGTTCTATAAAACTTTCATATTTCATTGAAAATTGTATATGATTGTGTTGTGAATTTTAAGAGTTTTTTTCCTGCAGGATGATTTTAAATTCTGTGTGTGTTTCCATATACATATTTTATGTCTGTTTATGTAAATTGTATGTGAATTGTCTCATTTCAGTCTTTCTGAAGATGTGCCATTGTAATTGGTCTAAAGCACAGCTTTCAACTGCAAGTTTGCAAGGGAGTTTTATTTACATTCTAAGAATTATATTCATGTTGTGAAAATAATTTGCCTCTGATGGTCTCTGCTGCCTTTTTTTTTTTATTATTGATCCATTCCCTTACAGCTAAAAGGAACTTCATTTATGGTTTGATACCTGTTTCTGTTCCTCCCAACAGTGCTGTGTTAAGAGACTGACAGCCATTTGTATTTGTGTCTCTAGCAGTCCTTATGAATGCTGGTTGCTCCTGTCAGTTCACAGCTACACAAATTTGCATTTGTACTAAAATCTTTGCAGGTGATCAGCTACATCATGGTTGACCTGTAAATCAGTGTTTCAGAGACTAAATCAAATGATAGATTCAGAGACATACTTGTTTCTTCATCAGTAGGATCAGTGCCAGGAGTTACCATAAGTTACTGAATTTTAGCGATTTTATTCACCTGACAAGCTTCAAATCTTAAATGTGTATTTATTCTTCTCTAATTAAGGATACCTGCATAAGTTCTTATTTTTTATATGGGATATGGTTGCTTTCCTTTTCATTATTACAATATATACTCATAGTAGCTGAAACTTTCAAAAAGGAATAAGAATCAAGTGAAGAAATTAAGCTTACTTGTGTAACGAAAAATAAAAGGTGGGAATGAGTATTCAGATTGCCTCTGAAAACTGTAATGTGGTGCTTGCATATTGCTTTAAAAGCCAGGGTTGCAGAGTACATTTTTGTAATATCGTAATGTGCCTTCTGTTAGGTCTGCAGCAGAAACAAAATAAAACAGTTACATTTGTGTGTGTGTGTGTATATATATATATATATTATGTGTAATGTGTCACAATTAATGCTATGTATGCACACTGGCACACACACTTGCAGTTTACAATTGAATGCTGTGCTTAATACCAGCCATCCAACAGGCACTAGTAAGCCTGACTGCACTCCATTGTGTACATAATATAACAATGTGCAGGACGTAGGGCATGGCTCATATTGAGTCATTTCCATAATGTACAGTTTCAATACAAATGTACAGTATTTTGTTATTAAATACATTTTCTAGTAGACATGGTTATTACTGTAACTCCCTAAAACACATTTTTAAAGCCTGTCAGCTCTGTTGGGCCCTGCTGTCAAATAGTTTGCCTGTCTGCCTAAGGGTCTTGTCTGCCTGTTCTCTCCTGGTTAAGTGATTTAAAATGGGTGACAATTGTTCTGATGTGTGTTTGATAAAGAAACCAAACTTCAAGTCACACTAATATTTTAGTGAACATTGCTTGATTTTCATGAACCTCAGTATCTGGGATTTCAACCATTTGTGATGACTCATTTTTATACTACTCTTTCAACCTTTTGTGATTGGTTCTGATGCCTTGGGATGAGACCACATGGCTGGAGAGCCTGCTTCTCCCACTATCTTTCTATTGTGCAGATCATTCAGCTCAGTTGAGTGCTGTCTTTCAGTAAGTGAGGTTACTTACTTGCATCCTTGATTGGATGAGACCTTCCTTCAACCATTGAATGTATTTTATGCTTCCCAAGAGTGTTGGTATTTTAGTGAAGACAAACTTTTATACTTTTATTTTCTTTCTTTTTGAGGTTGTATTGTTATTTGTGTTCCATAAGCCCTGAACTGAACAGGAATTTTACATTGAAAATTGATTCTGATGTTCATGACAGTTTTATGAGCCCACTGGAATCACAGAGGCTGTATTGGACAAATTTAGTAAGCCAACCAACTGCCTATTTTACACTTTTATGTGCAATTGTGGCCACATGGTGTGCAATTGTGGCCACATGGTGTGCAATTGTGGCCACATGGTGTGCAATTGTGGCCACATGGTGTGCAATTGTGGCCACATGGTGTGCAGTTGTGGCCACATGGTGTGCAATTGTGGCCACATGGTGTGCAAAGATAAAGTACTTACTGAAGACTGCAACAAGAGTTTGTGAGTCTTAGAAATACATTTTCTGCATTGATGACCAGGTTAAGTATATTATTTGTGTGAAAGTGACATGTTAGCCTGAATTTTTCTTAACGTAAATGTGTGTTACCATTGACCATTTACTGTTACTGTTGAGGTGCTATACGTAGATCACTTAGTGGATCAGATGGTTGCCAAGCAACAGAACACTGCCTCAGGTAGGTAACTTCTGCATATACAGCCATTTATTGCCATTGGAGCAGAGATGGAGTGACATGTACAGAAGTATTTGTGTCTGTAAATCTCTTTGCTGTTGTATTCATTCAACAGTAAAAAATACAAGGCGGAAAATTTCTTTGCTAAATAACACGTACCAGTGGGGACAGTAGTGGGTGAAATAAAGAGCATGAACATTTATTTTATTCAATCCAACTCATGCACTCTTTTTAAAACACATTCACATTCACATTTAAAACACCAAATTGTTAAAAATGTTTGTAAAACACATCATTAAAAAGCCCTACATGTTTCGGTCACAATTGTTTGACCATCTTCAGGGGGCCGTCTTTCGTGCTTAGTGCTGTTACTACTTCTCTGCTTGTTTGCGTCGTCAAGTTGTTTATTTGGT
>Ga0268261_10002339_pt1 | contig 13553 bp, 3 predicted proteins | sample TergutNc150P1_FD_190353 | JGI IMG/M metagenome (GOLD analysis project Ga0268261, IMG submission 190353) | Nasutitermes corniger P1 segment gut microbial community from laboratory colony in Florida, USA - Nc150 P1 (SPAdes) (version 2) | ecosystem: Host-associated > Arthropoda: Insects > Digestive... | reverse complement strand
GGGGGGGGGGGTCCAAAATGTCGTTCCTCTGTGACAATGCCACGCCACACACGAGTGTGAGCAATAATGAGGCCATCACCATCTTTGGATGGACAGTACTGCCGCACCCACCACAATCAGGTTTTCGTATGGTTCGTCATTTGAAAGGCAGCCTGCAAGGATACCATTATGTGGATAAAAAATAATTTGGGTTAACCTTGCACCAGCGACCGCAAAAAAAAAAAAAAGGACAGCTAGTTTAAGCAGTTTGGAATACCTGTACTTGTCAAAGGTGGATGAAGACCATCAACAAAGATGCAGACTACAAGAACAGTTAACTATGCCTTCTACAATGTTGTTGTAAAGTTCTGTGAAATTTTCATGTGTGTTTGTAAATAGAATGAAATGAAAAAAAAAAAAAAAAAAAAAAACAGGAGACATTAAGTGCTGACTAACCCTCATAATGGGTGGTCTGACGAATGTCAGTGAAGTAGCCCTTATCAGATTTCAACAAAATCTGTGGAATTGTGTATGGGCTACACAAAAATATCCAGTTATGGCCTCCAGTAAAACAGGCTTTATCACATCCAAAAATCAGAACTACCCAGTAAGTTTCAGTGGAAGTACCCCAAATGGAATTTCACTGAAACTTGTAAATATTTTATAGGATATGTATGAAGTCCATTTACATAATCCAGTCTTAATTATGGCTCAAGATGGCTGAAAATAGGAACTGCTCCACCAATCTCAGAAATCTAAAAATTCGGAGTTTTATAAAATCCATCTAACAGTTTTGGTACAGACAAAACTAACGATAGGTCACACACATACAAACATGCATGAGTGCCACAAATGGTTTTCTTTCAATTTACTATGTTGAGTACATCCAAAAAGGTGAGTGCAGCAGTCATGCCTTAAGGCCTTTTTTTCACCTGCTGAATCAGGATCCATATTAAAACCAATGAGCTACTTCTGATAACTCTCCAACCACACTGCAGTGACCTATGCACATACAAGTGCAAATACATCACGATTTTCTGTTGTATTTTTTATAATCTAAACTGACAAAACACAAGATTCACATACCTTCCTGCTAAGACTATCGCCAAACTTCATCTGCTTCAAGAGTTTCTTCTCCTTATCACTGAAGCGATTATCTTGCTCCGCAGATGTTCCCTGAGAATTAAGCGGCAATGTACAAGTAAGTATTCATGACATACTTGAAGCAAAAGTTCAGGAACTAGGAAAAGATAACTTATCCTTTCCTAACTGAACATCTAAATGCACGGTTATAAATTAACCATAACAGAACAATCTTAAACTTTGCCCTTAATCTATCCACCATCTGGACACTAGAATTCTCTACAATAACAAGACTTCAAAGGGTGAGCTTCGTAATGTAGTACAAAAACTTATAACAGAATTCCCACCCTCTGGCCAATGCAAGGCTCGTGGGTTACATTGAGAATTCCCCTTAGAGACTTAGGCAAACTATGATCTATTATGAACTAACATGGCTGACAAGTGGATATGACCAATAAATTTCAGTCCAATTTCCAGTACTGAGGCACCAGAACACATTTACCTCCATGTAATTTGGCTTGCCCATCACTATCATTCCACCAATGCCCTATATTCACGTCACTCAACTACCACTCACATTACCCTCTTTGCGACCAAAAGCATCATGAAATAAAACAATTCTGGCATCTCAATTAATGGCCAATTTTAGATTGCTACCTTACTTAGCTAATCGCTTTTACATTCGATCACAAACAATGCAACAAGGTGTTGGTCAACTGAAACGCAATTCAAACCATCATAAATGAGAAACGAGACACACAAATGCCCCATTTTTCTTTCACACACAACTACAGACCAACATAAGAGACCAAGCTTCAATTCAACAGTGCCAATATGTAAAAGGTTTTAAACCTGATCAGCTAACATTTGATTTCGGCCATAACACAGGTATGCCAGTGAAATGGAAGAAAAACGAAAATATTTCATATAATATAGTTCAAAATTTCTGATATGACACTTGTCAATATTTTTTATGACAAACATTAACTTTGTCATTTCACTTACACCCATGACGAAGGCAAGATTATTTTATTAAAAAAACAAGGAAGTTAAATGTGTAACAACTCCCTTGCCTATAACGTAAATTAATGAAGATAATATGATGAAATATGAGTTCCAGATTATTTTTGGACTTGGGTCTGACCAGATCAAACTAAAATTCACAATCAGTCTGTAACATGTGCAGTAATGGTCAACTGTCTGGTTTCAACAAAAATTCATGTCCGAAGCCAAAATATAAGTAGAATTCTATACTCATTATTCTGTAGAGTGTTTGGCTATGCTGATACTGGAAAACATACAGCTAAAATAAACGTTAGTCCACATTTGGGAACAAAAAAATACTGTCACCCACACAGTCTTATGACCACCTAAATAAGGTCATTAAACTACTGGGCAAAAAGTTATCAAGCAAAGTGCTGCAGAATGAATCGCAATCAATACAAATACCGAAGTATCACCACAGGGAGCATCATCAGACCACCATACAGAATTACAAAATGCCCATTAAATACTCTATGCACCTCAATTGTAGGTACAACACTCAAACAAGATGTGCTAAAATAACCAGGAAACAAATTCAGATATAATATTTGAAAATTCTGAACAGTAGGATTAATAGGTCGGAATATGTATATTATTCACTTTTTAATGAAACCGAGAAAATGGAGAAATGTAAACGGCACCATAAAAGAAAAGTGCACATATTATAAACAGCAGCTGCCAATCACCTACAAGCACACATTCAAGTTTAGGGCAAGGACAAGCATATGAGGCCTGGGTTGAGGGAATGATAAGTTTTGTGTTTAGCCTGAAACACAGTTTAATCAGCAAAACACATTCTGAAAGCATTAAAGATATATTACTTCAACTGGATTTTTCAAAATATTCACAATAACAAAGCTAATTCCATGCCTAATTTATTAAACAGAAAGCCAAGTTTCATTTCAAGAGTTACTAAACTCAAGAAACAAAGTATCCCTAGGATGCCTAGCATGTTAGGTTATCAGGTGCCATTACGGTATGTAATATAATTCACAGCAGTACATGAAAACAATTAATTTGGAGACTTTTTGATCAGTAATCCACAATTAAAAATTTATGCAAGTATTCGACAACAAAGCAACACAACACATTCTAGAAAATTCCACGGTGTCTCTACTGCATTCATTTCACAGTCACCCAACAATCAATCAATCAATCAACACGGTAACCTAGTGCAAGAAACGCGTGCCAGATTTGAATATGCAGAATTTTATCATTGCAGAAACTTATAGAAACAATTTATCCTGCACATTCCAGATATATGAGAAATAAATATCCACAGTATTTTCAAGAAATTTAGAACACCTTATTTCAACAAGATGCAGAATGATATGAGGTTTGAGGTCCTCATGGCAGTTACTGTAAATTTCAGTATCCTCTGGGATGTAAGATGCCAAGTAGTTGGTGAACTTCAACCCGACTATTCAGCAGTGCATCCCAGAAACTGATGGCATTCTTTACAGAAATAAGTTGTAAAATGTGTGGCAAGTACAACAGTTTAAACAATAAGTAAATATATTGGAAACATACGGAACAGGATAGCCTCTAACAGTAAAGAATACTTCGAATTAAGAACTTTTGCGAACATTGGCAAATCAAGAGAATGTTGTACACCTACAATCTGACAACCCAGACAGTATATCCAGTACAACTCTGCACAGGCAATCACTAATTTTAAGTCTTACTAATCCTACATAAGTAACATGTATTGAAATAACCCTGCAATAGTGTTGTTAGGATTTTGATCTACTGCAAGGAGCCTCTTTTAATAATTTATTATTGTTCACCTACGTCTGGTTTATGTATAAAAATAATTGCTCTTCCTACTCAATGCATTAGTCCTTTGTGAGAAGGTAACAGTCTCTCACTTGTCACAAATGAAATTCAGCGTAAAATACAAACCTTTGTGAATGGATGTCTAAGATATATATTAAGAATATGGTGGCCAAATATTATTTCCAACAAAGATCTATGGAAAGTAACAGGACAAGAAGATATAAATTTAGAAATAAGAAAAAGAAAATTTAGATGGATCGGTCACACATTAAGAAAAGAGGATGGAGAGATACCAAAGGCTGCCCTACTTTGGAACCCTCAGGGAAACAGGAAGAGAGGAAGACCGAGAAGGAGCTGGAGAAGATCGGTAATCAAGGAAGCAGGCAGAAGCTGGAATGAACTAAGGTTCTTAGCAGCTGATAGACAGAAGTGGAAAGGACTCATAGACAACCTATGTTCCTAGAAGGAACGATGGACTCTATTATATTATAACAGTCTCTCAGCTAACCAAGACATTCCACAAGTACTCTAGTCTTCTGGGACACGATACTGAGTAAACTGGAATATTGATACTACTATTTCAGGGAGCTTAAGAAGATATGCAAATAATGGGAATATGATGGTGAAGAAACCAATTTAAAGAAAGAGCAGAATGGAGGAGAATCACTGAGAAGGCTAAAACTCATAGTGGGTTGTAAAGTCAGTAAAAAGGAAGATTTCAGGGAGCTTGCTGCCTCATCTTTTAAGGCAGCTCTTGGGACTACCTTGATGATGGAGGCAAAAAGCTCCTCTGCAAAGCTGGTATTTATATATGGATCTATATGGCATCATATTCTGGAAATATGAAACCTTCACCATAATGGCATGAGAAACTCAAAATCTAAAACAGCATTCATCTTTACAGTACCCAAATCTTCATTTCAGAACATTCTGCCACTGTTGGTCTCTATCTATGCCTTGGTCTCCTCAGAAGTGGTGTCTTTCCTTTGGGCTTTCCAACCGCGCTGTATGCATTTCTTCTTCGTTTATCATGTATGTGCTAGATGCCCCCACCCCTCCACATATCAAGAACTGATCATTCAATTATCTGGTGAAAAGTATGAATTATGAAGACCTTCATTACAAAGTTCTCTAGTGCCTCATAAAACAACTAGTCTATGCTGACAACAGATAACATTTCTGACAGTTTCTAACAGTGGTGTGTTAGGTGTTGACCACCCACCCCATCTAATGCCAAGGTTAAAGAAAGAGCACAGTTATACTTGCTCCCCTCTGAGCCTTCATGGACTGTTACAGGGTAAACTTTACATTTACTTTTATGACTATTAGTCTGGACATTGTCCATCACCTTCAGTTTTTTCCACTTTTTTTTTTTTTAAATCTGATCTATTTGTCATAATGTGAAATCAAAACAAGAGGTTCTTGCTACTTACATTTACAGTCATTGAGACTAACTCTTTCTAACAGGTCCACCTGAATAGGAATCTACCCTGCCTTTAAATCTGATAACAAAAAGGTCAGTTTCCAAAGTCTTGCACTTTAAAAATTCAAGATGGACAATGTACAAAATAACAGCATAATGTTTATTATCCAGAAAGTTCAGTGATTTTCACAAAGAAAGCAATGTTAATTGATTAGACGTATGTAATACATTACTTTGAAAGATTCGCTTACTGAAGATCAGTGACATATCACTGCATGCTTGGACACAGAAATGAACAATGTAAGTGACAAACAAATAGAACTTACAAGCTGTACATCAACCTTACTGACACCTCTACCTGGATTATTTGCATTAGCCATTACTTAGGAAATATGCTTCAAAATTACCAGCAGACTGTCTGCAGTTTTTGCATAAACACAACGTACAGCATTACATATGGTGTAACCATGCTAAGAAGCATGGTTCCTTATCAATTTCACAGGCAAGATCTTTTACCCTTCTAATTCACAAATACAGCACTATTACTTTACCATTGTGGTACTTTAGATTTGTTGGAGAGTACACAAAATAAAACAAACCACCACATTCCAAGACAAACTGTATGTGCTTAACTATTTCCTGGCTTAAGCAATTGGAATCACCTCACTCTATGATTTCCACTCCCTGAGCTTCACAGAGTGAGGTACTAATGCTGCACTGCACAAGTCTGTCATGTCTCCCGCGTCACTTAATACTAGCTGTAGGAAATCAAAACATACAACAACTGGGGTGGCCTCAAATGGCATTAACACTGGTAACAAGGTTTACAAACATGGTACCACTGACATAAAAGTGGAAGCAAGACACATGCAGCATAGCCACCTCACCATCCTCTGAAAGGTATTCTTCACAAATGACCTTACTACATGTAACCCTAGAGATTTTCTAATGCTCTGTGACAAATTTAATTCACCCTACTGTACTAAATTTCGAACAGACTACAAGATCCTCAAAATTCCTATTCGACAGTAAAGGTGATAAAACATCCCCTTGTTTCAGGTCACTCTAAATATGAAATGTATAAAACACGTGTTCACACATATATGGACTGTAATCTACTATGGGTTTAATTTACACACAGTTTAATTAACAAATACAAAATAGCTTCAATTTACAACTTGAATTATTCATTCTTTATTTGAGCTCCATTTTGTCACCAACCAGCACACCTACAACTACAGCTACACCCCACATGATGTCACAATGCACAACATTGTTCTATCTTTACACTGCTCCTGAACTGAAAATGATATTTCACATGTTGTTGGGAGAACACAGTATATACTTGGAAAATTTCATAAACTTTTATTTTTTGTCTTTCTCACTTGCAAATAATATTGTTCTAGAGCAGCGGCAAGTTATACAGGTTCCTGACCCATCAGGAAGAAACCAGACATGACTTTCATCACATCTGCTTTATGGCTATCATGTTGATACCATACACAGTCTCCTCAATGGACATGTTACAATATTCAGTCTGTGCTCCTGACTAGCTGTGATTCTGCACAATTGCATATCCATCTACTCAAGTAACCCATCATGTTCCGCAATCATGAAATGGTGCTACAATAAATAATTTGCTGTGAAGTTGCATACGACTATTTAGTTTGCCATGAAATCTAAGATACAAAAATGCTCAGTTTCTCCATATTCCAACGCAACTGCAAGTTTCTGTTTCTCAAAGGAAGCTCATACATTTCAAAAACAAAAGCATGTCACTGTTCTTTCATGTCATTAGCATAACAGCTTAATTCTTTTTACTATTCCTTACAAGCAGGTAATTGAAATAATGTCATATTTAACAAAAAAAAAAAATGTAAATCACTAAATATCCTGAGCTTGAAATACTGCAATACAATGTGAACATGATGAGAGGGAGAAGCAAAAGTGATATATAACTATCTCTTGGTGGTTAAAGTACAGCAATGTACCACCTACAAGGTAACACACTTAAAAGCAGCTTCTACCCTTTCAGTCTTAGACTAAGTTGTATGCAAACATGCATTATATCACAACGATCTGATACCCTCCTGCCAAGTTCTTTAGTGTTTGCATGCACAAAATGTCTCAGATGCCCTCAACAATGTCTGAATGCGAGAGAAGGGAACTTCCAGCATCTCCTATAGATAAATGATATGGGCTACTTTTAAATGTGACACACCATAGAAGATATATTCAAATTTCATTATACACAGGATACAAATAAAATTCAATACTATGTAAAAGAAGATATCACTACAGGACACTAAAAAGCAATAGTGACAGAATCTCAGTAATGGACTGGACATTATTTGGAAGACCTCTTTGGTAATATACTGTGATATTCAATTGATGCATCCTATTTGCAAAGTAATTATATTAAGTTTTAGTTTCTTCTCAAAGTGCACAGTGTCCGCAATCTTAAATGGAAGCAGTATGAAATCTCTGCACTTTTATCACGAAATTCAACCTAAACATACTGTCTGTGTATAATGAACATGTCACCTACTTTGGTAATCAATCTAATTTACTGAAAAAAGAAGCCATGCAACTAGCACATACTTAAGTTTGAAGACAAGAATCTTCATTCAATGGCAAGTACACAATTCTCCCTCCCCATTTCGCAAATATACAGAATTCTCAACAAAATATACATCCAACAATGGAGTCAGTTGTCTTGGAATCTGGCAGCATATGTAACTAGCATTCTGCTAATGCGTTAACTAAGGGCACTTTTTGGGCTATTTTCCCTACAATCCACCACTATGCTTATAAAATCTACTTAGTGATAACATCAACAAAAAAAACAGTCAGGACCCATATTTTCGATATTGCACTATCCGACTACAGCTATGCTAAACTTATCTGCAAACTGAAATTCTAGCATCTAACAACAGTTCAGCGTCTGCTTTGTTATTCACTTAAAACAAGTTAGAATAAGTCATATCAGTTTAGTTCTACAAATAAAAAATTAACTTACAGTATACATCATGGTTAGACCGTGTGTCGTACTCTTCCTCTTTCCTTAAATCTGAAAGCCTTAATTTTGAAGTAACAAGCGCAAATAAACTTCCAAAATGTCTGGTTATGTGCAAAGTAATTTCAGCGTGCTTCTGATACCACTGTATTAGCAAGTTACCTAAATCAGAACAACGCGTCGCTGTACTATCGTGATACCGCAAAACCTGTCTGCTCAAAGAATGCGGTGGGTCCGTGAAAGCTTCGAGAACGGCCTAACACGAATAATTCTGCTACTATAATTCGCACTTTATATATATCTACGTTAGACTAATTTACGGTTATTTATCTACTATAGAGAATTAACATTACCCGAAAAAAGCCTGCATCTGTCATTTTGTAGCCGATTTTATAATACCAATTTTTATTTCACTACCATGCTAATAAAGATGGCGTACACTGTAGTGCACAAATAGCGCCCTCTGCAACACACTCTAACCATTTCGATTATAATCGATTGTATTAAAATTTATTTAACACAATATTACATATGAGCAATCTGTAACCACATTAAATTAGTCCCACACAATTTTAGGAATGAAATAATTAAAACTTCAATAAGTTTTATCTTCCCTTCCATAAACGACGGAGCGATGAAATACAGCCCTTAAAGCAAAATTATAGTTGGCCATGAACAATTTCTAGGTTTACTATAATCCGTGGTGCCACGAGTGGGTTTGTGTTTCGATACAAGTGGTCCGGATTGTAGTTTACATGGTTCATGTAGATTACGACCAGTGAGATAGGTCATCCGTGGAAGCCGCGTATCGTGGATTAGAGCTCGTGTAAATGCGTAGAAACGTTTCGGAGCAGCTTACTGCCTCCATCTTCAGGGTCGAGGTGAACAAGTCCACCTACCAACCAAATTTCATATGTAGGGCAAAGGCGCAATTCATGTGTGTGCAACATATAACTCGAATCTCGCAACGGTTCCTTTTATATTTTAACAGGGCGTGAGCTAATGATACGGGTCTAGGCTATGGCATTGATGTGTACATGCAAAGGACTTGATATTGATCAGAGGAGACAGTCTTGTAATTTGCACTTTTGGAAGAAGGATTCAGTGCAACAGATGTCCAGGCATTGAACTCTACAGGTTGTGATTCCTTTGGCTTAAGGCCTCTGTGATATCAGATTGGCAAAGTCTTCTCCGATTAGGCGCAATGGTCCATGCCCCATTTTCACGTGTACCGCAGCGTTTGTACTGCACTTAAAGAAATAATGAAAATCAATCAGACTAGCTGATTAGTTTTGGTAGTTAATCACTCTATTCAAATAGTTACTGGCAGCCTCAATTGCTCTGCGGTTTGTCACCTTTAGCTGTTAAGAAACCAAGTTCAGACAGCCCTTGGTCAGCACAAGTCTTTTCCAGGATGCCTGCTGAACTACGCAGGTTGCTGTATCAAGTAAATTCAAGACAGAATTCTCTATTGTCATATGGTGGGGAGTAAGGGACAAGAAAAAACTACATGCCCCAATGAATTTGCCTCTTGTAAGTTTAGGATAATTGCAGTCATGTCTGCAAGCAGCAGACCTCCAAAGAGGAATGCCTAATCCATCAAGGAAATGACACACTGCTAAGAAATAAGAACATCACTTCAGATTATGGAACCATACCACTAAACCCAGAAATTTATAAAATAGTGAATTTTATTACAAAGAATATTTTATTGATTAATATTTCTTAAAGGTACTTACAAAATGCTGTAAAAACAGGTGACATATATATATATATATATATATATATATATATATATATATATATATATATATATATATATGACTTTCTTCCATCATCAGGTAAAATACATCAAACATACTCTGTTGAGTCCAATGAATGGAGTCATTGTCTAACATAAGTATGAGGTCTAATCACGGTATGTATATATATATAAAACTGTGAATGTGAACTCGATTCCATGGGAATAAGAAGAGAAAAACTGTAAAACTAATCATGTAACTTCAAACCAAGAACATTCCTTTAGTTGAACGTCACAAATGATAAAAGCATACAATGGGCAGAGAACCAGACTGTACAATTTTCTGCAATAAATTAGGTGACAGACTTTAAAAAATGAAGATTGTGAATGAACAGAACCAACCATGCCATTATTACAATGCAGTAGAGTAGCAAAATAATTCAAAATGTGTGGCCAGAAAGAAAATCAATGTGCCTTTCTAAAACAACCACAACTTGTATTTCATAATACTGGGCAGACTTGTGTCAGAAACAAGTGTTAAGAGAAGACGATCACATAAAAAGTGCAACTGAATGCACGTCAAGAAACTGTGCAAGACAATCAAAGAATAATGATTTGAGCTATTTTGCAACTTTCTTACTTCCTTCCAATGAAAGGCATCCAAATACGAGTGACATCCAGAGTGGGTTAACTAATTGGACTGAGCACATGGTTCATGTAACCTGATTCCTTGTATTTTCTACATGTGTTACTTCGCTCAGTTTGTAGGATCCTACCATCCCTCAGACTTAAGTCTACATGATGGCCTTCTTCATATGAATACTAGGTCAATTTGAATTTATCCACTAACATTGCCTAAGTATGTGTCTATGTTCTGTCACACGCTCCCAATGTCCCATCTGTTTCACTAGTACAAGACCTACTTCACTGCCTCATAGCCTGTGTATCACTGTTCAGTTTATCAGTGATGCATAAAGTGTGTTTTTAGCTTTGAAAATATGCTAATATTGAAACAGCTATCAGTGCATCAGAATTTGTCATGTATACCCCACACAGAGTTAACTGTATCCAGAGGTGCGTATCTACAGGATAGTCATTTCCTTTTGACTCGGTGCAACCAAGTCAATGAAATGATAAAAATTGCCCCTAAAAACAACAGTCCTATCCAAAGCTGTCCCTTTTTTTTTATAAGAATCTGTTTCATGGGTTTTAATTTCAATGGAAGTTTTAAGATACAGTATCCCCACTGTGCTTCTAGGATACATAATAAAAGAATAAATATTGTCTGTCAATGCACGACTTTACTGTAGCAGTTATAAATGGCAGCTACATGTTTTGGCTACAAAGCAGCCATCATCAGGCTGTATATATCAGAAGTATAAAAGGAAATTATATACATGTAGTCCATGTTCTACACTGGTGGTAGTAGGCGACTTGTGTGGGCAATTGTAAGTTTTGAGGTGGTGAGCCAATATGGCATGTCTTTTTATATAAGTGATATATTATGTAGTCCATACACAACGTATCGTTTATATAATAAGACAAAATATATCGCTTACAGAAGACACTGTATCAGCTCACCACCTCCAAACTAATGATCACATGCACAAGTTGCCTACTACCACCAACCTAAAACAATGACTTTTTTTTATTGTTGCACCGTGCATGTTGCTATAGTTGCTGTTTTATTCCAACTCATGCACATATATACACTTTAAAACACTAATTCACTTTAATATTTAAAGCACTTAAAAGCACGTTAAAAACATTTTAGTGAAGTTGCCCCTACATTTTTCGGTCCATATGTACGACCAACTTCAGGGGGTTCGTGAGCAGTACTTTGTGCAGTTACTAAATTGGATTCCGTTGATGTACGTTCGTTGTGTGTTTGTGCAGTATGTGGCCATATGTCATTACCGTCAGTTTGTGTGTGTGTCTGGAGCTCCTGTCCAGATGAGATCTGGTTATAGACAAGATCTCACCCGGACAGGAGCTCCAGACACACACACAAACCGACGGTAATGACATATGGCCACATACTGCACAAACACACAACGAACGTACATCAACGGAATCCAATTTAGTAACTGCACAAAGTACTGCTCACGAGCCCCCTGAAGATGGTCGTACATATGGACCGAAACATGTAGGGGCAACCTCACTAAAATGTTTTTAACATGCTTTTAAGTGTTTTAAATATGAACGTGAATTAGTGTTTCAAAGTGTATATATGTGCATGAGTTGGAATAAAACAGCAACTAAAACAGTGACATTTATCAAAGTTTTTAACCTTCATTTTTAAAATTATATACTCCAATTGTTTAAATTTTTACAATACCTTTTATACTGTAAATGGTTTTCTATGTGTAACAATTATATATACGTACCTATATATGTAAGGCTGAGATCGTGTACACTAATCATTGTAACTATATGTAAACTACGGGTGTATCATTTCCTTTATACTTCTGACATATACAGCCTGATGATGGCTAATTTGTAGTTGAAATATGTAGCTGCTATTTACAATTCTTACAGTAAACTGTGCATTGACAGGCTATATTTCTTCTTTTATTATGTATTCAACCAAAGAAATACTTCTAACTTGAAGTTACACAATTAATTTTACTATTTTTTTGGAGTTTCTCTTCTTGTATATTGCTCAGGAGATCTGACACAGTTTATATAACCTGATTACATCTACTATTGTTGGGTGAGAAAGATTAACTCCATCCCACACAAGGAAAAGTGGGTTTCATAATACAACCTTATCCGATAAGAGCAGCAGAACAAGTTGTGCATTCTGATAAAAATGAGATAATGGAAAAAGTCAAATACAGGTCACTTCAATAACACACCATCCTCACGAACCTTTAGACTTACACTGTAAAAACACTTTATCAAAAAATGGCCTTAGCATATAAACTCTTATAAAGTACAAATACAAAAACCATTCTCACCATACGAGTAACAAAAAATACTTTCCTTTTAATATAAAATATGTACAAACATGTCTAATTTAAAAAAAAAATGACTTCACAGTATACAACAACTGATAAAATGAAAAATGGGATAATTTAACAGGATTTGCAACAATTTAATTTGCTGCCATTTTTTACATATATTTTTCTTAATGTCGAAATTTATATAGTGAATAGACAATATTAACATTTTACATTTACAAGCAGGCCACTGCAGAATTATGTCAACCGTCACTTTACTTACCATCACAGCTTCTAGAATTTCAAATTCTGTACGCATTAATGTGAACAGATACAGCACTCCAAAGCACATAATTGTCATCCAAAGTTCACTGCTGTTTACTGACTAGGCAAGTCAAGTAGTATAAAGTCTTTTGTTTTAACCCTTAAAAGCCCGAATTAAATCCCATCTGCTATTTGCTGGCATTATTAGGAGCTCACCATTTTCTCCACGTTAGCAGGATAAGGGTTAAATTATTAACCTTTAGGCGACTAATGTCATATATATAT
>Ga0268261_10002338_pt1 | contig 13553 bp, 12 predicted proteins | sample TergutNc150P1_FD_190353 | JGI IMG/M metagenome (GOLD analysis project Ga0268261, IMG submission 190353) | Nasutitermes corniger P1 segment gut microbial community from laboratory colony in Florida, USA - Nc150 P1 (SPAdes) (version 2) | ecosystem: Host-associated > Arthropoda: Insects >... | reverse complement strand
CTTGGCATTTGACTACTCCATCTAGCCCAAAGAGTAGCATTACCATCAATAAGAATATCAGGATGTAAAACTTGTCCACCAGTTTGAGAAGTAGCCCATCCTAAAAAGGTGTGATTAGCCCTTGTATGAGGTCTAGGTAAATCACGTACTGCTACTGCAGAATTAAAAGTTCTCGGATTAGGATTTGGGAAAGTTCCACCATTTGCATTAAAAGTTACATCGAAATTCCACCTAGCAACTGTGTTAATGTTAGCATTAATTATACTATTAGAAAATAATTGATTTGTTAAATTAGGATTAATAAACCAACCTCCAAATCTTCGTCCTGTTCTTATAGGATTAGCAGGAAATTGTGAACCTAAAGAATGACCATTTTGTACAGTTCTAGTAAAATTAGATGAACCGTTGTTTGGGTTAAATGTTATAGTTCTATTTTGCAAACCTGCTGCTTGAGTAACACTTATAGTCCTTGCCTATAGAACCGTTAGAAGTTCTAACCATTATTGTCCCAGTTCGGGCTACAGTCCCAGTATTAGCAGAAACACTCATAGTTCTAGTAGCCCCAGTACCAGAAGCAATCAACCAGTTTGCATTACTTGTAGATACTATTGTACTCAACGCTTGGTTTGTTGTTATTGTAAACGAAGCATTAACCGCTACACTTGCTGGACTCCATGATGATATATTTACATTAAGTGTTGCTGTATTACCAGCTTGAGTTGCAGATATATGTCTTATTATAGAGCCGTTTGAAGTTCTAACAGTAATAATTCCAGTTCTTGCTGTTGTACCTGTATTAGCTGTAACACTCATAGTTCTAGTTGCACCTGTTCCTGATACAGTCAACCAATTAACATTACTTATAGATTGTATTGTACTTAAAGTTTGGTTTGTTGTTATTGTAAACGAACCGCTTGTCGCTCCACTTGCAGGATTCCACGATGATATATTTACCATTAGTGTTGCCGTATTTGCCACTTGTGTAATACTTATAGTTCTTGCTATAGAACCGTTGGAAGTTCTAACCGTTATTGTTCCAGTTCTTGATGATGTACCCGTATTAGCAGAAACACTCATAGTTCTGGTTGCCCCAGTACCAGAAACAGTCAACCAATTAACATTACTTATAGATTGTATTGTGCTTAAAGTTTGGTTGGTTGTTATTGTAAACGAACCATTTACCGCTGCACTTGCAGGATTCCATGACGATACGTTTACTGTAAGTGTTACATTTACAGTCTGTACTTGCCATCTAGCAAAAACAGTAGCATTACCATTAACAATGGTATTAGTAGTTATTTGGCTACCACCAGTAGCTGCTGTAAACCAGCCCAAAAAGTTATGACCTGACCTACTTACCTGTGGTAAAGTACCAATAGCTCTTCCCGATTGCACTGTTCGTTGTTGCGAAGCAGGTGTTCCACCGTTTCCATTAAAAGTTACTGTCCTATTAGTGTTACGTAAATGAGAACGTGTGCCATCGCCAATAGAATATGCCTCTTCATAGTATTCTTCTATAATATCTTCTATCTGATAATCAGTGTATTCTTCATTTTCCGTATAATAATCTGTATTATCTGCGTTTTCCACAGTGTATTCAGAGTCTATATACTCGTCATTTTCTAAAGAATATTCTGGTTCAGTATTTTCTGTGCGATAATCAGAATTATCATTCTCTGTATCAATTTCACCACAGCAATATCCAACTTCTTCAGAATATCCTACATCTTCAGGGTCAACATAAGGCACCTCTTCAATTAGATTGTCATAATCACCTTGTTCTATATAGTTAGCAATATATTCATTATTGTCATAAGTTACATTCGTATCTTCATAATCAGACGCTCGGTCTGGTTCGTTTACATAATCTGTGTTTTCATGGTCTTCGTAAGACTCGTATAATTCATTATTTTTCATTATTGTATCCTTTCATTTGCATTCATTAAGAATGTTTTTCGTTTTTTTATTTTTCTTCGCTGTTCATTTGTTTTAAAAAGTTTTTTAACTTTTTAGGTATCGGAAGTCCTATAGCACAGGCATTTTCCAATATAGATAAACCTTCATTAGAAATATAGAATAGTATTACAGCGTTTTTAAATATTCCATTTCCATTTATTAAATACTTATCAATTAAAGTAGATAATCCAATAAGTATAAAAATTGTAATCTTCTTAAATATGCCTTTGGTACCTAATTTACTAGAGAGACTACGCTTTACAACACCTTTCATAATACCTGTAACATAGTCGGCTATGATAAATGATATAAGAACATATAAATAAATATCTCTTTTACCTAAAAACCAAGTAGTAAAACTTATGGCTGTTACAATGGCAATTTGTATAAAATATCTAAGATATTTCATATCAATCTCCTTTCTTTAAGAATAAGTTTTTCATTCTTAATGTTGCATATTTTTCACCTTCTTTTTTGTTTTCTATATTCCCTTGCAAGTAATATGCCGTTTAACAAAACTTTTTCTGTTTTGTATGAAAGAAGTTTATCACAGAATTTTTTAAAAAGAGTGTTTTTTTTCTTGGATTTTAAAAATTTTTTATATTTTTCTTGCAAGGAATACGCTACTTAACAAAACCTTTTTTGTTTTGTATGTAAGAAGTTTAGCATATAATTTTTTTAAAAATGTGTAATTAATCGTATACTTTTTTTAATAATCTACATTTGAAAGTACCAATTTTGATTTTTATATTGAAATTACATTACGTTTGTGATATTCTTGTAAAAATAATTTATTTTGTCAATAAATTATTGATTTTTGGAAAATAAAATATCAAAAACGAGGCAATATAGTGTTTGAAATTACAAATAACCCTATTAATATAGAAAATGTAGTTAAAAAAGTAGTAAGAAGAGAAGCAGGTGCGATTACAACATTTATTGGTACTGTTCGTGAATTTACCTTGGGTAAAAAAACTTTATATTTGATATATGAAGCTTACGACAAAATGGCAATAAAACAGTTTGAAGCTATAGATAAAGAAGTAAAAGAAAAATGGGGAGACGTAAAAATAGCGATAACTCATCGTGTAGGTAAACTAGAAATATCCGATATAGCTGTAGTAATTGCAGTATCTACACCACATAGAAAAGATTCGTATGCAGCAAATGAATATATAATATCTCGTATAAAGGAAATTGTACCCATATGGAAAAAAGAACATTGGGAAGATGGACAAATGTGGGTAGGAGACCAATTACAAAAAAAATCTTATACAAATGGAAAACCAGAGGTAATAAATGATTAAAATACTTTTTTTTGCACTTTTGAGAGATAAAATAGGAAAATCTAGTATAGAAATTGATAGAGAAGAAATAAGTGTAAAAGAGATAAAAACATATATATCAGAGGAGTATAATATACCGTCATGTATGTCTATGCTCACATCTATAAATGAAGATTATGCTACAGATGAAGATATTGTAAAAAAAGGTGATACTGTTGCTTTAATACCTCCAGTTGGAGGAGGGTGATAAAATTTTTTGATTGGACAAGTCTTAAATAAAGGAGATGTAATAAACATATGATGGGTAAAAATCAATGTCAAAGTTGTGGTATGCCACTTAAAGATGATGAAACTTTAGGAACTAACAAAGACGGGACTTTAAGTAATGAATATTGTAAAAATTGTTTTAAAGATGGCGAATTTACACAGGATATTACAATGGAACAAATGAGTGAGCTTTGCTTAAAAAGAATGAAAGAAATAGGAATGCCGGGACCTATAGCAAAACTTATGCTAAAAAAAGGATTGCCGAAATTAAAAAGATGGAAACAAAATTGAATTTGATTTTTTGGTAATTTACTTCTCACTTTATAAGAGGATAGTTTTTTTCGAGAAAAATATTTAAAAAAACGTAAAACAAATCAAAGTTAACAACTTTGATTTGTTTTACTCAAAGCGAGCATATTTTTAATAAAAAAGAGGAGATAATAATGAAATACTTAGAAGATGAAAAATTATACAGTATACTTGTAAAAGAAAATTTGATAAACCTAGATAAAAAATCAGAACAGGGAATTAGTTTTATTGACTTTTTGTTGAAAGAAAAATTAATAAAAATTAGAGATTTAAAACTTATACTAAAAAATCATTTTTCTATAAATAGTGTAGACTTAACAGAAATAGTTATAAATTCTGAATGCTTAAAAGTAATAAATAAAAATATAGCTATAAAATACAATATTTTTTGTTTTCATTTTTCGGATACAATTATACATATTGCATCAGCAAACCCATTTGACCATCAAGCGTTTACCGATGTATCCATTATGACAGATAAAAAAGTAATAGTTTTTTTCTGTGATAGTTTGCAAGTTTCGCTTTTTATAGAAAATTATTATATAACAAGTACAGAAGATACAAAAAATACAAATAATGATGATGTAAGTTCGGTTTTAAATTCTTTTTTACAATCTGCTATAACTCAAAATGCTAGCGATATTCATATAGAACCTACAGAAAATATAGTAAATATTAGATTTAGAATAGATGGTTCGCTAAAATTTTATCAAACACTTGAACAATATGCTTATTTAAATTTAGTTTCGTATATAAAAATATTATCAGATTTAGATATTTCAGAATCTAAATTTCCAAAAGACAGCAGTTTTACAATAGATATTTTTAAAGTAGATTTTCGTGTTAGTATTTTACCAACAATTTTTGGAGAAAAAATTGTAATAAGATTAATATATAAAGAAGGGTTTGATTTTAGTCTCGAAAAAAATAATTTAAATTTTGAAAATGAGGAATTAGAAATAATCAAAAAAATGTTAAATAGTAAAAAAGGTGCAATTTTGGTTACTGGTCCGACAGGTAGTGGTAAAACAACAACTCTTGCTAGTTTTATATCTTACATAAATAAAGGAGATGTAAATATTGTAACAGTTGAAGATCCAGTAGAAAATATAATAAAAGGGGTAACCCATGTTAATATAAACACAAAGATAGATTTAAGTTTTGGAAAATTATTAAAGCATATATTAAGACAAGACCCAGATATTATTATGATAGGTGAGATAAGAGATACAGAGACAGCGGAGATAGTAGTAAGAGCAGCTATTACAGGGCATTTAGTTCTTAGTACACTGCACACAAATGACGCTATTGGTACTATTTCTAGGTTTTTGGATATGGGAGTACCTAAATATTTATTAGTAGAGTCTTTAAATGGTATTATATCTCAAAGACTTTTAAGAAAACTTTGCGATAATTGTAAAATAAAGATAAAAACTCCGATGTGGATTTTAGAAAAATATAATATTACTCAAGATTTTATATATACAGATAATGGATGTAGTAAATGTTTCGGTACTGGTTTTAAAGGTCGTTTTGCAATATATGAGATATTATCTATAACAGAAAATATAAAAATTAGAATATTAGATAATACACTAAAAGATTATACCGATAAAAACATGGTTTCTATAGAAAAAAAGGCTATTTCCTACTTACTTCTCGGTAGTACATCTTTAAAAGAAGTTTACCCTTTGTTACAGAAAGATTTTTTTAGTTAGGTAATTATAAAATGAAAAAATTTTTTTACAAAGTGGTAGATAATCAAAATAATTATATAAATTATTTTTTAATTGCAAAAGATAAGAATGAAGCCATTTTTCAATTGAAAAGTAAAGGTTATTTTGTAATAAATATAAAGCCAAAAAGTATTTTAACGCAGGATATACGAATAAGTAAAACACTAAGTAAAAAAGACTTGTCTTTTTTTGCAAGACAGCTTAATTTTTTTATAAGTTCGGGAGTTAGTGTCTATAGTATAGATAAATTATCACACAATAAAATAATATCTCATGAGTTTGATATATTAAAAAATAATTTATTAAAAGGAAATAGTATATCAGAATCTTTAATACTTCAAAAATTTCCATCTATGTTCTGTAATATGGTTAAAATAGGAGAAATGACAGGTATTTTAGATAAACTATTAAATCAAGTAGAAAATTATTATAGCAAAGAAGCAAATACAGAAAAAGAACTTATTTCTTTAGCTATATATCCTGCAATTGTACTTTTTGCTATGATTATTATTGTATTTATAACAATTGTATATTTGATACCTAATTTTACTACAATGTTTTTAATGCAAAATATAGAAATTCCATATTTAACAATGTATTTAATAAACATAAGTGATTTATTTACAAGTGGATTAATATTATTACCGATTTTTTTATTTTTAATTATATTTTTATTTTTGAAAAAAATGAATATTATAGATTATATTTTATGGAGATTACCAATTATAAGTAAAATTTTACAAGCTACCGTAACAGCAAGATTCTCTGCTACAATGATTGTAATGTTAAATTCGGGTGTACCAATATTAGATACTTTAAATACTTCTATAGGATTATCTAAAAATAATAAATATAAGAAAAATATACATGAAATAATAACATCTATAAAAAAGGGAAAAAGTTTAAGTGAAAGTATGGAAAAAACTACGGTTTTTCATCCTCTGCTTTTAGACTTGATAAAACTTGGGGAAAGTACAGGAATGCTAACATCTTCTTTTGAAAAAGCTACAGAATATTTTGAAAAAGAACAAGAATATATGTTTGCGGATTTGAAAAAGAAAATAGAACCATCACTAACAATAATAATGGGTATTATACTTCTATTTATTATGTTAGCTATTATGCTACCTTTATTTAGTATTGTAGAGGTAATATAGTGTTTAAAAATAAAAAAGGTTTTACTTTATTGGAAATCGTTATTAGTATGGGTATTAGTAGCATATTAATATTATCTACGATAAGGATAGTAATTCATATATCAAATATTAACAATAAAAATTTGGTATACTCAGAATTAATTCATCAAAGCACTATAGCTATGGAGTTTTTAGGTACGCAAATAAATATTGCTAATAATATTGTCATTAATACAAATCAAGACAATAGACTTGTAAGTATGACAATGGATACCCCCATATCTTCTGGGGGTACACATATTATAAGGTTTGGACAAAGTATTTTAACACAAAATATGCTTATGTTCGGTAATCAAGAGTTTGCAAGATATATAGAAAATATGCAAATTGTATATGATAAAAATACAAATTTGTTATATGTAACAATAATAACACAGAATAAAATAAGTACAAATAATATAGAGGTAAATCCTATTATATTGTACAGGGTTTTTAATGCAGAGGGTAAGATACGATAAAAATAACCCCATATAAATTTTAAATGGGGTTATTTTTATAAATTTTCTAATACCGATTAAACAATTTAGATAAATATAATAGTTTATCTTTTATCTCTTTTGTTATCATATCTTCTTTATATCTGTATTGCCAATTTCCGGATTTATTACCAGGTACATTCATTCTTTTGTCGCTGTTTTCTTCAAATATATCTTGAATTGGTATAATACAAAAATCAGCTGTACTACTGTATGCTAGTCTTATCATATCCCACGATGGATTATTTCCTGGGCTATTTAGGTATCTTCTAAAAATGTCTTTTTCTTTTTCACTTATAGAATAATACCAACCCTTTGTTGTATCGTTGTCATGTGTGCCTGTATATATTACATAATTACTATTTTTATAGTTGTGTGGCAAATATTCATTTTTTTCGTCGCCATCAAATGCGAATTGTAAAACTTTCATACCAGCTAGGTCAAAATCGTATCGTAGCTTGTATACCTCTTTTGTAATAATTCCTAAGTCTTCGGCTATTATTGGCAAATATCCAATTTCTTTTTTTAATTTATCAAAAAAAATTGAGCCTATCCCTTTTTCCCAAACTCCATTTATTGCATTTTTTGAACCGTATTTTACAGCCCAGTAAGATTCAAACCCTCTAAAATGGTCTAGCCTTATATAATCAACATTTTTTAGATTTTCTTTTATTCTATTTATCCACCATTTAAAATTATCTTTTTTGTGTATTTCCCAATTATATAATGGATTACCCCAAAGTTGTCCATTTTCACTAAAATAGTCTGGAGGTACTCCTGCAACAATTGTTGGTATATTTTTTTCGTCCAAAAAAAATAAATCTTTATTTATCCATACATCTGCAGAATCTAAGCTTACAAATATAGGTATATCTCCTATTATTTTTATTTCTCTTTTATTTGCATATTCTTTTAACTCTGTCCATTGTATATAAAATTCGTATTGTAAAAATTTTTGAAAATTTATTTCTTCTTGTAAAATATCTTTGTATTTTTCAATAGCCTTTTTCTCTCTGTTTGCGATGCTGTCTTCCCAAGAATTCCAAACTGCACCAAAAAAACAATCGTCTATTTCATCATCTTTCATATATTTTTGCATTTTTATCTTGTATTCTAAATATTCACTATTTTTTAAAGATATTTTTCGTTTTTGTATAAAATAGTTTTTTAAAGATATAAACAAACAATAATCATCTAGCCATTCATTTTCATCACAAAATAGTATATATTTTTTATTTGGTATGAAGTTTTTAAAAGCTTTTTTGTACAATTCATTTTTATATTTATATACATTTTCATAATTCACATAATTTTCCGGGAAATTTTTTATTTGTAATTCTTTTTCTGATAATAAACCTTTTTTTTTCAAAATGTCAGGGCTTATTAATATTGTATTGTAAGCGAAAGAAGAAAAACTTTGATAAGGACTATCTCCAAAACTTGTAGGCCCTATAGGAAGTATTTGCCAAAGTTTGCCTCCGCTTTCATGCAAAAAATCTATAAAATTATATGCTATATCCCCTAAATCTCCTATTCCGTATTTACCTCCAAAAGATGTAGGATGCACTAGTATCCCAGATTTTCGTGTTAATTTCATAAAAATCACCTTATTAAACTTTACATTTTTTTGAATAAGTGTTATATTGTCTTATAGTATATTTGCAATTTGCAAACATAGTCTATTTATATTTTGGCATTAACAATAAAAATATTACAAAGAGATTGTAACATAACAAAGAAAGGATTTGTTAAAAATTTTATGAAAAAAATTTTAATTCTCACAACTCTTCTTTTAGCAGCTTGTGGAGGCTCAGATACAAACGCAAATACAGAAATACCAAGTATATCAGTACCGGTTAATCCAAACTCTGTTTCTTTTATACCGAATCCGAATATAAATGTACCTTTTGCAACAGCAGGAGAACACGTTATATATTCCCGTGATTTTATATATACTTTTAGAAATAATCTAATGCAAGAAACAGATATTTTTAGAAATTGGATGGGTATGTCCGAAGAAGAAATAGATGCTCATTTAGATGAAGTAAATGAAAATGGAACAACAAGGCGTGAAGAAATAAAACAAAACTCTATAGATCAAGTAATAGAGCGTGCAACTATGATTATTCTGGCAAATAGAAATAATATATATTATAATGAAATAGAGCTGGAATCTCAAATGAACAACTTGCAAATGCAGGTAGATGCTATAAACGAAACAGGAGAAGATGGACTTCTTTTATTCTACGAAATTTTTGGTATAACACTTGAAGATTATAGATGGTTTGAAAGAGAAAGACTGCAGGGTATTGCATATTTAAATTATATTGGTGATAATATAACGTTAACAAATGCTGAAATAGATGAATATCTTGAAGAAAATAGAGAAAGATTTGAACAAAATATTATGGCAAGAGTTGTACACATCTTGATAAATAGTGGTGATATCGACGAAAATGGAGATAATATTTTTGGTGATGAAGAGTATGCTCTTGCAAATGAACTTTTGGAAAGAATAAGAAATGGTGAAAATCCAAGAGAACTTGCAGCACAGTATTCAAAAGACCCCGGTACTCCAGATGGATTTTATGAATTTCCAAGGGGTATGATGGTTCCATCTTTTGAAGAATGGTCATTTTCTGCAAATGCAGGAGATACAGGTATAGTAGAAACAAGTTTTGGTTTTCATGTAATGTATAGTGAAGGTGTTACAGACCCTAGAGAAGTAGCAGAAATGTCTCTTAGAAATTCAAGAGCTGTTGAAATAATACTTGAGCAAGTAGAAAATGAAAACCTTACTTGGGAAATAGATTACACTTTGCTTGATACTCTACAATAAAAAAATTTAATATAATTATTAAGATTTCCTGAAATAATTTTAACGATGTTAAGTAGTAATCGTAGTAAGAGATGTATATAAATTTTTGATATGAGACAATCTATATCTATTCTCTTGCTTTTTTACTACTATCGTAAGTGGATTGAAATAGAGGGGGTAGTAATGGAGTCTAAAAATGCTCCTAAAAAAAATAATATAATAAAATTTTTTACAATTGTACTCGGTTCTGTTGGTGCTTTTACTTTAATATTTAGTGCAGTTATTTTATCTTTTTTTATTCCTGAAAATAGTAGATTGGACAACTTTGTAACTGATATTGATGGTAATATAAGTAGTGTTTCTCCTCATATTTTAAGTACAATATTTCAAGTTCCATCTGTTCCTGTTCGTACATCTTTTGTTTTGTATGGTATAGACGATGAACATAGTGGAGCAGATGTTGTTATATTAGGTGCTTTTAACAGAATTACAGGTGAAATAGATATTATAAATATTCCAAGGGATACATTTTTAACTGTTACAGATACAAGTGCTTCGATGTTTAGAGAAGCAGGAAGATTGTTTAATAGAGATACAAAAATAACAGATATGTTTGGTCAAGCAGGTAGAGAGCTTGCTCCAAAAATAGTAGGTAATCAAATAGAAGAATGGCTAAATATAACTATAGATTATTATGTAGTTGTAGACCTTTCTGCATTTAGAGCTATTGTAGACTTGGTAGGTCCTATAGAGATGCATGTGCCTCGTAGGTTATTTTATAACGACAATGCAGGTCTTATAATAGATATACAGCCGGGTCTACAAATGTTAGACGGTCGTATGGCAGAAGGTCTTGTTAGATACAGAAGTACATACGCACGTGGCGATATACAGCGTATAGAAGTACAACAAGAATTTTTGAGAATTTTGTTTAACCATATTATAGAGTTGAATTTACTTTCAAATGTAAATATGTTAACAGAAATTTTTAGAATAATACTTAACAATGTAGATACAGATTTTAGTTTTGATTCTGTTTTTGGTTATATACCACATTTATCTAGTATTGATATTAATAATCTTAATATTATTATGATGCCGGGAGACCCATCTTATACAAGAAGAAATGCTAGAGGCGAGAATATATCCTTTGTTAGACCATATATGGATGAGTTACTTGTAATTGTGAATAGGATTTTTCATGGTATAGAAGTTAGAGAAGAGGAAGAAACCAACATTACTATTGCACTTGAAAATTAAATTTGAATAAAAAAAAAAAAAAAAAGAATGCTTGACAACGACAAATAAGTATGATATAATCAATTCAACTTGAAATAGTTAATGGTTTTAAGTTATAGTTTTGTATTTTTTGGGTCTGTGAAGATAATTTTTCAATATGGTTGTTCCAATTCTCAATTGGGTCATTACCATTTAGATTTATTTAGAAGATAGCGTCCCACATAAGATTAACTGCTTCTTCATTTTTTTTAGTATTCGGAAATACTTTTGCAGTCCATTTTGGGATGGAAGATGGAACAGCAATTAAAAAGCACCAAATCTTTAAAAGATTTGGTGCTTTTTTTTTATATTTATAATTACAATTATTTATTTTAGATAGTCCATTCTCGATATTGTGAATGAATATCCGCTACCCAAAGCTAGATGACAACTTGCGTTCTCATCGTAAAGAGTGTTATACCACAATAAGCCAGATTTTGAGATAGGACTTGAATGCGTTACAAGTGCAACTCTCCTATAAAAAGTAACTTAAATTCATAATATACTTGACAAAAAATAGTATACATATTATAATAGTCAAACATAAAAATAGTAAATAAATTTTATTATAAAAAAAACATACTATTAAAAAACAGAACTTTTGAGGAGTTTAAATAAATGGATACAAAAATAAGTAAACCAGTAGAGTTTTCTACACTAATAAAATTTGCATTACCAACAATAGCATCTATGATACTAATGAATTTATTTGGAATAGTAGATGGCATATTTGCATCTCGTATAATTAGCCCTTTGGCACTTGCAGCTGTAAATATTGTTTTTCCTTTTCTAACATTTGTTTTGTCTATAGGTTTTATGCTTGGCGTTGGAGGTAATGCACTTGTTGCAACAAAAATAGGAAAGGGGCAAATAGAAGAGGCAAGGAGCAATTTTAATCTTATTGTTGTAGTATCGTTTTGTACGTCTGTAATACTTGCATTGTATGGTATATTATTTCCAAGGCAATTACTCGGACTTTTAGGTGCGAATGAAGAAGTTTTTTATATGTCTTATGAATACATAAGATACATATTATATTTTTTACCTTTTATACTTTTGGGAGTAGTTTTTCAACAATTCTTAATGACAGAGGGTAAGGCACATATAAGCACAATTTCCTTTTTAATTGGTGGTCTTGTATCTGTATTTTTGAACTGGCTTTTAATATATAGATGGCAAATGGGACTTACAGGGGCAGCTTTATCTACTGCTATTGGCTATATGGTACCATCTATTATTGGTATTTTGTACTTTGCTTTTAATAAAAAGGGTATGCTGTATATTTCAAAAACAAAGTTAGATATGGGTGTAATATTAAAATCTAGTGCAAACGGTGCATCAGAGATGGTTACGATGATTTCTGTAAGTATATCAGCTATATTTATAAATAATATTTTAATAGGTTTGGGCGGTGCAGAGGCTATAGCAGCTGTTGGTATTGTATTTTCAACTATGAATATACTATCTTCTTTTTTTATTGGTTATGCTACTGGAATATCACCTATTATAAGTTACAATTATGGTAATAATAATACAGATAATTTATCAAAAGCCTATCAAAAAAGTCTTATAGTTATTTTTGGGATTGCAGTTTTTAGTATTATAGCTGGATGGTTTCTTACAAGTTCTTTTATAAGAATTTATGTAGAGCCTAATGATAGTATTTATAGCATTGCTTACCTAGGTTTTAGAATTTCTATAAGTGGATTCATATTTATGGGCATAAATGTATTTTCATCAGCTATGTTTACGGCACTTAACAATGGAAAAGTATCTGCTACCATTGCATTTTTAAGAACACTTTTATTTGTAATAATATATCTACTTATATTACCTTTATTTTTTGGAGTAATAGGTGTCTGGATTGCAATGCCACTTGCAGAACTTTCTACATTCTTTATTACGGTTTATCTTTTCAAACGTATGAAAAAAGTTTATAATTATGCTTAAATTCAGGTAATATATATATGACTAAACTAGAGATAATAAGTAAAATTAATAATTGCTATGCCAGTATAGAAAAAGCATATACAAATTATGCAAAATGTGTTGGACTTTCCAATACTCTCGAGCTTGAAATACTCGAGCTTATATATACATCCCAAAAAGCGTATACACAAAAAGAAATAGTAAAAATAAAAAGTTGTTCAAAGCAAATTTTAAATTTGATAATAAAATCTTTTTGGGAATCTGGATACGTAGAATTAAAAGAGAGTAAAGATAGACGAAAT
>Ga0268261_10002337_pt1 | contig 13554 bp, 7 predicted proteins | sample TergutNc150P1_FD_190353 | JGI IMG/M metagenome (GOLD analysis project Ga0268261, IMG submission 190353) | Nasutitermes corniger P1 segment gut microbial community from laboratory colony in Florida, USA - Nc150 P1 (SPAdes) (version 2) | ecosystem: Host-associated > Arthropoda: Insects > Digestive... | reverse complement strand
GTTGTGAGTGTCGTGTGTTGTCAGGTAGAGGTCTCTGCGACGAGCTGATCACTCGTCCAGAGGAGTCCTACCGACTGTGCTGCGTCGTCGTGTGTGATCTAGAAACATCAAGAATGGGTGCTCCATACATATATGACATTAGTCGCCTAAGGGTTAATTGCATTTGTGAATACCAATTTTTCCAGTAGTGTTGGACAATATTCATAACTGTGATTTGTTGTGGTACAGCTACATATATGGTTAACACATAACCCCACACGACTGTGGACATTTGAAATTTGGTCTTTATTTCTTAGTTCTATGAAAAACACAATACCAAATTCCTTTTAGGGCCTGCACATCACAATGTGTCCTGTTTCATACATCAAGACTGGTTAGCCAGCTAATGGAAGGGGGTTGCCTTTCCTAGGGGTATTCTGAACCAGATTCACCATTCCCCTCCCATGCAACAGGTCTCAGACCAAGATAAATCTCAAATGTCAGTGGGACAATACTGAACCACAAAACAGAAAAGTGATGGAGATGTAAAAATGGTGTCTCCAACCGTTTCCAAGTCCATCTGCTAATGGAGTAAGTGTATGTCATACAGTCAGATTCACATACATACCCCTTGCTGGTCTCAGAGCAACTCCACATTCATCACAGAAATGACTCAGTGTTGGGCAACACATGTGAGCTATCACATTTATATTCTGTTTGTCTCCCCACACTTTGGATGCAAGCCATCCCTCACCCTAACCACTGTCATGCTGTTTCAGTCTCAGGGTCCTTCAAAATACATATACTTTGTTTTCAAGTTTGGTATGGTAGTACCATTCATCTTTGTGTGTAAACCATCAAATAAGGACAAGAAAAGTCATCTATGCATTCTTCTGGTCCACATTTTCAGTCCTGTACAGTTGCATGATGGCTGTTACTGAAGCAGTTGCACATTCCCTGTCTTTACCTATAAACAGTCATACTGAATGATACATGTCTTAGAATCACACTGCTTGCAGATTTTATCCCAAACAATTTGTGTTCCTTTGCTACATACTGTTTGAAGATAACTACCCTTGAAGAGCAGAATAATTTCACTGGCTACTGAATGTTCAGTTGGTCTGTAATATTTAGAATACTTATCACTGGGATTGGTAAAACAGTTAGAATACTTATCACTGGGATTGATAAAACAGTTCTCCTTTTCCACAACTGCTCATAATTTTCATCTGTCTTTGTCACATTCAATTTTTGTTGTTCACCCAAAAATGCAGGAATCTCAGAATAAGGAAAAATCTGTCATTTTGTTGTTTGTAAAAGCCTGAAAAATATTGCTCTAGTGTGAACCATGATAACAGAAAAGAACAAGTGTATTTCACATGTGGTCACGTCAGGCAGTGCAAACTGTTATTCACCCAATGTTTCAAAGCAAAAAGGAAAGGCAGAGGTAAAGTCACCCTGTCAACACAATGAAGGAAAACTAGGGCAGTAGAGGTATAGCTCCACTCAGCCTTAACCTGAGGATTCAACGAAGGTCAGTCGTCAGCTTCATGCACCAGTCACTTTACTCCTCTGGAAAGAAGTGCTGATAACCACTGAATAGGAGGGTGGATAAGCCACAGAGCTGGTCTGGGTGTTTTGGAGAATAGAAAAATCTTCTACCCCCACAAGGAATTGAACTGCATATTGTCCAGCCTGTAGCCTAATCACTATACCATGTGTCAGAGTACAGGAGACGATATGTTTGCCTCTCTCCACCAACAGCTGCATAATTTCAAACCAGAAAGTATGAAACTGTTAAGAGAAGTAGAGCATATAGTAACACGAAGCATCCCATTTTGTCATAACACACTGGACCCCTCTAACTTGGGTATCACAGGGGCAGAGGGTCGGGAGTATATACTGTCAGTCAGCTTCATAAGTCTGACCCCATTTACAATATGGGAGTCGACATTACGAAGCTAGTCTTCAATCTAGAACCCAAATATAGGGTTACTATGTTAACTAGAGAAGAATGGACCAGAAGCCCCAGGACTCCTCCGGTGGTTAAAGGGCTCGTCTGGTTTACAGATGGGTCCAGGACAGTGGAGGGGACCGGGGCAGGGGTCTATGGGCAGTCTGTGAACAGGAGGCTCAGCATCTCTCTAGGTAAAAATACCACAGTCTTTCAGCCTGAGGTATATGCGATACTAGCCTGTGTTCATGAAATTCGAACCCAGGACCGGTCAGAGAAATACGTTAGTATTTGCTCTGAGTCAGGCGGCTCTGAAGGCACTTCAGGCTACTAGAACGTCTCCTTTGGTACGTCAGCGCCAGCAGGCGTTGAATGACATCTCTATCTGGCATGCTGTGGGGCTATTCTGAGTCCCTGGGCATGCCAGAGTGAGAGGAGATGAAATCGCCGACAAGCTCGGAAGGGATGGTTCTGCTCAGCGGTTTGTTGGGCCTGAGCCTGTCTTGGGGGTTTCTAGGCAAAATATAAGAAGAAAGATGAAATGCTGGATGGAGAAAAAGCATCTAGCATTGTGGCGTGGCCCCTGCAGTACACAAAGACAGACTCGAGAATTGATCTCGGGACCTGATCCGGCCATCGTCCTTTAACAGGACACAAACCAGGGTTGTTATTGGCCTGCTTACTGGACATAACACCTTGAGGAGACATTTACATATCATGGGGTTATGCAGTGACCCCATGTGTAGGAAATGTGGTACTGAGGAGGAAACCTCAGTCCACATTTTGTGTGAGTGTGAGGCTTTAGCCTCAATCAGGCATGTTTATCTGGGTTCCTTATTTTTGGACCCGGATGATATAAGGGAACTAGGCATGGGGGCCATCTGGAACTTTGCTAAGGGAACAGGGCTCCTATAGCCTAGTACAGAATATGGGGCACAGAGGGCCTGTCATTAAGGCCTAGGTGTATCAGGCCCGAAAGGGCTCGAAACCCAATATTATTCTATTCTATATGCTGTCAATCTGCTGTGTAGTGTGTGTCAGTGATGTTTTGTTCTTTATCGCTGTCAGTGTCTGTGTCATTCTGAGGGGAGAAATGTCATATCTTCAGAAGAATGCATCTCAAAATCGGTGTATAATATCAGTTCTGGTGCTGTTCTGCTCTTCAAGTCTCCTCTTTGAAACCACCCTTATTATGTCATAATTTTACTGATAAACACAAAATATGGCACAAAAATATTCACAGAAATCATTTTCTACTGCTTCCACTTTCCAAATACTTAAGACAAAACAAAAACAAATTGCAGTACATGCAATTTCTTGTGGTTCATCAAAATGTGAAATCCGACTACAGACCCTTTTTGCACCATGCAACAAGGAACGGTTGTTGGTGTGCACAGGACACACATTATTTAGATGTTAACTCAAATGATGGTCTTCTAGGGTATTACACCACGTAGGTTAATAAGTGTGTTTCAACACTTCAGAGGCAGTGTTGCTTCCATCTTTAGAGTGACTGAATTACATTCAGGTGGTTGCTGATGACTGAAGATCCAGAATCTACCTGAACCTAATTCAATCACCCTGAAGATAGAGGCAGCATATTCCTCCATAATGTCTGAGAAACTTATTATCCTACACGGCGTAATAACTCACATGACATCACTTATACAGATCCTAAAATGGAGAAGTCTGTGCTGACACAAAGAAAGGAATTAACTACAAGGTAGTAAAGGAACACAATGTAAAGCCTATTCTAAATTTTGCATCACATTTTTCTTATGTATATTTTGAAGAACTGCACCACAAACATGAAAAAAAAAATAAATTACAAATGAAGGATCTTAACCCTTATCAGTCCAATGCTGAGTTACACTCAACAGTGCACTCCGTTGTGCCAGGGCCAATGTCAAGCTGAAACTGATGCTCCTACCATCAAGTGGCTAATCTTTTAACTCTGACAACCTGGAATTTTCTGGAAACTTAATATGGACAAATCTACTGGAAAAAAAAAATATATATATATATATATATATATATATATTGGACTGCAAAGGGTAAAACTAAGGTTGGTCTAAGCAGGTGGACTGTCTCAGGACAAGTAAATGAATACATTCAACAATCTTAGGTCTAAAAAATGTATTAAATACAACTTACAATATGGCCAGTTGCAGAATTGGTTATTTAAATACAGAAGTGTCCAGGTAATGAGAAAGTAAGATCAAATCTATAAGCCTGTACAATAAAGGTGACAACACATAATAAAAGGCATTTTTAATCATGAATTGTGCAGTGCCTAGTTTAAAATCAGGCCAAGTTATTATCACCTAACAGAGAGCTGTGATTCACATCTCAAAACAGTTCACTCATGTGTAAAGAATATAGATCATCAGGCAGCCACACCTTACATGCTCTGGCTGCTACAATGTATCCCCTGCCTTCAGACAGATAATATAACAGATAAAACAAGTAAATGAGTGATAAATGCGAACCAGTGGTACACGGTGCTGGTTCACACTACAGCTTCATGTTCGGAAAGCCCTGGAATCAAATGTCAGCCCAAAAACTAGACTTCCTGAGGTTTTTTCCGACTTTCCTCAGTTCTTTCAGGCAACTGCACAGATATGTACTACTTCATAGCTTCTGCATTCTTATTTCCAGTCAATTATTATAACCAGTCAGCAAAATGTCCACACAGCTGACAAACTATGTTAAATAAAATAAATATGATAAAACTGTACACCAAGTGATAGTTACAAAAAATAAGGATATATGGTTTGTAAATATATGGCCTGGACTGAGCTGGATCAGGATGGGATCCAATTGAGGGCTTTAGTGAAGACAGTGACAAACATTCAAGTTCCATAACGAGAAATTTCTTAAATAACTTGTATCACTATCGACTGGTCAAGAAATATCCTGTAGGAAAAAGTAAGGGACAAATGAGCAAAACATTTCCATGGTCACCACATAACTGGGAATCTTAACCATCAATGATGCAGCTGAAAATATGGGACACTTACAATAATGTAACACAGATGAAGATATAGGACACTTAAAAGAGTACAAAACAGATGAAAATATAGCACACCTACAATAGTGTACAACATTACGTAGATTCTTGGAAATGCCTCTGTGCCAAAGCATGATGTCATAAAGTGTATATTAAGATGAACACATTCTCCACCTTGGCCTTAGGTAACATGAGCAGTCAGATTCACACTCTGACCACACATCCAAGGCTGAGTGTAGCACCGCTGATCCTGTGGACATGGTAATGAAGAGGAAAGAACCAGCACTCTAACCAGCAATTGAATCTTTGATGCAGTCCATATCCAGCAACTTTACTAGTGACCTATCAGTGCCACTTGCTCTTAGTACTACAACCACATCCATACATATGGCATGTGCCACATGCCCAGCAACACCCTTACGTCTAATAAAAAAAAATAAAAAAATAAAAAAAGATGGCTTTGTGCCTTAATTTAATCACATGATTTGTATTTTTAAAGTACAGTTTAGTTGTTAATTTAAAAAAGTTTAGTTAAGTTTTAATTTATTTACTTTGGCAAAGAAAATAATGTCCTTTATGACTGAGTATTCCATAAATGTTTACCTTGTAAAAACACAGAAAATAAATTCCTTGGGTGCACACTCCAAGGAAATGTGCTGCGCAAGCTTAATGACTACAATATATGACACATATTTAAAGGTCATGATGCTGGGCACAGTCAGATACTGAATGAGTGAGGTCAGGACAGAATTTGTTGAAATGGCACAGCCAAGAAATGGTAATATTAGAAGAGGGCGGAACTTTGTTAGTACAGTTCATGGTATCCAATTAACTAGGAAAACGCATCACAAACCTGAAACTTAAACCACAAGACTGTTCTTCATATATGTGAAAACAATCCCATAATTAATGTACTAACCAAGTTCCACTGTCACATGTGAAGCTATAATTTATATTATAAGTATTTATTTTCAAAATGTTCATCACAACATTATTCTATAAAGTAATTCTCTGAGCTTAATTATGTTCCTGAAGTTTAAATAACTCCTTACAATAGCATTTTGTAATAAAAATGTTTTTATACATACATATTTGTGTGTGTTAAAATAGTGATTAATGACAACAAAAAAGCCTCATAAAAAACAAGACTAGAATACAACATACAAGTAGCCCCTGTATGCAATGTTTTTGCTAACTACCATCAGACATTTACAGAAGAACCCACTAAGTGGATGATTTTCAGTCTTATAATTCTTTTTAATTGGGTATGAACTCGAGTAGATTCCCTACTTCGTAAGGCACTATATTTAGGGACTTGTACAGTTCAAAACTGTATTCGGTACTTACCAGTGCTTGCTACAGACCTGGTACTACTACTATCAGCTGAACTTGGTTTGTTATCCCTTGTAAGAGAAGACCCCCTCCTGGTACGGGGAACAGGGATGAGCCTTAATTTTGATTCATCTCCAGCCTTCGTGCCATTTGTGGTTCCTCCCTGCCCTATCCTTGTAGTACTACCAGCTTTTCCAATGGAACGGCTTTCACTGTCACTAAGACGTCCATACTCGCCTAGCTTCCTTGGAGGTGGGATGTGGGAACGTGCTGGTGATTCCCGTCCCTTTGATCCTGTTGCATCTGACCCTTCACAGGAAGTGGCAGGCGTCTTCCTACCTTCACCATCACTGAGTCGCCCGTATTCTCCCAGCCGACGCTCCTTGCTTCCTGCAGGTTTGTGTGTTCGCCGTGGACGTGGCAAGGAACTAGGGGGTAGGCTACCTGAGCGGTTACGAGTGTTTGTGGGACCACCTCCCAAGCAAGATTCTTGCATTCGTTGCTGTTGTGAGCTACGACCTTGCTTCTCCAATAACAGAATTTCTTCGGGTCGACCCTGCTCATAACGATTAGGTACTAAACCTTGCAGGAAACCAGGTTCAAATAAGTGATGATGGGGTGATGTACCCCCTACACCCGCCAGTAATGGCTTGGGTAGTTTTCCTTTTCGCGGCGTAGTGCTTGTATTAGAGAATCCTGGAAAACAGCAAAGACCCCGCTGAAAAGGAAGAAAGAAAGAGAAACGAGAGTTGGGACGGTCCAGGAACCATGATGAATGGTTAGGGTTAGTGGCACACCACACTGCATGCGCCAGCCAGGCAGGTTACAAAAGGGAGAGCTGTGCACATTCTGATCCTAAAGGATTTAGCAAGTATCACACAAGACAACACAGAGCTTAATTCTGTTCATATCCCCAGTTACACAAGATGCTGCTATCAGAAACAAAATAATCAAGTTGCATACCAGTGCCTAAATATAAAACTAGCTGCATGCAATATATAAAATTTGGAACTATTTTGGAATTAAAGATTCATACTGTGGTCTTCTGAGTTACAGCACCATGTAGCCTGGTAGGAAGTACCAACTAACAGATTAGATGGTGCCAATCCAGAAGACCAAAGTTTAGGTTCAGTAATTACATAACTTCTTCCGTTTGGTAGACAATGATTCACCCCATGTGATCACAATTCACACAACAAATCTGATTCCAAAGTCAGATGCTGATGAACTACAGAATGACCCTGTCTTTCCAACTCCAGCTGCAAAGTTCTTAACATCTCAAGTGAGTGTCAACGGCTAACTGCATTTTTTGGTTCACTTAATTTTGCAACATGTTCTCTTTTATCAACGACAACGTAAGTCAACACACTGAATGTTTATGGTCCTCTCTTTCAACGTACAACCCACTTTTGGAGTAAATGGAATTCCTGTCCATGTAGGATTAAAAATTTGCTCAGTTTTTTTTTTTTTGGTTAATTATAATAAAGGATGTTCTCATATTGTACCTCTTATAGCAACAAAATAACTGTGTTCTGTTTTATATCCAGCCCTGAAATTAAGGATTCCAATCATGCACCACCATGTTTCCATCCACTTCAGGATTTTCCCTCAGAATGTTTCCTCTCACCATTCTAATTTCAAAGACTTTGGAAGGAGGTATGCATATAAATAAAATATAAACCTCCATCTTAACAGCACATTTTAAGAAACTAATTTAAAAAAAAAAAATTTTGTTTGAGTATGAGACTACTTGTAAGTTGTATTTAGAAGTGAAATATATGGGTTGTGTCAACAGAAACACAATAAAGGTGGAGCAATATGAACAGACATTTGAACTACAACTAATAAATTCAGTCTTTTAATTGAGTACTAGCTTACACATTCCTACTGGATTTTTATTTTCATCAAATAAAACTCATATTAAAATGTTCTTGTAAATATTTTCCCTGCTTTCCCCCCAAATTAAGATCTACAGCTTATGCCCAACATTCTTACATGCACAGCCCAATTTAGGGCAAGGTGTTACACACAGAAAGAATATAGAATATACCAAGATAAAAAAAAAAGATTATATACAGCATTTGTTCAAACAATAAATAATTATAAGATTGTTTCAGCTTAGTAGAACAATCCAATAAAACCATGCATATATTCACACATGCCACACAAAATTACTGACCTGCCCTTGATTCATGTATTGCACCCACGTCAGTGGGTGGTAAGAAACAAGAGGGGCAGAAGCATTAGGGCCCTTTATCTGTATGCAATTGAGTTAAAATTACATGGAAGTAAGGTTTAAACTCTGATGATATACATATCTTATTTTTACCGAAATTCAACTGTACACTGTACACTATTTTTACCAACGTAATTCAAACCCATTTCATATTTGGGAATAAACCTCATCATAAATACAGAATCATACAATCAGATGGCCAAAGATCCATGTGTCACCAATGTTAAGAATTCTGAACATTATAATATTTAAAAAAAAAGTATAACAATACACTGATATCCTCTTAAGCTGCTCTCACACAGGACACTACATGTAACATGATGGCACTGCAATGACAATGAGATACATGACACAATTAGGGCTTCGTACACTGGAGGCAATCCATTCAAAGACAATATGCACTGCTTCAGTATGAATACATCATAAATTGTACCAGAAATAATTAAGTACCCATGAAAGTACACCTACATTATGCTTTTAAATCAATTATGAGTATATTCAGAAATATATACTCTTAACTGATTTCATTTAACCCTCTCCTGATGTTTTGCCACACTACATAAATTTTGTTCACATCTTTCCAGTCATATAACATGGAGTGCTGTTTCCCCACAGGCGACATAAGTTTATTATTTGCTTCCTCAATCATGCTCCCATAACCTAACAAAGCAATGTAAAACCCATGACACTTCCACCTCCTGTGACACAGATTATACATCTGTGGCAATATGTCTATGACTGAGCAATAGATGACACAGCATACAGAGTCATCATATCATATCAGTCTATTGTGAACGCATCTTTACCATGTAATCTGCAGTGCGTGAAACCAAGAGTAGAGTGCCATCGCCATCATACCCTTAAGTGGTGTCCAGTGTGAAGGCTCCCTTAAAGCTAAACCTGCCAGTCCTAAAATATGACAAACCAACTACCCAATAATACAGCCAATATTCCACACCACTAAAACAAATTCTTGAATCCAGACTCCATCAAATTTATTTCAGCACAACCAATTTTCCCATTTCTCAAGGAAGACCATTCCAGTGTGTTTCCCCTAAACTTCCAAATAGCCTTCTTTATTTCCCCATCCATGCCACATGCTTACCCATTGTAATTTCCTTTGATTCATGTAACAGAAGTATTAGAAAAGCATTTATAAAGCACATCCATTTTCTTTTAGAGCAATTTTCTGTATTTCCTAACCGGTCCATATGTTCTGTCAAAATGTTTTTTAGCACATTCTTTTTAACTGTCCCTAACTTCTGACACAGTAAGTCATTACATCATCATCAGACAGACAAAATAACTTTACCCACACATCAAATACTGTGCCAATTTTACCGGAGATTTATACGTACAAAACTCTGGTTCATGAATTATCTTGGTAAGAATTTTACTGTACAGATAAATGGACACTTGCTCTGACCAAATAGGTAACCTTGTGAGATATGAAGCTCTCACAGCACTCTAGTTGTGGATTCAGGTCATTGTTCAAGTGGTTCTTGAGGTTTCCAGTGACAAAAGGCCTTCATCCTCATAGGCTGATCAGTCAAATCCAGCCAACATGTGATAAATTGAGGTGGTTTATGGGCAAGGTGTGACCAGTTTGTGGCTAACCAGAAAGGTTGTCGAGCCAATCAAGGAAGTGTGAGAGGGACCTGGGAGCACGTATAGATGGGGCACCAGACCACAGTGGATGACAAATTTGTGATCTGGCATCGTGGAACACAGATGTGTGGAAGTTCTTGGACCACCTGAGTAATGTACACTCATACATCCAATATCCAATACAGCATGAAGAAGGAGAAAAATGACTACCTTCCCTTCTCTGGCATCAACATCTACCTACAGCCCTTATCATGGTCACATTTGTACTCTCAGGCCCATCTCACACCTCCTTGATTGGTTCACTAATCTTTATGTCCAGCCTCTAACCAATGACACCTTACCTATACGTTACCGTCAGTTAACCATGTTAGCTATTCTTGAGCTGCTTGACCTCTGAATATGCAGGCACCACATTCCTTTGTGGAACGTCAGGTATCACTCAGCCAACAATGCATCACATCCCACAAGTCCTGAACCCTCAAGGAGACCTCTGTATAAATGATCTCCATTACAAATACGATCTTTGCCAACATAACATATGCAGAACTGTCAAGAGCATATTACTCTGCTCTATGTACAAACCTGTACTGTCAAATCTGTACATACTAAAATTTATCAGATTTTACAGCAAATATACAATTAAGACTGCCAATAATTTTCTGCACTAACTCCTTCAAATTTCTGATGCATATGTTAATTGTTTATTAGAGAATATTAATGACCAGTATCAGCATGTAACAAAAGGATCCTACTTTAATGTTACAAAATTTGTTCCGTTTCAATAACAAGATAAAAGGTTTATAAAGTAGTGACAATCCTACAATGCAGGGAATGCCTACTTCCTGGCAATGGTAAAACATATGATGTAACTTCAAACATTTGTCAGTAATACTTACTACAGGGGGAAACAATACACAAATAAATTTCTAATTTGGGTTCTATTGCAATCAGTTCATTGCCAAGTACAAGATGGTAGGTGACAACATTAATTTTAAACCCAACGATTATACTTCTGTAACTTATGCTGCCATTTACAGTTTATTCTATCTTTGACTTGACCACATGTTCAAGATAAAGCAATCTGCCTTTTCAGTGGAAAACACAGTAAGGCAGAATCCTGTTTACCACCTACAAAAGTGTGATAATGACCACGATTACCAGTAAGAGGAGAGAGTCATTACAAGATTTAATGAGTCCGTGCTCTGCAAGATACTGGTGTTCTGCAGGCACAGATATGTGGAATATAATGAAATATACACAAATAAGTAAATCATAAAAAATTAAAAACTGGCCTGGTTAATTCAACTTTCATGCCTGTTCTTCATACCTAAAGTCAATGAATTAACGCACTACGTAAGCTCCTTTCCTTCCAGGGGAAACTGAACCTCCTACCCATTCCACAATACAACACATGTTGTTAATGGGTTACAGTCACTGAATACAAACTAAAAGCAAAAAGTCAACTACATCTTAACACTTGGAATTTTTAACATTTTAATTGGCAATGCAAGCTTAAGTTTTAATCAAATAAGCCATGTACAGGGTTGCCAGCACTGACTACTGGATGTCCATGTGTGTGACTAAATTTCACATTCAGAATCTTAAAAATTCCCCCTTTTCTTCCTCAGTGATCCAAATTTGTAAATAATCTAATCCTTCACATGTATCAAAATTTACAAACTACACCATACCAGTGGCTTCTTAACTTTCACAAGGTAAAATGAGTGAAAGCTTCCCCCTGCAGCACCACATTTCATTACAGAAAAAATAAAATCTGGTAGTTGTTACTCAAATAAACATTTCTGCAAAGGAATCTACATTCGGAACAACACACCAGTAAGTTCTATGTAACAGCCAAGCAAGTTGATCCCTCCTGTATTCTTGTCTTTGCATATTTTATAATCTGTTAAACTAAAATCTTGGAGAAGAAACAACTTAAAAATGTAGACAAATTCAATGCAAAACTGATTTGGAAATGTAGTCAAGTTTGTTCCAGACATTCTTCAAAATTATCAGTTTCCTACCAGCATTTCTTGTATCTGATTTAAATAACAGGCATTGATTTCATAGAGTTAATCAAAACATTATTCTTTAAAATGATTCTTACTGTTAGAATCAACATTTTAGTCACTTGCACTTGCGTGTGTAGCAACACATGGTCCCAATAAGCAGCCTGAGACATGCACAGTAGGTGTGGCAACCCCATTTCATTGCAACTGACTGAGAGCTCCTACCTTACTGAGAAGCTGGGAGTCGAGCTGAGAGTCCAACTCCTTGAGCTGATCATCCAAAGACTTCTTTGTGTCATCAAAACTCTTATTAGTTGTGCTACCATACTTGCGTGCACTGTAGCTTGTACCCAAAGGATGGTGGTATGCCCCCGAGTCACTACCAGCGTAAGAACTGATGCCTGTACTGCAGCTACTTGTCAGTACGCTGCTCACCGTAGAGAATACACCTGTCGTTGATACGGGATCTACAACAAATAATTTTGAACACGAATATTATCCCTGCCAGAAAAGAGAGAGAGGGAGAGAGAGTGAGTGAGTGACATAGACAGAGAGAGACACATACAGCAACAAAAGTCACACATTGTTGATACAGTAAGCAATGAACACAGAGTCCTCTAAGAATAATTCCTACTTTTAAACCTAAATGTCTCACTTAATTTGAGACATATAATAATGGGAGTTGTTGCAGAATTTTCAGCAACTGGAAGCTTTTGCACTTGCAATAAACATGCAAGTACATTTTTTTTTATAATAAACCAACTAGATGCACTAATTTCTCAAATTTATTATGGAATGAAACTCTACATGTTTTGGACAGTTCCTCTGTCCATCATCAGGAGTTTTTCGCTGTACACACAGCAATGGTATATGTCATACAGGTTTGCTGACAGCTTGCAAGCGGGATCAGGATGGAACTGAGTTCCATCCTGATCCCACTTGCAAGCTGTGTGTACAGTGAAAAACTCCTGATGGTGGGACAGAGGAAACATCCGAAACATGTAGAGTTTCATTCCAAAATAAATTTTAGAAATTGGTGTATCTGGTTGGTTTATTATAAAGAAATTTGTCATGATGCACGGTCACACGAATGTCTAATGCATGTACATGACTCTCACATGGACAATACAAAGCCTAATGTATCATTATTTTGCTCTGTTTGAAGTCCACTGAAAATGGTCAACTTAATTTTCAGCAAATACATCAACTTAATTTTCAGCACACACATCAGACAATCTCTAAGAGCCAAACTGATCTACTGATTTTTTTTCCCACTGCTTTGCTCATTTCAGAAAAAAGAAAGCTTATTAACCCTTAGGCGACTAATGTCATATATATATGGAGCACCCATTCTTGATGTTTCTAGATCACACACAACGACGCAGCACAGTCGGTAGGACTCCTCTGGACGAGTGATCAGCTCGTC
>Ga0268261_10002336_pt1 | contig 13564 bp, 13 predicted proteins | sample TergutNc150P1_FD_190353 | JGI IMG/M metagenome (GOLD analysis project Ga0268261, IMG submission 190353) | Nasutitermes corniger P1 segment gut microbial community from laboratory colony in Florida, USA - Nc150 P1 (SPAdes) (version 2) | ecosystem: Host-associated > Arthropoda: Insects >... | reverse complement strand
GGATATTTGTCTGTTGTGAGTGTCGTGTGTTGTCAGGTAGAGGTCTCTGCGACGAGCTGATCACTCGTCCAGAGGAGTCCTACCGACTGTGCTGCGTCGTTGTGTGTGCTCTAGAAACATCAAGAAGGGGTGCTCCATATATATATGACATTAGTCACCTAACGGTTAAGACCATTTTCACACTATCCTTGGCAAAATGCTAACATACATTTCTTTCCTGTCCATATCTAGAAGTATGTATCTTTTATTCACATACTTCAGTTTTGATTGACCTTATTTCCATCCTCTCTCTTGGAAATAATTCCAGCCACAAAATATATGAAACAAAGTGAGAGAGGGATAAACATGAAGGTATTACACGGAACAAAAGTAAGCAGTGAATACACTGCAACACGCTTGTAAATATCTCACCCTAACACCTGGTCCTAGCTGTGAAACTCTGCACTTGGTTGCTCCACTTGTCAGGCTGTGAAGATTCCCTGCTTTTAAATCCGAATGAATCCCATTCACCTTTATACTTGAGATTCGAGCACGCAATTCAGGTGAATAATGGTTTGTTACAGCTTCTTCATAGTTATCAATCCACTGACGGAGCTGAAGCACTGCACCTGAGTTAGACACTGATCTGTCCCAACCATCCTGACTCTCATCTTCACTTGTACGGCCTTTGTTCTGAAAAGTGGGAAACAAAGTATTTTGTGAAAATGTTCATAGCATACACAATGACCCACAAACGATTAATATTCCCAGTTGCATTTCTCCATATTGAGAATTCAGTTACAAAAGTCAAAACTGTAAATATATATATATAAAAAAATGAAACCCATATAAAAATGGCAAAGTTGCAGTACAAGAAGAAAGTAACTACTTAAGGCATTTATGGTCTCTAAAAATAAAATGACAGCCAGAAAACTGGTGGATCTTTCAAACTTCCCATTAGGGTGGTAATATCTGCAAGAAACTTCCTTTTGAAAGAATTTACAGTGCATGAGTAACAGAAATCATCAGCACTGTCAATCTCCCAAAGTGACATACATGAAAAGAAAAAGGTACAAAACAAGACCCTCTGTACTGAAACTATCATAAATACGGCACTAATCCTACTGCAATTTTTCAGCAACACTCTGCACCATTTTTCCTGCAATTTTACTTCCCAAACTACTCACAGCTGGTAACTCATATAAATACTATTAATATCTTCTTCACACGCATTCCTCCTAATTGATGTCAAAAGGAACTACCAGATATAACAAGGTGCGACATTTTCCTCTTCTAGGCCCTAAAGAGTCGGGGGGGGGGGGCTGAAGTACTGACTGTGTTACTTCCAAGATTACCAAAACACTTGTACTGTTGTAGGTGCAGCAGAGAATAATGTTTCTAGCAGTGAATTTAGGAAAACCTGACAGCCAGATAAAGGTCCTCATCCCCCAGACTTTCGTCTATGGCAGTTGTTCATTATGTAGCTTCAACCATACCTCTCTGCAGTCCAGTGCAATGTGGCTAATAAATGAGAGATGAAAACATTTATGTGCCTGTGATGTAAGGTTTAAAAAGTCCTGATGCAAATAACATCAAGAAAATTAAAATCTTTACACACAAATATGAAGTTTGAAACAGGAAACATGTCAAACCATAAAACAACATGGCTGATTGAAGAATTAATAATTCTGCAGGACATATAAGACATGTATCCACCTATTCTATAAGGCTGTATACCAAAAACAAATGTACAACACTAAGAATGAACATCAGAAACCTATACCTTTTGAGTAGTTTGAGAAACATTTTGTGCCACAACATTTCAAAGATAAACAACTGTTTTACTGAAGCTAATTAAGATATGGTGTAAGACTACCCAAAAAAAAAAAAAAAACCCACTTTCAATTCCTGAAATTTTCAATCATTCATGCATTATCCTCTTCACTGGCCCTGATAAATGGGAGTGGCTATATAATCTAACCTCCAAATTTTAAAATAAATTTAATCATTATTCTTCACATGGCACTATAATGCACATGAACAGCGCACAAGAGAACGACACAACAGACATAACTGTCCCTTCCATGCTATTCTTAAGCCAAGAACTATAAAATATTTATGTTTATTATAATTTGTTTCCCGTATTCAAACACAAAGGGATGTCAGAAAATTATAAGTTCATGGTTTTACAAAACACACCCCAGGAAGATAATTTTTTACAGCAGCATATAAATTCATACCAATTCAGTGCCATTTCATACAAAAATCAAGATACATTTTCCCAAAAACATAACTGCAATAATTTGAGGACACTTCACATCAACCTACGTGACAGCAAGAAAAGATGTGCAAAATCACATCAAGTAAATTTATCGTAATACACTCTTGTTAAACATGGTATGTTTAATGGGATGCTGAAACACAACATTCTCTTCATGAAGGGTGGAATAATTACAAAATGGTCTCCTTTTCCTTGAATTATCACGCTCACTACAAACCTTTCTTCGTGCAGTGGTCCTTTTATTTTCTGTGGCTGATCTCAAAGTTTCTTTCTTTCTACTCTGACCCATACTGGACCTTCTTTGTGTAGCTGTTGCAAGTGATGGTGCAGTTTGTGACTTATCCTTTGATGACTCCCGTCTCTGCCTTGGCTGTTTCGGAACACTAGCCACATTGTTACTGTTTGTCACGGTCTTCTTGTTTGTACTAGCAGACTCACTCTTACGTCTAGTATTAGTTGCACCACGTTTCTTAGAGGCCATGGCTGGGGCAGAGGATAGCACACCTTGAATAATATTTTCAACAATTAATACATGGCTGCACCATATACACAGAAATCCTCTCAAGATGTTTCTGGAGTAACTCAATAAATTAAGATAACTAAGCAAGATAACATCTAGAAAGGTATAAGCCTGCAAATGACACTATTTTGTAATTTTGTATTCAAAACCGACACTCCACTTACACAAATATTATTCCATATAAATTCCACATTACGTGATTCATTTTGACCACCAAACCACATTTCCAGTTTTACCTTCTTTAGTGATTTCAAAACAATCTTGTGCACAAGATATTTTATAAGCAGAAAAGGTAGAACATTTCTTGCCACACATGTTCCACAAATATCAATTTCATATACTTTGCTGTTTTCATATTCTTCAAGCTCAACTGTTCACTTACACACTCATCACAGTACCTGGCATTTTAGGCTGAACCAGTAACATGAAATTCTTGGCCCATTTTTTTGGCAAGGAAAATTTTAAGCAGCATCCCGCATGTTTGTAGTATCCCGGTTTTCAAGAACTGACAGCAGCTTTTGTTCTATGGCACTGTTTGATATTAACCATACTGATCACGCGTTCAATAACAAATGACTCTAGAAAATGAAAACTAAACGCAAATACCCGATCTGAAGCAAACACATAAACGATATAAATTTTGCACAGTGAATATTTCAAATTATTGAAATTATAATACAACATCAGTCATAATGGGCTCCATAAAAACTCATGCTTATTCATGTTGCAGATCACACGACACGAGACTGAATCATACTGTGGGATATGGACATGCAGAAATTGATGGCAGCTCACTTGCAATGTGATGTCACTTCACACCTGTCATTTGCACAGATTACCAGTAAGATTCTTATCTGTACCTGTGATATGTGGTGGAAACAACCTAAAAAATTATCTTACAAACTGAAGGCATTATTTCATTAATATACATTGGAATGAAATTGACTGAACAAAAAATTATTTCTGATTCTGATGCAAAACCATACTCAATGGGTAAAAAATTCATTGGGATATGAAATTTTTGTGCTTCTTAGAAAACCTTTTAAGCAAGAAACACATTAAAAGGTCAACAAACATCACACAGGAATATTATGGTACTGAATTATTCTGCCATCTTAGATGCAGCAGGCATGTCTCAAGTGGCTTTATCTGTAAACTTTTATAGTGGCTCTATATACATTATCAAGATATCTAATTAGTTCCTTCCCAAATGTTATATGATATCTCACTTTTTTGGGTTAACAATCCACTACCTACTACCAAATCAACAATTACTGATAAAGGCAAGGTTTAAATACTATGACCTATTTACAGATACATTATAGACATATAATGTGTGTGTGAAAAAGCGCCAGTATACACCTAGTACTGCAGACACAACATAGAGCAAAGATTATACCGTACAGTAAAGCATCTAATATAAAGATTCTGCTGTGGAGAGAACAAAATTAAATGTGGTCTCCAAAACAAAGGAGAACGAGGTTGGACTGATATACACTTCACATTCCTATCAGCCTAAATTCTGAATTGGACCTCGAATCTAAAATCAAAAAAACTTCAGAGATGTCATATCTGAGACTCTACAAATGAACATTTATCTCAATCATTAACAATATCCAAGTTTATCAAAATATATCAAGAAAAGAGTGAAACCCAGTATTACAATTTCCTTTGTACAAAGAATCAACATTTGGTTTCCAAAGCATTTTTCACGCTGAAACAAAATTAATGAATATTTTGAGCTGTAACATATAGATTACACTGAATTCAATGTTTCTTGTAACACAGCAGTATTAAATGAAAACAATGAATTCAGTTTAGGCTGTACATTCACAATGCACAGCAGAACACAAGTAAAAAAAAGTAATAAAAAATTATTTAAAAATTAAAAAACCCTGATTTTAAATTCCTGCACCATGTGTTTTCCAAGATGTTATGCACTTTTTATAGGGTCCCAGTCAAATGGCCATAAGAAACAGTGTTTCCTGGATTTCATGCCATTATCAGGTTGTCCCCACAAATATGTAAATCACGGTTTTGTTTTGTACACACAAACTGCAACCTTCATCACACAGCCTTTCCAATTTCACCCACTCACAGATGGGTCTCTTTTACATTTAAATAATTAGTTCTGCTGTGATCATAGTACAATTCAAATGTAATATATTAACTTTTGGGATCCTTTAGGATTCGCATGTTTATTTACACATGTATGTAACAGTTACTCAAAATACTGAATGAAGGAATATGCCATAACATCCAAAAGGCTGTACACAGTATGTCTTCACTAGTAGGTTACAAAACTGCTATCTCCGTGCCAGCACACAGCATTCTTATGCAACATATGAATAGCTTATTGGCGGTGCACAGCCTGCTGTACAATGGATCTACTGACAGACATTACTTGGTTGCTGTTCTCAAAATTCAAAGCATAATAAATAATGTGTGGGTGATGGAGTAAGTGGGCCAAACATTGTGTGAATTTTGTGGAAAGGCTCATAAGCTGAGGCATTTCTGAAGCATCATCTGATATTTCATTATGATGTTCTGTGGAAACAAAAACTTAAGAATGGCTGCCATTAGTAACTACAAATATTCCATAGCTTCTGCAATCATGACTGGTAATCTAATATGCAAAATTACTTCCCAGAAGTGAATGATATGATTGTAAATAAACCTCTGAAAATCTTTAAACCTACAGAAGCATCTCTAACAAACAAGGTGCACAGAATTACATTCTTAGAAATAAAAAGTATTAATACCATGATAATGTATTGGGGCAGATGTGAAGAAATATGTATCATCAAAACCATTCCTGTCTTTAGAACCAAAAAGGTTCAACAAATAAAGCAACTTCAATGGGATCATACAACCTCGGCACAAAAATCAGTAGGTTCCAACAAAATTTTATGCACTTACCCCCATCTGTGTCCGTAGATGATGATGTGTCACTGGAACTATCTGTGTTAAGAAGTTCTTCCCTTTTCCTAAGCTGCAATGTCCGTGCGTGCTGACGATCCACATGACGAGGCTGACACCTTTCACACATATATTCATCCGGAATATTGGATCGGTCAATACCCATACAATCTACATGTTGCCATACGCTAAAATGAAAACAAATGGAATTCACCTGTTAGTAACTTGTAAACAAAAAGATTAGGACTACAAACAGCCTAATCAGTAAAACAGTAAACAGCTTGAAAAATTTCACTAATATTCATTTCCTAAACAATCCTTTCCAATTCACCTCACACCTAACGAACACAAAATTACCTATGTGCTGTATATGTTCAATAACTCACAAACTGACCAAAACAACCAATCAAAAATGACCAATTACTGAACTTTTATGCTAAAACACTTATACATCACACCAAACAAAAAAAAAAATCTTTAAATGCATACTCACAAGCATTTATCACAGCATATCATGTAACCGTCGTCATGCTCAAAATCACTGAAAAGAAGAAATTAAGATAATATAGCTTGTGAACTTTGAAGGTGGTGATAACACTATTGCCAATCCATGTATGAATCTAATTAAGAGTAAGAGAATTTGTTAACATGCACAACTGCTTCCACATAAAACTGTCTGCAGGTTTTCAAGATGTATGTCCAGTGCTTAACTTCTTTCAGGGTTTAGCCATGCATCATACTGCAGTTAACACCTTCAAGGTGATTGGACGTGGAATGAGGAAGCCGACTGATACAATAACACTGCAATTATGTACTCTCATTTGGGAATATGTGAGGGTGCAGAGTGTGGTGCTACCCTACATGGAAGGAACCATGTGGCTGCCCCCTCCCCAACAGAAAAAGACACTCGCAATCACCCTAAAGATGGCTATGGGAATATACATCTGAACTCCCTTTTGACGTTAATGCTGATCACATTACTAGCACTAAATTATGTTATTTACAAATCAAATACAGACTTATTACAACAGTTTACTAACCAGATGCAACGTGTAACACTGTCTTCATCATCTCCTTCCCCCTCTGGAGCTGTTTCAGTCTCTTCTCCCTCCGGTTCAACTTCTCTTCCAGTACTGCTAATCACACTATTAGCATCATCTTCATTACTGGCTGCATCACGAAGAGTTAACAAACCAGAACCTAAAAAAAAATATTGCACAATCAAATTATCAGTCATTGACAGCCATCTTATTTCAGTGATTAACAATGCCATAACTCTACTGCTCAACCAAATTATCAGTCACTGACAGCCATCCTATTTCGCTGATTAACAATGCCATAACTCTTCTGCTATCATAAGAACTTTTAATATCACAACAAACTATCACAGTGATAAATCAAATAAGCCTCGAAAGTTGATGTAAAATCTACACACCCTACATAATTAATGCAACTGCAATGAACCAACAAATTTGAATGTGCAGTTCATTTTTTTTTTCAAAGACAAACTGTTAAACACACACCAAACATATCTTGATTTGGTACTTACAACAGCGAAACAAACTCTTAAAAACAGGCTTCAGTTAAATTTTAATTGATCCATAACCATGTACTGAGCAATGAAATGATATCAAGATGCACAAGTGCATGGGTAAGCGTATAAATGTGTGTTATACACACCATATACCTACTATGTGTTTTGGAGAAGGTATATGGTTTGTACAATACACTGTCATGTAAGTGCATTTACTGGTTTTGATATCATATCTATATGCTTCAGTTCATCATAAAAAAATATGTAAAGCCATACCATACTGATAAATGCTGCCACCTGGTGGAAAACTACTAGATCCTAATGCATTTGCTGCACAAGCTGCTATTCCAATTGATTTTCCATGATGTGAAGGTGATAAAGGTGGGGATGCTGGAGGTGGTGCTCCATAGTTATGGTCTTGTAAAACAAACTGTGAAGAAAATTTAATACATTAGAATTCCAAAACCAACCACAACAGTATATACATACAATCACAAATCTACAGAATGTTCCTACACATTTATACCCTTCCCAGCCCACTTGCATTAAAAAATGCATGTATATTCATACTTGTTCACAGTAAGGACAGCACATGCTAGGCAGTGGCACTGTGTGTCACCCAAACAATTTCAAATTGTGGCCATGCATGAATCTGAATTGTATTGTAATTTTGCAACACACTTTTAGATTGTTCCATTAACCGATAAACATAACCAGACAGATCTAATATACTAGTTTCTATTGAGCGCTACTACATGTTTCGGCTGTATACATCAGCCATCATGACTTTTGATGGCCCATGTAGACAGCCAAAACTCATAGCAGCGCTGAATAAAAACTAATATATTATACCTGTATGATTGTGTTTATCAGTTAATATAACACTTTAATGATACGAAACCACAACAGGACGACGTCACCTAACAATCTTAGTGTTCTTGGCAACCCAGAGAGCTGTTGATGCATTTTCTGTACAACATTCTGTGCTAATCCTATGTTCCAAAAAATCTACATGCCACTTAATCGCCACTATGTTCCAGCACTTCTATACATAAACTTCATCCTCTGTTTGTAACACAATTCATGATTTATACTTAAAACACTGTAAGTGCATACAATTATACCTAATAAACAATAACGTAACTGTGAGAAACCAAACTTTTAAATCTGTGTTACACGTGTATATGAACAACTAAGTACTCATTTCTTTAGTATATCCCATTTCGAAGGTCCAAGAAAATCAGGATGAAATTTAAGTCTGGAAAATTCACCCTGTTTGTTACCTGAACACAGAACAAGATCATATACCAACCAATTAATCCTTTAAAGATGTGGTGCTAACACAGAAGGGTAGTAACAAAAGAGTAGTTCACACGTGGGTGTGGGTGAATGAGCATATTGAAACTGAGAAATACACACCGGCACAGAGGAGAGTATGATATAAACACAGATCTTGAACAAACATGCTATGAAGATGTGGACTGGATTCCCACGCCTCAGGGACAGGAACAAGTAATGTGTTCTTAAGAACATAATAAATCTTCAGATACCGCCACAAAAGGATGGACCTTCACTCACAAACAATTTGAGAATTTACTCACTCACTCATGCACTCACTCACTCATTCACTCACTCACTCTCCCTGCCACTCACTCACTTGCTCGCTCACACCATGGAGTGACTGAGTAAGTTTAGGCTGTCATTTTAAACGTTGTACACAGTACTAATAAAACAACCCTTCACCTTCACTATTTCCATCCTCCTTTCTTCTGTCTGGGCCTGATGGGGAACAGAAACATTACTGAGACAGTTATGTACCTCTGCTTCCCCCATCCTTTCTTCTTCAGTGTGTTCTAACCTAAAACACAATAAAACAATTAAATTTCCACACTACAAATTTCTGCCACAGAAAGCTCTAAGAATAAATGAAAATTACAGCAGCTAAGTAGTTCAGAGGCCACTGGACAATGTCCATAATGACAACAGAACATGTGCAGCATGCTGCTGCATTAAAAGCAATATGCATGCAGTTAGCGCTTACCTCTCTTCATCTGTTGATGGATGTACAATTCCAAAGGTTTTTGCCAATATTTGTGACTGTTTCACTGTAATTGGATCTCGTGGTTGAACCATCTGCTGCTGATCATACAAATGTTCCATGTTACAATCAATACTGTTCTTACCATCACTATTTACAACTGTATTGGTGATAAGTCTTTGTATCACTTGTGTGTGCTGAGGGTGTTGCGGCATTTCAGAAGCACCTGTAAGTTGTTTTATTCCCTGGGGATAGTTCAGAGATACATTCTTTCTAGCAGAAAAAGTGCTTGTTGGGGAGGACTTTGAAGCTGTAACTGCTGAATTAGTAGTCAACATCTGTGGTGTTGATGTAGCTACAACAGTTGTTCCCAACTGCACAATTAAACTCACTGATTCTTCAGAGGAAGCTTTCTGATTCTGAAGTGGAATACACACTCCATGGGAGGTGGCAGCAGCGTTTCGTCTACCACTGGCTGTTGATGGAATGACATTGGCCGGAGATGACTGACCAACCACAAAACCTGAACCACCTTGGCTGAGAGCCGAGGTTGCAAAAGGATTTTGCACAAGTCTGGTAGCAGTAGTCGTGTGAAACATCTCAACAGCAGAGGAAGCACTAATACTTGCTGCTGTGACACCAACAACATGTCGCCAATGTTGACCACCTACACTCCGGTTCGCTGAACCTGCCACACATGTAAAAACAGTAAATAAGACATACTCAATTTACTATTCAGAATCTCTGTTTCAGTTAACTGCACAGCTATCATACCTGCTGAACTACCACCACTCCCACCCTCACCACCACCACTAACACCACCACCACCAACTGCCGCTGTACCACGCAACTTGATAACTGATGGGACTGACGTCTTGAAGGCCAACAATTTAAAATGTTGTGGACAGTCTATGTATTAATTACCATATTATGTTGCTGCTAGAAGCAGGCTACAACTGAAAATAAACATACTCCATCAGAAATACATAACAGATATATAATGTTTCTGACCTCACATGTTCTAGCGATGAGAGAAGCAAACATTCAAAGCCTAACTGTATGCCCATGTCTTCACATCTGCACTACAGCACAACACTTTTGACACCTAAGAAATATTCTAAAATAAAACAATGTAATGTACAGACACTTCTTTTTCACAAGATAACTACAGCAGTGTCACACAAAGGAAATGAAATCTGCCACACATTCCACACATACAGAACAGCCCTGTTCTTTTTACAACACTGTCCCATCAAGATGCATAAATATCACAAATCAGAGCAGTATTTAGTTCAAAACCAATACACATTTTTATATTCAAAATACACTGGGTGGAAGGCCATCCATTATAACATTGATATAATGTAAAACTCCAGGTTGCTAGGCAGTGAATACAAATTACATACTGCAATGTCTCAATGTTCTGTTTGAAAATTGGATACCAGATTTGACACTGCGCTATTAAGCAGTCAGCATTCTCTACCAGGCTTCTAACAATGATCTTGTATGCTTATCACTTCTCTCCCATATGCACAACAAGTCCCACTCATTTCATCTTCCTGAAATTTATAACCTCAATAATAGCTAGCAAAGAGTACGATTCAGGAAATTCCTCACTGCACAACTTCCACCACTACTTTGATACTTCTGTTGCATTAGGTCCAAATATTTCCCTCAGCAACTTACTCTCAAACACACACTGCCAGTATACTTCCTTTACCATGATGGACCAAAATTCACACCCATATAAACAGACAACACTATACTTCTGTATATCTCAGTCTTCATATTTTTATACAGCAAATGCCAAGACAAGATTCTAATAGCAGCAGGCATTCATAAATTTAATATGCTGTTGGGGTACCCATTCTTCTGAAAGATGATGATGCATCACTGGGTATCTGCTGCCAAACTTTGGAGACAACACAGTGGCCTCAAAACACAGGGAACCAAAACCCCAGTGATGTTGTATCATATCCCAGAACAGATGCCTCATCTATACCACTGTAAAACCTATTAACTTGCTTATGTGCTCTTCATTTCTTCGTGCACGCATTTATAGTTTGTCAGTATTAAACTTTTAAAGCCTTGCAGTTTCTTTACGTACCTCCAGGTTTAACATTCAACAATTCTACATGGTGCTCGCTTTGCATTGAGTGTTTTGTACGGATCTCAGAACAGTCAGCGGCGTTTACTTTATACATCATTAACTGATTGGTTTTTTATAGCCGTGGTGGAAAGTGTTCACAGCACAGTACAGACTGATTCCTTATATAAAGCAGATTATGTTTCGTCTTTTAGAGGTTAACACCAAATTCACACTTCAAGAAAATTTGTTACATTTATGTTGTGACTGTCCCAGCTTCATCTTTCAAGACAAAATATGTGCTTCATTTTCTTACCAATTTACTTGTACTTCCTTACTAGCAACTAATACAGCTTCTGTGTCTTTATTAACTGCATTTCTGTCACCCAATAAATTGACACATGCAACACACACCAAAACTGATGCATCTGATTAAATTGCAATGTCTCCTAGTTTTCTTGGATAAGTTTTTGGCAAATTTGAAAGCAAAGTTGTTAAAAGGCAATGTCCAGCACCTCCCTACTTCAAACAGTTGTTTGCACATTTGGACTTCACAACATATTTTGTTTAAAAACAATTTAAATAATACCACCAAATTCAATTAGATTATATAAAATTTCCCTCTTAAATAAATCACAGGACTTCTAGCAGTCTAAAAATGGCTGATATACCTGATGAGCAAAAAATGTAATCAGTAATTCATCCGTTATGTCAAAATCAACGATGATTATCTTCAGCAACTTAACCTATATATGGAGTTAATCTTAACAGAAGGATGTTGGGTAAGTTTTGTATGCAGGTGACAACAGTGATACACACCAATAATTATTATAGTCAGATTCATTATCTGTTTTATAAATAAGTTCAATAATAGACTCCATCCAATGCTGTGGCAATTTTTAACTATTCCAAGCAGAATTATAATTTTATGGACCTCATAACACACTATTTACCTCCTGACCGCATCAAGCCTGTTAATTTGGGCAATGCCCGGTGATTTATATGTTTTCTTTTCACTGGTAATCTCAATCTAAAAAATGTCAGGCTCAGGTGCTAATATGTCTTGCCATAAGTTCTGTTACAACTTTAATGTTGTCCAAAGAAAGGGGTGAAACTGAAGTCTGAGTGTATCAAGTGGACGTGCTATAAGGAGTTGTGAAACATCTTAACATGACCTTCTTCAGTGGTCAAGAATGGGTCTTCCAGCAGGACTCAGTTCCTGCCCAAAAGGCCAAGACAACCAGGAGTGGCTGTAGAGGAACCTTCTGGCCTTCATCAGTGCCAAGGATTGGCCCTCAGGGAGTGCAGACCTCAAACCTCTTATCCTGCTAACGTCGAATATAGGGTGAGCTCCTACTAATGCCAGCAAATGGCAGATGGGATTTAACTCGGCGTTTAAAGGGTTAAACTGTGGGCTGTTTTGGAGGACATGGCATGCTGAAAGCGTCACAAAAGCCTGGAGAGCCTGAGGAGATCCCTTGTGAAGGGAGCAGCAAAGATCCCCCTGGAGATGGAGAGTGCAGCAACAGCAGAGGGGCCGGAGCTTCTGAAGGCTTGTGTCGAGGCACAGGGCGGCCATTTCAAGTGACATTATTATAAATAAAAAACTAAAACTACTGCAAACAAATTATTTGGCTCGAAGAGTGAGTGTTTTCTTTAATTTTCCTTCTAGGTCACATTGTACTTGTAACAGAACTTACAGCAAGACCTAGTAGTGATTTAGCTGAACACGCTGAAAGTCCTAACATCTTTATTCCCATTTTCGCTCAAACGCTGACACAACTGTTCTTCAACCTATCCAAATATTGTGTAAATGTGCAGTTGCTCTCTGAAACTCTACCAAGTTAATTCTAGGTTGTCTTAAATTCAAGAATTTAGGTCTTCTGGGCTGTTGTGCTATGTAGAAGTGGTACTGATTCCTAACATTCTGAGGGAACATAGTACCTTCATCTACAAGTGTAAGAGTCCATGAAGCATCTTCTTACGGACTCCTTGACACTGGAAGATGGCACCAGCAGGTTCCTCAAAATGTCGGGAATCAATAACCCTGCTACTCACTGCAACAACTCGACGACCACAATCCTCAATACCTATGCTGCTGAAACCTCAAATGTACCTACTTTAATTTACGTCTTTATGCAAGTCTGTTTACTGTTTCTTTCAAGCTCAGTGATTTTCTCTCTCAACTAACCCCCCCCCCCCCCCCC
>Ga0268261_10002334_pt1 | contig 13568 bp, 6 predicted proteins | sample TergutNc150P1_FD_190353 | JGI IMG/M metagenome (GOLD analysis project Ga0268261, IMG submission 190353) | Nasutitermes corniger P1 segment gut microbial community from laboratory colony in Florida, USA - Nc150 P1 (SPAdes) (version 2) | ecosystem: Host-associated > Arthropoda: Insects > Digestive... | reverse complement strand
CTTAAGGAAAGGAGAGGATACTCTCATTTGAAAGAGGAAGCTCTGGATCGCACTATGTGGAGAGCTCGCTTTGGAAGAGGCTTTGGACCTGTCGTGAGACAGACTACTAAATGAATGAAATATATTCTACAATTGCTCACATGAAGTAAAAATTGATTCAAACAAAAATATAAAAAACTAATAATATAATGGAAATCAAGAGACAAATGGAATATTAAAATACAGTAAGATAAATATTCTACTGTCATAAAAAGAATTTCTTATGCTAACATTATGTTGGGCAATGTGAGGCATATATGATACACATGACACTCCATGTGTTGCCCATACTCCAGTTCTCAGGAGAGTGGGTTTCCTTTTACTGACACATTTCTTACATCATCTTCAAATTTAGTTGCAGTGGCAGCTATTTGGACCAAACATGGGACCTTGTGAATACAAGGTTAATAAACCAGTACATTTCTGTTTATACGTGTGTGATCATGCTACCTTATTTCTGAACAGCAAATACTGAAGATACTAAATAGCCCCAGCCAGCACACTTTCATTTATTACTTCTCCCACTCCTGCCCTCTACCACAGCATCCAGAGTACATCAAAGGACTTTGATTTTATTGACAGAAAAGTAACTGCACATTCAACATAAACATACATCTGTATTGATATTTGTCATTTACATATTTTCATTTTTCAAGCTTCTTCCACAATACCATCATGCTACAGTTCATTGACTTACCAATTAGACAAATTTCTTTTATTTATTACTGTCATTTTATATTTTCAATATTCTAGGTCCAAAAATGCTGATACCTTGTACAATTGGTTCCAATGAAGGCTGTTTATCAGAAAAAGAATTTCTTATGCTATATTGCAAAATACACAAATCATTTTCATGCACAACAAACAGGTACAGATCTCTGCTGGTATACGCTAATTATGCTGCATGCATGATATTTTGACCAGAGATACATTAAATGTATTGATTCCTAAAACTTCCAACAATGTAATTCATAACCACTTACCTCATGTACGAATCGTGTACTGAGTTCATGGGGTTTTAGACACCCACAACCTAAACCAATTTTTCTAATTGTTCTTTTCCAAGATGATTTCCACACATCAAGTTCCTCACATGTTAGTGTTAAGCTGCGTCTATTTTTCTCAAATATAAACATAATATCTGGAAATGGAATTCTTCTGTATTTGGATTTAAGATACATCAATGCAAGGCATTCATCACTGAACCTTTTTTCTTTAATTAGTTCTTTCCTGAAGTAACTGAATGGATCAGGTATGGCATGAAGAAATCTTTCAACACTGAAAAAATCCCTCACTTTTTTCAAAAATACTTCTATGTAAGCAGGTGAAAAATATACAATTTGTTTCCCAACTGGAAGTCGGAGCAATGGAACAGCATACACCACCTTGCTTTCACAATCTTTAATTGTCATTCTGGCGGGCAATAATTCAACTTCTAGGATGGAATCTTCATTCTGTTCACCTGATATTGTAGCTTCAATGTTTTTATTACGTGATTCACCTCTATCATCTTGTGCATTATGTAGGGAAACCGTGGCACTACGAATGGTCAATTGGGAATACAAAGTGCTGCTTTCTTCTAGATGATCACTGATGGTTTTCTTGTGTATTTCTCTTATTTTCCTATTACCTTCATGCCCAACATTACTTTCTGTTTGATGCCAAGGATTTGAGTTCTCTATCTTGCTCATTTTCTTGGAGATGTCACTTACATTTTCACCAATTCCTTCTTTTGCAACAGACTTCATTATTGTATCCTTTATACATACATTCAGTTTACCTGAATTTTCCCTGGAACATGATTCCTTTTCCAAATCCAAATGTTCCTTGTTTACTGTATTTTTGCTGCCTGTCCTCTTCTGTGTCAAAATTCCTTTATTATCAGTTTTACAACTTACATTCTGTATGTCTTTCCTTGTAACACCTTTTGAAGTAATGTGATATAGTTTGTGACTGTTGGGGTCTTCTGTTTTTACCTCATCTGTAACTAGAGTATCTTGAGGTTGTTGTGTGTTCATCCCTGACCCAGGCTTCTTCAAAGTAACCCTCACTTTAATCTTTGGCTTTTTTCTATGTACTTTTGCACCATTCTCATCATCTCCACTTCTTTTGCTTGTTTTACAAATTGTACTTTTAGGGGAACATCCTTTAGTCAAAATTTCCTTTTTAGTATTTTGTACCTGCATATTGTGCTTTGAGTTTTCACTGTGGTGCCCCTCATTTCTGCATGCACTACTGACTACTGTCTCTGTAACAGCCTGCTTTGCTCTTTTGGCAGTCCTTGTACTTTTGGCAGTCCTTGTACTTTTCATTTGTTGTGATTCTATTTTCTCAATGAAACAAGATTTTCCTTCCAGTATCCTGCAACCTTCAGATTGTTCTGAGAGATTTTTGACAGTAACGGTACTGTTTGCTTTTTCTGTGTATGCACCTGTATCAGAGTTGTTAATGTTATCATCTTCAAATACATCAGAATCTGAAATAGTAATAACTGGTATACATCTCACGCCCATTCCTAAGAATTCCACATCATCTTCAGTATCATTTATATCTGTAAGAGTAATTACTGAAGTCTTAACATCATTGTCAACTGAATTCACAGGTACTTCAGGAATAATGTCTTCATTACAATTATCTGTGGTAAGGTCAACAACAATGTTTCCATTTTCCATAATGTCCACTTGCCTAGCCATTTTTATCTATGTTTCATGCCTGTAAAAAATGTTTAAGACTGGTTACAAGCAGAAATTGTTTAAAATTTGATAAAGTTCAGACTATTGGTTCTCAAACTTATAAAGTATATGGACCTCTACTCAACTTCAAAAAACTGTGTTGGCCACTACATACCGATTGCTTTACTGGTAGACTCCATTTGGAAAATAGATAATGACTACAAAGGAACAAAATCTTATGTACTCAGCAGCTTTTTCAAACCAATTCTAAATGTATTCATCACCGTAGCAAATACAACCATTTTAAAAATGGTAACATATGTGGGATACATGTCACTGAACCAGTTATATTTGAAGACCCCTTGGAATAACCCCATGGCCCCCTTGGGGCCTGCAACTCACAGATTAGGAACAACTGGTTTACATCATTGTCAGATATTTTGTTCTCTTTTCCTACAGTGATATAATAATGTCGGAGGACATTAGGCATAAAGGTAGTTTTCCTACATTTAATGGTATGCTTGAATGCATTTAGTGGGTGCAGAAGTTCCATGAATCCTTAAGAGTGTAAATCAACCCTTTGCCTTCCAGGCTGCAGCCAGTCACTTACTGACTTATCAAGCTCTCCCACAACATAAGTAAATGAATAAGCAAAGCCCCAGCCTAAATGTGACCACAGTAGTGCACAATGGAATTAGTTAGACCTTATGTTTTGCTTGCATTGTTGGTTTCCACACAGAAGAAGAACCACACGCTGTTTGTAGTATCTGTGCCCTGTGTTTGTATTTATGTGGGCAGCACTGCTGCATAACTACAAGAATGACACAACACCTAACAATTTGTTATTAAGTTTGACAGGTTCGTTCATTCATTCATTTATTTAACATTCCATAAATCCAGGCATAGGATATGGAACATGTCATTCGTATAGTCTAGGTATAGCAGCATTAATTTAAGTGTAGAGACTATGCAACAGCCTGTTATAAAAATCAATTATCCAAGTGTTACACATGTAGTAAACAGATGGGAATTAAATTGTACAATAAAATGCCAACTAAAATAAAGCAATTAGATAGTTTTAGGGATTTAAAAAAAATTAAAGTTATTTTTACTGGATCACCCTTTTATTTTTTATTATCATATCATTTAATTTCTTTATGAAATGAGTTTTTTATATTTGAAGAAGTAATAGAACCAATAAGTAACAACACATGTAAAACAAGATGGGACTTCATTTATTGTAAAAGTTGCTATTATGTAATTAGACTACTTTATTGGATAATTAATCACATGTGTGTAGTTGACTGATCTTATGTAATTCTGGTAAAATGTTTGTATCTGATGGTAATTTGTAACAGCTGTATCTATAGTAACTTATATTAAAATATTGCATTCTATTACTTTCTATTAGTGCATTATTATTATATTATTTATAAATTTACTTTATTGTGTATATGACTTTCTGCATATTGACAAGTCTAATGTTACCATGTAACTATACAGATGTAAATGATGATGATGATGATGATGATAATAATAATAAATGTTCCCATTCTGGTAAATTATAACAATTTTACATAAATTCCTTAATTATTACATTAAATTAAGAACAATGAACAAATATACTATTATATGTAATAAATAAGAAAGTAATAAATGTATAACAAATTAAAAGAGCTACAGTAATTAGACAACAATATAAGATCATTAATTAATAGAACCAAGATCATTACTTACTTCCAACTAAAATATTCTTCCAAGGAATAGGGGAATTTGTAAGAAGAAATCTTTTTACAACTGATTTAAATTTATTGACGTCATATCATAACAACTCCAAGGTACATGGAAGATTGTTATAAATTTTTACGCTACAAAACAAACTCCATTTTGAAATACTGTAATTTCGCTGTAGAAAAATGTAAATCATAATTACATATTGCATTAAAGTTATGAACATCAGAATCTGTTTTGAATAAACCTCTATACTTAACAAAAAACAGCATGGAGAATATATATTGAGAAGGACAATATTCTTTGCTATCAGAGGTCGTAATAACTCGAATTATTCTTTTTTGAATATTAAATATGACTTTAATATGGGATGAAGTACCCGAAAAAATTATGCCATAAGATATAACCGAATGCACCAAAGAAAAATAAGTCACCCTTAAAACTTCAAAAGTTATAAATGGTTTGTTGACTGATCCAATTACATAGCATGCTTTATTGAGTTTAGGTACTATTTCATCACTATGGAAACCCAAAGACAGATTATTACCAATTATTAATGCTAAGAATTTGGTATTATAGATTTTAGAAATGTGTTTGTTTTCATAGGATATTTGTAGGTCAATTTCATGACCATTTTTAGTTAAAAATGGTAGGAAATGAGTTTTGCCTAGATTTAATAATAATAAATTGCTTTTAAGCCATTTGTTTAATTGTACAATAATACTATGTATGTCTTTTTTAAACACCTGGAGACCAGAATTTGCAATTATCATGCTCATATCATCTGCAAATAAAATTGGGTTTGATATATCTGATAGGATTTTAGATGGACCATTAATATATAAACGGGAAAATTAGGGACCAAGTACAAAGCCTTGAGGAACACCATGTTTAACTGTATGTTGAAATCAATGTGAGTGTGTATGCACATTTCTGAAGACATACATTAGGTATTATATTATGTGTATATTTTGTTTTGAAGAATTTATATTCTGTTGTTCCTACAAATTTTCATCTGTCCCTCACACAGGTGTTTTATACACTTTATACACTACTTCTCTTGGCAATGCCAGTAATAAGGATGTGAAAAACATACTCTGAAATTTTCCACCATTTTGTTATGTACATAACAATTTACACATAAAAATGGCTACAGTAGAGTGCTTTAAGTAGCATCAAGTGTTAATTAGGATTATTGTCTTCTGGGATGTAAAACCATATAGTGTGGTATCTACTCATCAAATAAAACAGATTAGGGACACTTCAAAAGAGGATTTTGTGTTGATAATAATTGAACATGAAATTTCTTACAGACCCTGCCAACATTACTTAAAAAGCAACTTTCTCCACCTGATGATTACAGATCACTTGCAATTACTTGTTACCCCATCAAGATGTAGTTCCCATGCAATATCAATATATAAAAATTATTCACTTGCAACTTATCGGTGAATTCAATGGTGGTATTTCGATACGTGGGTAGTCAAATGTGGAGGTAGAATAGTAGTTAGCATTATTACCGGCCGTGCCAGCGCGCCAGCACGCGCGCGCGCGCACACACACACACTCACACACACACACACAAACCCATACGAAGCACATGTCGCTACGTTACCAGCCATTAGCATTGAGTTTCGATATATTAAGACTCGTAGTTCAACTCAATTTTAGATGATACGTACGATCACGTTTTCAAAAATGTTAAACAAAACAAGACGAAAGTAATCTACTCTAGCAAAGCATTATGAAATCCTCTAGTCCTGTAATCGAAAGTGTGCATTTGGATTACAGTCGCTCGACGCAAAAAAAAAAAAAAAAAAAAAAAAAAAAAAAAAAAAAAAAAAAAAAAAAAAAAAAAAAAAAAGCTGGGTATAAACACATTTTGGAATGGAAGCCTGAGTACTAATTATGTCGAAACTGCAACTGGAAATTGCAAGCAAATACTTGGGCGAAGGGTTTTTGGATTCGAAAGGTACTGTTTGTTTTTTTAGACAAGTGAGAGGTATTCGAAATTTCCAATTTACTGTCATCACTTTTCTTTATTTATTATTGTGCTATCCCACAGCAATTCCGACAAAAACATACTACAGATTCTAAATGAATTCTAGTGTCCGCCAATACGAAGTTTTGCTAATTATCTGCCCGTTTCACCTACACGCACTAGTCTGTGCTTTGAATGGCACTAAAGAATGCATTCTTTGGACATACGTTCCTTGTCAACTAATCAAAACTAAGAAAAACTGTACCGATAGCATAAAACAATTACACATTGCAAATTATTCGTACTTGTCTCTATGTATTATATTGCGTTATTACCTTTAACACAGCAGTTCACCTCACGCTTCCTCTCAGTTGGGCCGTCTTCTAAACAGTATGGCTGGCACTTGCAAGTACGAATACAGCGCTACAAAAAAAATGGTATATTCTGATTTATGTGACCATTAGTGAAACAATCACAGATATTAAAGTCATGCCAAACTACTAATTTTGCAGGACCCATGCAGCCACTTCACCCACACCACGGATAAGAGCGTTGTACAATAGTAATAGCCACTTCTCCTGAGGTCTTTTCGATCTGAGACAAATACTGCCAATATTGCCATTTGCTCCCGACCGCGTTAGTAAGCACGATGTAAACGCGCCTAATACAGCAGCATTCTCACGAAATCTGTGATTGTCACGGTGGTAAGTACGAAGATTAGGCGTGTGGGAAGGGACGTCACGTAGTAAAAAATGTACGTGTTTCGGAGAAACGTACTGCCTCCGTCTTCAGGGCTTACATGCGCGTCACGTTCTGCTAGCGTACGTGGGTATTAAGTGATAAAGTAATAAAGTTACTGTCGGTATGTAAAATTTTTGATAGCAAAGCAAAAATAAGTACCTGTGCTCCCCAGTGGGGAGATTAGCATCAGTATCAGCACTTGTGTTAGTGAACATTAGACTCTGTAGGTTTTGTGTAGTAGGCTGTAGTGTGGCAGAGTGTAGGCATTCCATCCATGACGCTACAGCCCCATCTGGGCCCCGGCCTCCCTCAGAAGATGCCTCCATTCTTCGGTGTCTTCAACTCGTCTCCTCCAACCTTGTGTTCCTCGGATCTGTGATGTGTTCTCCAGATGATGTATTCCTGTTGTTCTTGGTTTTACTTGTGAGAGCAAGGATATTAGTCCTCCAGTTTTGAACAGTGTTTGGATTTTCCATGTATCAAAAGTCAAATCCTTTTCCTTATAGCCAGATTGTCTTCTGTTTATCAATCCTGCCTGAGGCAATCGCTGAGATTTTCTCAACATCAGCTTTGTATGGGGTGAGGTCAGCTTCATTCGCAACCCCCAACCTGGATTACCAGGGTATCCCATTTCACCTTTGACAAGTCCCACATGGGATGCCTTGCTAGAAGCTACACTACCGCCAGCATAGCTCTCAAGATCCTTTGACCATGCAAGCCCTACCACTATGTCAAAGTAAGGATACCATCAAGGGGAGAGTGTAGTTGATATTTTGTTAAATTTTAACTTGAAGCTTCTTATGACAAAAAGAACACATTCTTTACAAATGGAGAGGAATTAAAACATGGGGCATCAGTTAATGTACTTAATGACCAATAACCATTAGAAACAAATTCTGCACTGTCTAGGTCTTCCCATTAACCCCAGTCTTGTTTGTCATAGTTTAGGCTGTCATTGGCTTCTCACCACAGGCCTGGATTTGATTTCTGATGGACAAAGTGGCACTGGTACATGTTTTCTGCCAAGTTCTTCCATTTCCCCCTCTTACTATTCTGTCAGTGCCCCACTCTCAACACTGTATATTCTTAGAAGCTGACAGGGCTGCTCAATAAGACGCTTTGAGAGCAAACCAGGAAGGACTGGAAATGAAGTGGGCTTGTCAGCTTCTGTTTTATGCTAAAGAGGTTAATTCATTAGGTGAAAACATACATACTGTAAAGAAAAATTCATACACTCGGTCACTAGTATCTGTTGATCTAATAGTTGCAGTCAGAGAAGAGGTGTAAGTAAAGTTGTCCCCATGCTTAGAGTATGCAGCATGCTGTAAAGGTATATGGGGAAGTGGGGTGTAGCTCCTTGACATTAGATTGAAAGAATGGTCAGCTTCATGTGCCTTCTTCTGCACTACTATGTAAACACTCTTCACTATGCATTACATAGGAGGAAAGGTGGCCACCAGAACCACTCTGGACCCTGTTGAAAAGAAAACAGTTTCTGGCCCCTGGTATGGATTGAATATTTGCTACTGAATCATCAGCCCATAGCCTAGTCTCTTTACTAACTGAAATATTGTGGCTCCATACATGCAGAGCTAACTAAATTAATGTTCAGGTCTCATCACCAAAAAAATTATATATGTAGCCATATTTGGAAGGATTTATTATTAATAAATGTGGGAAAGTTCAAATATTGGGAACAAAAGCAACAAACGAAAATTTCACTCAAGAAAAAATTAAAGCAGATTATATTCAGGATATGTTGTCTTCCTATTTGCTACAAAAAAGCTTTAAGTTCACCACCTGGTTTCTGTGGTCTGAGACTTGATATCGCACATAATGGCAAAGACATCAATTAAAGGCATTTGAGAATAGGATGCTGAGGAGGATTTTTGGACCTAGGAGGGAGGACATTACTTGAGGTCCAGAAAATTGCCTTGTGAGTAGTTTCATATTGCACTGCATATAATTCCCATAAAAGCTTCAGATAATTTTCAGGAGTCTCGAAATTTGTAATCTTCGTCAATTATTATTGGGATGAAACAATCAAGAAAGAGATAGGTATGAAACATAGCACGGGTGGGAGAGATGAGAAATGCATACTGTCTTGTCTTCAAAAAACACGTTAGGAAGCTGCAGATAGCATTAATATAGATTAGGACAGGGAGGACAGGCAGGCTCTCGTGAACACAGCAATGAACTCTGGTTTATGTGAAAGGCACAGAATGTCTTGATAAGCTGAACAATTATTAATTTCTCAAGAACTGTGCTGTATGGAGCTATTTAACTTCTTTCTTTAAATTAATTTATCTTCATTCTTGTGGACAACACACATCATATCTGAGAAGCTTGTAATGACAATGCACCATCAGAAAATAACTTCTGCATACTGTGAACCTGCTTGGGATTCACAGTAGCTTATAAACAGAAGAGCACAGATTTATGTACGACTTGTAGTTAGCATACTGACCACAAAAATCAGGTGTTCGGTGGACAAGCATTTGTTTACTATACAAGCCCTAAGACTTTGTTGCATACAAACAAAATCCACTGTATGTATAAAGTATACATTTATTATTTGATCGTACCCGTGCTGTGTCATTTGATGCCACTGTTTCAGTTGGCTGCGCGTCAGGGTCTGCACATTTTAGGTTAACTTCTTGCAATTAATATAGGCTTTTCACTTACCACATTTTAAGAAGGTGCGGGAAATTGTTTCATTCGACTCATACACACTTGTGTCACATCCAACAAACAAGTTGTTCATTGCACATGAAAGTTAACTGAAACTGAAAACACTACAATGTGACTGCTTTTTCAGATATCTTAAGTGTGAGTATTATTACTAAACACTTTATCATTTAACATGCTCCCAGGTAGCAATCACATGGGTTTATATTGGGTGATCAAGGTCACAATCCCCTGCTCATGATTCAACAAAACATTCTCTCAACGGAATTTTGTGGTATAAGCTGCTACACTTTCTTCTTGAAGAAAGGTGTAGATTCTGTTACAAGCAGACATATAGTCAAAATATGGTGTCACAATCTGTTAACATATCAGTGTGAATTTGTGGTCTAAGAAAAAATGGGCCCATGAATCCTAGTTGCACACACCAACTAAAGCAACATGTAATGGATTAATGTAGGATTTTCTGCACCTGATAATATGAGTGTCCACATATCCACCGAGATAAAACCAAGCATTATTACTAAACACAATTAGCATGGCATCCACTTATTCAACTTACACCACATGAAGGTACCAACAAGTCCACAAATTCCACGTCTTCTAAAAACAATATTTAGCACATGCATCTTCCAGTGGGTTACTCATTGCAACTAAAGACACATGCTCGTAAAGTTCATAAGCTCTCTCCAGAAACTACAGCACAGGTGTGCTGCTAAGTTGGCTATGTTTTATGCAAGCAGCAATTCAATATAAAAGCTGTATATTGATGCAGAATTACATTTTAAACCCTATGAACTTCAACAAACTACATCTCCGAGTCACTAGCTTGGATGCTAGTGCCATGACAGAATGTTTGTGTTTGTGAGAAATTTTTCATCTTCCCATGTAACTCATTAGTTTCTAGTAAACTTTATGTAGTTTTTATATCCAAAATTTCCCTAAGTTTTAAATTTTAAACGTTTATAAAGGAGACTTTATACATGTAATTACTCCATTATTAAATCTAAGCAACACTTTTTGTTGCAATGCGTCATGACAAAAATTAAAATACTGGCATTCTACTGGTGGTGGTGCTAACAGTGTAATCTCACCCAGTTATCCTTGCTACCACAAATATTATCAAGCTGACTGTACCTGCAGAGAGACAAATGAAGAGGGACTCCTATAAATAATAAATATTAAATATTTTATAGAGAATTTTATTTCTTTTTAGTTGTATGTATGTACACATTACTAATAGCAAAATACTGTGAACAAATACATAATGTTCCATTTGTAAATTAACATACATTATTTTCACATTAAAAATCTGTTTTATGAAAAAAAGACAAGGCACATCAGTGACATCACTTATATTTAATCTTCAGGATTAAACGTAGTTTTATTTCTAAATAATGTACACAACAAAAAAACATAGAATTTTGGACACTTAAAGTGTCTTACAGGAATAAACAAGTGGCAGTGCAGTACAGTGAGCATCACCAGTAGATGAATCTTTCAATTGAAACATTCACACACAGTATTACAAGTGATTAAAGTATCAGAACATTCTTACTAGAAAGAAAAGACTAAAAGATAATAGAGTCTGAAGAAGTACATTAATATAAAGTGTCTGGTTATGTTACACGATGGGCTGCATGTGGTCGCATGTGTCGTCGGGATCTTTTGTTCTTTATTATAGCAAAAATCTGACATGTTAGTTATAAAATAGGTTCAACTGTCTTCCAAAAGATTTTACTTCAATGGTATCCTTGTAAAATAGGCTGAAAATGGAGAAGTAAATATGAAACTTTATCCAAGAACTTATTTTTAATGGATCTGTACAAAGTGACATACAATTTACACTATTTAACACTGCCCAGTAAATTATACAGTACCAGTTACGCATCTTGGGCACCATTACCTATCATCAGTATCTTTAATGTAACACAATTTTAAGGCACATCATAGAACACATTTCATATTAAGGACCATGTGTCCACAAATTCATAACATCAAATATCGTATAAATAGTATTGGTTGGGTGGTTTTTTTTTGCCACTCTCCATTTAAGACTTAGATAAAATTAGTGGAACTTGGCACAGTACACAAATCATATAAATTAAAACACAAAATTGTATTGAAAGCAAACAGAGTTTGTGCCATGATTTTTATGCTGATAAAATTTGTGTAACAAGCAATAAGTCTTATAAATTAAAATACAAACAAAGTTCAAAGCAAACAAGCTTTCTGTCATGATTTTGATCCCAGTAAAATTTACTTTTCAGTTACTGCTGTTCTTACTTTAAACTTGGAATGAGATTTGTTGCTATTGCAATGGTATATTTCAAGAAAATGATGCAGCAGGAACACATAACACTGTCTGTCGCAACAGTCTGTTTTACTATAACAAGTATTGTGCCACTCAAAGAGTGGGTGTGACTAGCGGTGAATGTCATTTCCTCCTGCGACTGCTCATACTTGTACCTGATTTTTCCAGATGAGGACCATATGATGGCAGCTGTCCAGCCTGTGTACACGATTTGCAGCAGAAGCGTGCATAGTACTTATGTGTGCAATACTGACCAGCCACAATGAGGCGGCAGTTAGCAAAGAATGGATTATCCGTGCAGTTGGGATGGATATATACCCCTGCAACATGACACTTTCAATTATATCTTCATATATGATCAGATATTGTAAAAGAAAAGGAGGAAAATGAGCAATGATATAGTTTTTTTTGGGGGGGGGGGGGTGTAAATTAAGGCATGAAGGTCTAAAGGAAGTAACACATAAAAAATATACACTTTTCATTCATAATTTCAGTCAAAACTGAACAAATAAAATATTAAAAAATCAGACCTGCCACAAGGCCACACATTTTACTGCTTCCCCTCATTATAAAAATGCGTACCCTACTAAATAATATGTACATTTAACACTATTTCACTGCAGTCCATGTGGTGGGAAAATTTCAGATACATGACTGAGGGAGCCAAAATCTAAAGTACCCTGCATTAACAGCCATGTCCATCATGACCAGCCATCTGCCTGTTGTATCTTGAATTTTAAAACTGGTTTATTACCTTCCACTGCTATGGAGATTGAACTTGAAGACTGTCCATACTGATTAGAAGCTGAACATCTGTATGTTCCAGCATCACTTCCATTTGCTCGAATGATCAACAGGCGATGGTTTTCTGTAAAGGGAAGTATTTCATTTCTTAAATGCATTCCATGGGAACAGTACGTATGGTTGAACGTAGTATGTACAACCTACTACTCCATATAACAGAGACATTTATACAGAATACACTAGAAGCGTTTTTGTAGCTCAAAACCCATTATACTGCACTGAAACGTCTGAAGTATGACATTCATCTAAATCATATTTGAAAATTCAAGGGCACAAACATAAACTTCTAAAGAAATATGTTGGCAGTTCACCTGCTGACTTTAGAAACACACAGTCAAAAGTCTCTTTGAACAGAAGTTAATAATGTTATTGAGCATTACATTAACCCTTTAAAACCCAAATTAAATCCTATCTGCTATTTGCTGGCATTATTAGGAGCTCACCATTTTCTCCACGTTAGCAGGATAGGGGTTAAATTATTAACCCTTAGGCGACTAATGTCATATATATATGGAGCACCCATTCTTGATGTTTCTAGATCACACACAACGACGCAGCACAGTCGGTAGGACTCCTCTGGACGAGTGATCAGCTCGTCGCA
>Ga0268261_10002333_pt1 | contig 13570 bp, 8 predicted proteins | sample TergutNc150P1_FD_190353 | JGI IMG/M metagenome (GOLD analysis project Ga0268261, IMG submission 190353) | Nasutitermes corniger P1 segment gut microbial community from laboratory colony in Florida, USA - Nc150 P1 (SPAdes) (version 2) | ecosystem: Host-associated > Arthropoda: Insects > Digestive... | reverse complement strand
AGGTCTCTGCGACGAGCTGATCACTCGTCCAGAGGAGTCCTACCGACTGTGGTGCGTCGTTGTGTGTGATCTAGAAACATCAAGAATTGGTGCTCCATATATATATATATATATATGACATTAGTAACCTAAGGGTTAATACGAGCGCCCACTGTAGTGGGCGCAAGCAGGTTAAGGGTTAAATGAGGAAAAACTGTAATCTAAGGACTAGTAATTTGGGGTCCCCCTGTACACATATTTTACACTCTCCAACAAAATCCCTGCAGATGGGTGACAATTACCTCATTATCATAGACAAATTATTAAGAATTAATAAACAAGGAATTTACTTACCATTCTCTGCTGTTTTTGGAATGTTATTTTTTCCTGAAGGGACAAATTCTGGTGCATTTGCCCAATTCTCTGCTGAATCTTCCCCAATTCCACTGTCAGAACTGTCTCCCTGTTTCTTAAGGACTGATGTTTTCCGACTACCAAGAGAAATGAAAATATAATAATGAAGGACAAATAAGCGAAACCGACTTTTCACAGAACTATTAATGAACAAATTTATTACTTTAGTTCTATTAATTCATGCTACTGCATTCCACAGGATTATTCTAATAGGAGTGTATTCAAATGTGCACCAGAGAAACACTTTTGCAGGAAAGGTACACATACTACAAGACGGGCAGACATTACAAAGCCAACGGTCACTTTTGACAATGTTTTGTGAATGCTCCTAAAAGTGAGTTGGCACGTTAAAATCCCCACACAAAGAGCTAAGCACAGAAATAAACACTTCAGTCCCATGAATGCTCTCTGATGATAAACTGATATGAAGGCAGATTTTTGCAAAATTATCAAAATCAACCAGACTACTATAATAATGTACTCGACACACTTACTGAAATGTGATTGCAAGTTGCAATTTTTGAGTAATATATCTGTAAGAATGGTTTCACAAGTAACACAAAATGCCCATATAGCGGCAGTAAAATTGTTAAACATTCATGACTATAATGCCAGGTGAAAGCCACACTTCCAAGTACGAGCATTAATGTATGTCTCTCTTTGTTGCGCTGTTGCCATATAATTTTTCAGCAAAATGGTGAATGAAAATGTCTTAGGTTGAATATTATGCACTAATCACTGACCACACATTGAAAGTTAGACTCTTATATGGCAAGAAACCGCCGCAGATCCACAAAAAAAAAAAATGCAAGATTGTGGAAACAATATAGTGGGCTGCAGCCAGGAATCTCAAGAATGGTAGCGTTGTGTCAGTCATAAATAAATTAAAGAGTAAGAGATATGTCAACATCCTCTGCTGTTGCACGCAACTCTGCACCAGGACCCAATGTGCTTGTGAACAGGAGTCTAATCACGCATGGCCACATGCTTGGCTGCAGGTAATCTTACGGGAAGTATTGTGACAGGAACTGCTGATCCCTCCCCCAGTTCAGTCCTGACAGGAGTCCCATTTCCAGTCAAGAATGTTTCAAAACCATTAAGAGAGGATTTACTGAAATAGTAAACTGAGACATATGACACAACAACAATGAAGGCCTGCCAACAGGTGTATAAACTGATACAAATCATCATCAGGCAGTATTATTACACTGGGTTGCAAATTTATATTGTTAACCTTTTGGCACCAGAGTTTTACATTTAAATTTTAGCACACCCTGTATGTAAAATATGAATAATACAGGAACCAAAAAAGGTAGCATTATGAAATAAACGGCATTTTGAAGAGAAAAACGGAGAATGTGCAGCATGTTTAAAATACTCAGTACTTATATATGTTGAAAAAAAATATATAAAATGCAACATCTGGAGGGCAGCGGTACGCCCGTCCTATATACAGGATGCACGATTCTTAAGGGTTAAAGGAAGTATTCCCTTTGGAATAAAAGTGATGTGCCTCATTACTTTTGAAATTACCCATATAATCTTGGTCATACTGCAACAACAATATCCCTTCTGCATTACAGCTTTTTCATAAGTATAGCACATTACTGAGATACACTACTATAGTTAATCCAAGTGTGGAACTCGACTTTTCAATTTGACCCTTTTGCATACACAGACAATGATAAAAACTGCAACAAGATATAAAAAGAATATTGCAGTATCCAGGTTCCAGGGTGGTCATATGCAACTGCAGACAACAATCTCCTTGCATATTTCAAAGGCTAAATCTTAAATGGAAAGTTATGATACACTGTACCTGGTTCCTTGACCATTTTTGTTAACATGAGTGAATGTATTTTTCCACGTGGCAGACGATGACGCCGGGCTTGTACTGTGACTACTGTTGTTTGTACTTGAAGTGGAGACTTCACCAGCATGCACGAAGCGACAACGGGGTCCATATGAACATGCACCCCGCTGATAGTAACGGCAAGGTGTCTCTGAAGAATCAATCCTTAAGGATGTGCCCAAGCTTGATCCAGCCTCTCCTTGATGTAGATAGCGACAAGCGTCCCCCTCACGACATATTCCATTTGCGTAATACCTGATGAATGTAATTGTTAATTTTAGGGATTCAGTTACCCACCTACACACTTCAATAATGAGGTAAACAAATGTCTCTTTAATTAATAAATCAAAAACATATGATTAATGATTTCATGCAACACTACAAATACAACAAATAATAATACACAGTCAAAAAACCCACACAATATGAAATAATTCTCCATTCAGGAAATGCAACACTTTACTCACTAATAACTAAACAGAATATATACTGAGCCCTATGCCAGTGCTCCTGATATGCGACTTGTATATTGGTATCAAACTTTGTTTCTGAAGTCTGATGTTCTACATTTTTGCCACACACCTATAAGGACAGCAAATAACTTGCAGTAACTTTAGTTTCTTAATCTTACAGGTGTTTCCATTTATTCCAACATGGTGGTATAAATCATTATGCAACTACCATATGAAAATTATTACAAAGCAAGTAGCATCTATAAATAAACCTGGATGATTAATCAGGAATCTGCCCCAATTTACGTCAGCTAAGTGATATAATGTGTTTACACTCAGGACACATCTTTTTTTAAACCTGCTCGTGTGTTGCCTAAATTTTGTCACTGTTTAAATCAATACTCCTAGACAAGTACCACGACTGTTTATGTTTAGTGACATGCACAGCTGTTACTATGACAATTACTGACTTCTAGGATGATGCCATACAGTTTAGTAGTTAAGTACCAAAACTTCACAGGAACCAGCTGCTTCCATCTTCAGAGTAGAAAAGGATTGAATCTAACGTCCTTGTGTTGGTGACTATCTTGGCAGACAAGTACTAACCCTGCAGTAGGACGCAGCATGTTCATCTGAAACACTGGTACCCATCTACCAACACATGGGCATCGCATCCCTGAAGATAGTAATCTTCATACCAAGACTGTTCACAATACAAAATAACCACATTCTTTCACATCCTTTCAAATCTCCCTTTGTCAGGGATGACAGATCAGACCCAACCAACATTCCCAGTGCTAAGGGATCAATGTCTCACACCACTCAACAATAGACAATGACAAAGACATTAAAATCACCTCATTCATAATAGTATATGGCATTCATATGCAAATTCTGAGACACAAAAAACTTAAGTCTTGATTAAATCTCAAATTATGAGAGTCATAATGGGAAAATGCATCAAAGTCCAATTATAAAGAAAATTAAAATTCATCTCTGTAACAACTTTACTCTCTTCCTAACACAAACACCTGCTGGAAGTGGAAGTGAATGCTGATAAAACTAAGTGCATGGTCAGATGCAGGACAAAGTCACAATTTATAAAGATTGATAACAGCTCCTTTAAAAGGGTGAAAAACTTCAAATATCTGGGAACAACCATAACCAAAAAAAAAAAAAACTATTAAGAGCAGACTGATGTCAGGGAATGTTTGCAATCATTCGGTGCAGAATCTTTTGTCTTCCACTTTGCTATCCAAAAATACAAAGATTAAGATACAGAGAACTATAATTTTACCTGTTCTTTTGTATGGGTGTGAAACTTGGTCACTCACACGGAGGGAGGAATGCAGGCTCAGCATGTTTGAGAACAGGGTGCAGAGGAGAATACTTGGGCCTACGAGGGATGAGGTGACAGGGGAGTGGAGGAAACTACATCATGAAGAGCTTAATGATCTGTACTCCTCACCCAACATTGTTCAGGCGATCAAATCATGAAGAATGAAATGAGCAGGGCTTGTAGCACGTATGGGGAAGAGGAGAGGTGTATACATGGTTTTGGTGGGGAAACCTGAGGGAAAGAGATCACTTGGAAGGTCCAGGCATAGATGGAAAGATAATATTAAGATGGATCTTCAGGAAGTGAGATGTGGGAGTATGGACTGACTGACTGGATCGATCTGGCTCAGGATATGGAGAGGTGGTGGCTCTTGTGAATGCAGTAATGAACCTTCGGGTTCCATAAAATGCAGGGAATTTCTTGACCAGCTGAGAACCAGCTAGCTTCCCAAGAAGAACTTTGCTCCACAAAGTACGAGAATTACAATATCCTGCATTACTGAGGTACTAAAAAGTTTGCTTTTTCATGCCTGCAGTCTATCTTTCACTGTAAATTGCTTCCAGCCAATACACATCACATTATTGTTCTACAACTCTTCTAGCTACACTTAAAATAAAATGCATACAGCTGACACACACACACTAAAGGCATACCACTGGTGATACACACACAAACTAGGAATATTTGGCACCTGACCTCTGATGGAACAAACAAATTATTCCTAACATAGTCCAGAATTAATGACCAAGAAGGTAAAAAGTAACAAAATTACTTGACAAAGTATTTCAGAAATTGTCAAAACACTTGGGTAACATGTGGTCATTATTGATATCTTGGACACTGTCCGTCTCAAGATTTTAAAATAAAAAAATATCATTTCCTAGGATGATTTGCCTACATATTCAGGTGGTCTGGAGAAAGAAAAGATTAGCTCTTTCTGACAAGCCCATCTGAGTAGGCTCTCCCCTTGCCCCATTTCTTCTTCAGACAGCCCCAGATTCAGCATCTGAAACACTGTCTGTGTCTTAGCCTGAGATGATCGACACGGTCAAAATTTCAGTCACAACTACAATCATATACCAGTGTCAGAATCCGCTGTAGTTGAATTTAGGTGACACACTTAAAAATTATGAACCATGATGAAGATTAAAGACTGAAAATTTGATAATTACTCTAATCTGGGATATGCCATCATGTTGTATGGCAGAAACCACACAACCTGGTGCCACGTCCCACATAACTGTATTCTCCATAGAAACTTCTGTGAGAACCTAACACGTGACACTAACTGGAAATACATATTCTATTTTCAGCCGATGTGGTAGAAAATACACATGCTGTTTACACAAAATACAACGGCAACTACAGTACTTACAAAAGTAATACGTGTTAAAACTGAACAGGTAATGGTTTCTTGGTTTAAAAAAAAAAAACTGACTGGGCAAAGTATTGTTCAGCACTGGTTTCCTCCCCAAATGGCTGCGAGATCAATTTCAAATGTCACCATGCATACTTCATACATACCCATCCCATCCTCCTCCACTTGATTATCCTAATAATATTTGGTGATGAGTATAAATTATGAATCTTCCCACTGTACAATTTTCTCCAGCCTTCAGTAACTTCATCCCTGGTCCAAATATTCCCCTCAGCACCCTGCTGTCAGACACCCTCAGAATATGTTCTTCCCACAATATGTGAGACACAATTTCATTTCACACAGAACACCCAAAATTATAGTTCTATATATTTTTTATCTTTGCATTTAGATAGCAATGGAGACAAAAAAGTACATGCAATGAATGGTTGCAAGCATTCCTCAAATAAAACCTGCTCTTCTGCATTATGAGTGCAGCTTTCACTTGTTAGTGTAGTCAATAAAAATTTAAACACTGCCAAACTGTTTCAAGAATTTATTATCTACCTTTGTATAATGACTTGTCTGCATTCTGGTAACAAGAAATTAACACATGCTTAGTTTCTCCATGTTAACTTAGACCAGCATCAATACAAGCTTTCAACAGAGTTTTTTTTTTGGGGGGGGGGGCTTTAGGAACCATCATTTACATTTTTACCTGACTAAATTATTGGCATATTTGGCTTTCCACCCACAGATCTGAGTGACTGGATACGATTTTGGTCACGAGAGAATGGCCACCAAAATTCTGGGATGCCCTGGCTTTATTTTGTTTTCATACTGAGCAAACACACTTCGTTTATGACACTGTTTCCCCAGGCACTGTGCTCTGAATGTAAAGTTGTATGCAAATGAATGCTTTATAGATTTTGAAACTGTAATGCTGATTCGGCAATGTGTCAAGTGGGATAATACCAGTGATGTGTCCTTGAAGTCCACTCACATGAAATTTTAAAACATATTTAGCAGACTGTTTTTTGTTCAGAAGGATGTCCCTTTAGTGCCATTTTTTTTTAAATACTGACTAATAGAAGCTCCCTTTTCATTTGGGTTGGCAAAGCATACTAGTCCCTAGCATGAATACACCCCAAATGGGTCTACAGAAATTCCTATAATTAAGGCATTCTTGCCACACATTATTTGGGTGATCAAATCAAGGAAGATGAGTCAGACATGTGGCATGCATGGGGGAAAAGAGAAATACATAGAGTGATTTTGTGGGGAAACCTAAAGCAGAGAGGACACTTGGAATACCGAGGTATAAATGGTAAGATAATATTCAAATTGTTTTAAACCTTTAGCCATCTTGCATCCTATATATCAAATGGGCATATGGCTACCCCCCAACAATCATTTTTTATATATTTAGTCAACAAATATATTTACTAAATTCTTTGAAACAGGCTGCATAATCTCAGTTTTTTTCTTCACAAAATAATATGTACTTATTAATGTTATCTTTGTTAGTTCGTAAAAAAACATTTTACATAATGGGTGCACTAAAATTTAAATGTCTAAATTCATCGCCAAAAAGTTAAACAAACAGAACAGAAAGGCACGTACTCGAATCACTGGGCTCAGCATAAGGTTCAGTAGCAGGGTCTTGTCAGCATGGTAATAAACCTTTGGGTGGGACAAAATGTGAGAATTCTCAACTAGCCATGAAACTCTTAACTTCTCAAAAGTGACTATGCTGCACATAATTAGAAAGAAGGCTTATTGTTATGAACTGCAAGAAATGATTTAGATTTTCATGTCATCCTTAGATTTTGCACATTTCAATTACATTTTCCCCATACAGTAAAATAAGAGACATGTGTCCATACAGTATAAACAGCAGCACGGGTCCCTTGCCCCTACATCCTATGATGGCAGACAGCAGTGGCATATGGATATAGAGTGTAGCTTCAAGTATAACTGCAACTCACAAACATGGAATTTATCTTTTATTAAATAAAAAAATTTTTCAACAGAGTCCCTTTGGTTCACCAAACACTTGTCAAATAATTTCACAAGTTTCTTAAAAAAACAAGAAAGAGGTAAAGTTGTCCCTGTTGACACCATGCAGACATATAAGGGAGAGCAGGGATAGAGCTCCACTCATTCTTAACCTCAGCGGTAAATGGTGAGTGGCCCACATCACATCCTGGCGGTTTTACCCACATGAAATAGCCCCACTGCCCATTGAAAAGGAGGCTGAGTGTGCCCCGAAGCAAGTCTTGATATGCTGGAGAAGAGAAAAATCTCTTGCCCCTACTGGGATTAGAACCCCCACCATCCAAAGTAACAATTCCAATTGTTCATCACTACCTGCACAACACTCATGCAAGAGATATGTGAGGACCCAACCTGCATAACCTTTTCTGTATTTGATGTTGTTGATGATGATTAAATACACAGACCCACAGCTGGACCCCAACATTTTCATAAAAAGAGAATCACTAATCCTCCTGTTTGCTTAAGACTTTAGATAGCTTAAATGGGTTTTGTCAACCTCACTTGCTCTGCCAATTTTCCACACATTCATACACCATTCTACACAATGTGCGAATATTCTTACATGAATGTGAGATGGTTTCACACCTTCTGACCATAAAAATCTGATTCCCACACATATTGTTCACTAACGATATAACTGTAAAGCACAGCTGAAGTGATTACACCTTGACTGTACAACAAAAACAGAGCGCAAGCTATGGTGAAACTGGATGAACCTAGTAGGCATGATCACTTTGGTTGTGTGTTACTCTTATAAATAAACCGCCATTACTTTTTTCTTACCCTTGTGTAATGAATAAGCAGCTGTAGTGAACAAAGATAATGTTTAACCAGCAGACAAAGTAAGAGAATGGCAAACTGAAGCAAAAAAGCATTCTACTACGTGAATTTTTACAAACAAAAGAGATATACTTCAAGGTAAAAGGATCTTGAGGTTACACACATTCCAAACTATTATACTGCACGACAGGCAGTGATTATATTAGTTTAGCTACACATGTGAAAGTCTGAAATTACACAAAATGTATGTTACTTAACTTGTAGCACAAACGAAAAGAAATTATAATTAATACATTCCTCCCATTCTGTTGACCAGGTACTGGTTTTGGTCATATTCCAGAACATAAACTGTACATTAACTGCTTTTTCATATGGCCATTAAAGAAATAAAACCAAATTCTCATACTTAGCACCTACAAATAACCAAATTTTCATACCTACGTAAGTGCCATTTAACAAAAATTTAATAATCGCCCCTACGGTAAAGTATTATTTCTGAAATCAACGCTGTACAGGTGACGTTAATTATTCCATTGCTTAACCACTGTCTTCTTACATGCACCTATCAGTCTTTAACACTGTCTCCGTTAATAATGCTTCGGATCACTAGTTACAGACATTGCAACGCATTCTACATTATACTTCAATGATGTTTACGTTCACTGGCATTCATATATAACCCCATTAGCCCAAACTGCCCAATATTTTATATCCTCACCTTAGCCAGCAGTTTCTCTACAACACTGCGACTCTCTAAAGGCCAACTAATTCACCTGTATAATCAATCAATAACTGTGCACTCAACAAAGCTATAAAGTCACTTTTCGAAATCAATTTTTATACTTCACTACTTATTCGTTACACTAGGTATGACAAACCCATTTTTTCTAGATGTTATTGTTTGCTGTATTACATTACGTCCTTTCCTTGTCATTAAACAACCAACACATGACAAACCCCACACTTTCATTTGTATGAAATACTGTACATCATTAGGAGAGAGGCAACAATAACCATGCAGAACCTAGTTTTCTTACCGGCATCGCACACTCTGAGTCCAGCCCTCTGCCATCTTAGAAGTTCCTACTTTTGATTTGTTGCGACACCTGTGGTGGGAGTTGAACTACACTGTGTCAAGTTCTTAAGCACAATTCCTTCATAATATTCAAGTCCTACTGCACGTAACGAAATAACTAACGTCAGACCCTCTACCAAAATTAAGTATGTGGCAAAACACTTTTATATAACCTCTAATGCAGTCAATAATTCCTTGCGCATTTCTACAACTTTCGCAAACTTTTGTAATCCTAAAACCACCGGTTACACATATTTTCCACCACGGATTACCAATTGTGTTACTGGTGGATGAGCTACTAGGCGTTGGTTTGGTGTTTTCGCACCCTGGTAATTAAAATGTCAGGGTTGAGCAACGTGCGGGTTGTTGATTTGCGACCAGCTGGATTCAGAGGTGTGCATTTCCTGCCTGTAGACAACTATAGCGAGCAGCGAGTCACATAACCCTTTTTGCAACATGCTGAAGCAAACACAACACGTCTGGGAGTGTTAATCTAATACGTGCAAAAATGAGTATCGTAAATTTACTAGAAGTGTTGGTCCTTATTTTAGAATATTTAAGTACAAGGGTCAAACTGAATCTGCAGACAACATATGAGACGTTTCATCAAATACTGAAAAAAAAAACTAGTAGGTAAGTTAAACTTTGCAAGATGTTACACTGCCGACATCTTTAATGTAAAGTATTGCCTCAAGCCAGAGATTTGCAAAAATGTCATATATTATCTGTGGTGTCAGGAAACTTGATCTTACAAGTTGCTATTGGTTGAAGTCTGTAGTTGTTCGGAGATGTGTGTTCAAGCTGTGGAACCCTGAAGCTCTTTACGCAGCGGGTACTGTCCTTAGCATCAATGATCTCATAAACATCTTACAGGCATTACACCAGTTAAAGCGGCTTTCATTTTCATTGGAACCTGTATCTGTTCGTGATGCTGGATTATAATGTTTGGAAATAAAGTCCATTGCACTTGAACTTAAGCGCCTGGAGTTTCTGCTTGTATATGTAAAGACTGTCTCTTTCAGTAGATAGGATATGATTGCACTTTACAACTGGCTTTCACATTGCATTAGCCGCGTGGAATTATGGGTTATTGTACGTCATTAATATACCCGTATTGTCTATGATTCCACCTCTGGTACTGGAGCATAACATTTTCCATATGTGCGTACACTTGTTATATCTTCATTTTTTAAAGTTCCATTTTTCCTTAAACATATATTCTGTGATCTTGAAATGCTGTAATGTCTGTCACTTCAAGGGATTGTTTCCGGGTTTCAATCAGAGATGCGGCATTTCATTTTCAATGGCCAAGTTCTTCATCCAGTGGTATATTTGAACCTGCCAGAACACTCCTGGAATCTTGGATAGATAGATGTGTGCCTGATGTCCGTCCAAAACTGCAGCATTTGTCATTGTCTACTAAACATTTACGTATACTGGACTCTGCTGTTAAGAAACTGGGATCTACTTGAGAATAGTGCCGTCACCAATCTTTCAACATGGCGGCTGGCGAGTGACCAGAGTCGGTAGCCCAGCCGGCACACGTCACTGTGTATATGAGGCACTTCACTCTGACACTAACATTACCTTACACCCCTAACCTTTGTCCTTCCGGAACGGACATGTGCATGCTACGCAAGCAATTCCTTCAGCGCAGACGAGCCCACGCACGCACACACACACACACACACACACACACAGTGTTCGCCTGTCCTTCTGTACTTTGGTATTTGGAGTCTATGTCGGAGTCAATCAGTTCAGAGTTGTACATGAGTATGGTGGAGTGGACGCTTGGAAGAGTTGCGAACGAAAAATGGAGTAAGGAAAACGGAGAAAGATGAAGAGAGTGAGACAGAGTGTATACCACAAAGCCCCAAATATTTTTTTTCATTTTGTGTCCATCTGGCAGCATCGGGGATATTCATGACCGGCCAGTCTCGGTGGATCTGTCGCGCCGAAAGATCCAGCATTCCCGTGATGGCACTATTCTCAAGCAGTGTGAAAAACTGATTTTGTCCTCCTCACAATCCAAAGTGACATGGGACTTTTTGTGCAATTCTGACACCAACTTGGAGAAGCTGAATGTAGTCCACTGTGTGAACAACATGCAGAACATACATCCACAGAAGAACCTCCATAAATTGGCATTACCTAGTTGCATTTTTAGGAGGAGGTTCAGACAATAAAATTCAAGTAGTTATCAAAAGATTCCCAAACAGTGAGTAATTTGAGCTTATGCAGTGTGCTTGTGGGATACTTTGGACATATCTTATTCAGGTCTTAGAGCTGGAATCATCATTTATGCTGTTTGAAAAGTGGAAGAACCTCGGCTGACTGAAACTGGAGTGGGTGGAACACATTGGGCCTGGGAAATTTTTCATTCAGATTTACAAGTCCTGTGAAGAGCTGGAGAGCATTTCACTGAAACATGGGAATTTGTACCTACTTGTTTGAACCCAGCAGGGCTATGCAATATTGCAAGAATTTGAGAGATTTTAGAATTGAGTAGCCCAACATTTGTTCAACAGATAGACTGTGAAGGCATTACAGTTGTGTCCTATGATAGAAAGGGTTTGTGTGATCAGCCATATGGGCAAACTCTCTTTGGAATCAGTGTAGTAGATTTTGTATGTGGTTTTTCAAAACTTGTCTTACTGTATGTACTGCTTGATACACTATCTCAGGCAGCATTGAAGCGAATTCAAAGTTTTATCTCTGCAAGTTGCAAGAACAGGCCAGCTTTGAATGTGACATTACTGCGTGACATACCATCACCTTCGAAAAACCAAGATGTTGCAAAGCTTCCAGGAATCCACTACTTTGAGATGTGAGAAGTTGTGTCATGCATTGGCATGAAGTTTGGAAATTGATACCTGGCCTGTATATAGGAAACAGACATGAGTTAGTTTTATTTCATGACACATCTTGTACAAATATGGTTGTGTATGACTCATGAAGCATGTTCCAATGCGTATATCGTGTAAGAGTCATTCATTCTCATCTGTTCATGAATTAACCCGAAGCAAACATGGATGGTAAACCCCCTTGTTTTCACAAGAATTAGATTCTTGGTTAACACTGTAAATACTGCTTTTTTATCACCAACTTGATGCACAAACTTCTTGTTTATTTACATATAATACATTAGTTAAAATTCTCTACATGTTTCGAGCATACCCTGCTCATCTTCAGGAGGTGTAAGTCGTAATTGTATATATGCAGTCTCTGGTATCGTCACTCTCTGCAGGTGACTGTCTTGTGCACTGGTTAAGAAAGAACTCTTCTTCTTTCATAACCGGTGCACAAGACAGTCACCTGCAAAGAGTGACGATACCAGAGACTGCATATATACAATTACGACATACACCTCCTGAAGATGAGCAGGGTATGTTCAAAACATGTAGAGGATTTTAACTAATGTATTATATGTAAATAAACAAGAAGTTTGTGCATCAAGTTGGTGATAAAAAAAGTTATACTATGATGCATGGTCAACCAGTCATCAAGATGTGAATACTGTAGTTGGTAACTTACAGAAATTATGTAATTTGGTTTCTCAGCACTATGACTGTCACTTTTCTCCCAATATTTTAAAATCAAAATTGTAATTGTGTGTCATATTGTAATATTTGTATTGTGTATGGCTTTGTAATGCAAATTAATACTGAATTAATAATAAGCAGAAAAAATCAGTCAAAACATACCTTATTTAGCTCACAGATCAGCTACATGTTTCCACCAAACAGTCATCAGGCTGGTCACAGGAAAAAAGATAAATACATACATACACAGTTGTATTGAGCTTGTGATCTCAATGCATTACATGCGTTGTTATATAAAAAATATATACATTACAGAGGTAGATAGCCTGAGGAATAAAAACAGTAAAAATTGCATATGTACAAGTTTATGAAATCTTTTAATGGCATGGGGTAAAGAAAATACAGTAACACAGCCTTTTAAAATATTTCAGAAACTTATATATTTGAAATTTTTACTATATTTATTCCCTAGGGTATACACTCTGTTATATATATTTGTTATATAATAATATATGTAACACACTCAGGTCTCAATCCCAAAACAACTCTGTATATATGTCTTTTTCCTGTGGCCAGCCTGATGATTACCATTTTTGAGAACAGTGCTCTTCTGGGTTATTACATATCAAGTAGTGGTAATTCCTTAAGGACATTTCGGGACAACGTATCTGTCCCATCTCCAAGGGTCAAGAACCCAAAGTTCAAGTAAGATTGTTAGGCCC
>Ga0268261_10002332_pt1 | contig 13571 bp, 8 predicted proteins | sample TergutNc150P1_FD_190353 | JGI IMG/M metagenome (GOLD analysis project Ga0268261, IMG submission 190353) | Nasutitermes corniger P1 segment gut microbial community from laboratory colony in Florida, USA - Nc150 P1 (SPAdes) (version 2) | ecosystem: Host-associated > Arthropoda: Insects > Digestive... | reverse complement strand
ACAGCCATGGACTAGGACTGTCCGAACCCACTGTGCCATCCGAGTCAGCCAATAGACGCATGTCTATTGACATTTTCGGGCCCATGTGTGACATGCCAGATGGCACCACTCTCAACGCCGAGGTGGCCAACATCTGCGTGCCGGCTGGAGAGCGTCTTAACAGGGCGCCCATTTTTAATTCTGTTCTTCGCGATAATCGTGCCTTCCTGGCATGGTTGCGGGCGTTCTGCCCTGACGGCCTGACGGCCCAACTAAAGAACGAGAAGTTGATGGTCGTCACATCAACAGCTGACAGGTTTCCGAGCCGCTGTCAGCGCACTGCGGTCCCTCGATGTAGAGGAGGGTGTGACTTTCCATACCTTCACGCTCCTAGAGAACCGCTGTGTGAGACTTCTGGTAAAGAACCTGAGTAGGGGTATGCCTGAGAGTGTCGTCCGGGAGGAACTGGAATCCCGGAATATTTGTCCAGGGAGTCACGCACCTGCGTTCCGAATGTCGTGACCAGGACCCCTCCAAGGACCGCCATCCCACTCTCCACTTCATTTTATCAGTGGCGCGAGGCCCTGAGGTGTCGAAACTGCGATCACTCACAGAACTCTGCGGGTTGCGAGTGTCGGTGGAATCGTACGTGGCCCCGAAAGGCCTATTGCAATGCAATCGCTGCCAGCGCTTTGGACACACGCAGCGAAACTACGGTTACGCACGCCGATGCATCGCGTGTGATTGCTCTCATCTTTCCGGTGGTTGCTCTACTCTGCGGGAACAGCTGCGGGGAACCACAAGGCAAACTGTCGGGGCTATGTGATTTGGAAACAAGCGAAGGCCGGTCTTGCAAAACAGGCGCCCCATCGTGGCCGAAAGGGTGCCGCACAGGCCACCCTGCCGCTCCGAAAGACAGCTGGTCGGGCCATCTACCGAACAGATGGACCAGGGCGAGGGGTGCAATCACGTCGTCCGAGGGGGCGTGTTGTCAAGGTCACTATGCCATTACCCCTATTCCAAATCCCATTTTCAGCCGGTCACGGATGCTTCCGAGCAACCTAAAATGACCGCTACCAGGAAGACGAACAGGCCGCAGAAGTCTTAGCCCAAATCCACTGCTTCCAGGCCGGCTGCAGGGAAGTGTAAGAAGAAAGCAGACACGAGTGTCGAAACCGCGGCCGCTAAACCCACTACCCCAACTTAATAGCCCCAAAAGAATTTCCACCTCCCCACTCTAGAAAATATGTAATCTCTATCACCTTCTCTTTGATGCATGTGTGAAGCTGACTCGTCGGCTCCTTACGCCCATGTCCTTCCTTCCCACAGGGGCCACCCGCCCGCGTGCTGTCCTGAAGATCATTATCCTCTTGGTGGCCGAATATGGCAGCACGCCCTAGGAGGACGGAGCGAGCTAAACCCCTGTGCTTCGCCTGCTGGAATGCGGACGGAGGACGCGGCAGGAAGCTTGAACTGGAGAATTTTTCTACCAGCACAGCGTCGATATTTGTCTCTTATGTGAGGCATTCCTTAACCATGGTAAAGAATTCCAGCTTGCAAAGTATGTATGCAGCCAGCAAACAGCTGGGTGCGGTACAGCCATCCTGGTCCGCCGTGGTATAGTCCACCACAAAGTGCCCTTCCCGGGACTGGCCCACTAGGAGGTTACTGCCATTCAAGTCACAATGGCCAACAAATCGGTAAAAATCCTTGCAGCTAACCTCTCGCCTACCGCTCACTGTTCGGAGCGGATCTGTCCTCTTGTTTCAGCGGGGGAATGCCGGTCTTGATGGCAGGCGACCTCATCGCCAAACCCGTTGATTGGAACTCGCGGCAGAGCACAAGACGGGGGAAACACCTGCTTGATTATATCGACGGGAACTCCCGTCTGATATTTGGACCGGGCACCCAAACCACTAGCCCATACAACCCCTTGGCTACTCCCGATGTCTTGAACATTGTTATAAACAGGAAACGTACTTACTGGTGTATCCGACTTCATCTGCGCTAAGCTCAGACCGCCTCCCGGTATTCATTGACACTACGTGTCGCTCATCCTTCCAGGACCCACCGGATCGCCCTGATTTCAAGCGAACTAACTGGACCAACTTCCAAACTCACTTGGAAGATCATATTCCGTTCGACCCGAAATTACACGACGGGATGGCAATTAACACGTACGTTGAAAACTTTTCCGTCGCCGGTCTGAGGGCTCTAGCGGCATCTACTCCCAAACGTCGCCCGCGTGCCGACCCACGGCCTCCGATACAGGCTGGCATTCAAGTTGAAATTTGCCTGAAAAACCGGCTGTGGAGACATTGTCACGTCACCACGGACCCCACTCTTAGAGCTGAGGTCAACCGCCTTCAGATGTCGGTGACCCGGCGGTTCAACGAATGGATTAATCCCCAGTGGAGTGCCACGCTCCTAACTCTCGGTTCCGAAGACCAGTCGCCTTGGAGGATGACCAAGCGGGTGATGAGAGTTTCTACTCCGTCCTCCTCTGGTCAGCCCGGGGAAATCGCTCTCTCAGACTCCGAGAAAGTCGATTTTCCCTGCTGAGAATCTGGAGAATTAGTTTCAGTCGGTGGCCAACACTTCGGTCCCGGCGGGTATTGAGACGTTTGACGTGGCGCTGAGGTCTTACTTTCAGACACCTGCCAGTGACCCCAGTTACCCCGCCCTGACGAGGTTCACGAAGCCATCAGGGTTCTGAAGTTCCTCAAGGCTATTCTCCCAAACGGTATACCGAACACAGCATTGAAGCAAGTTCCACAGCCAGCGGTATCCCTCCTGTTCCATATCTTCACCATAATTCTCCTCACCTATCATTTCCCTTCTATGTGGAAGCACGCTCGTGTGACCTCCGTCCTTATACCGGGAAAAGATCCGAAAATACCATAATCCTATCGGCCCATTAGTCTCTTCGACAAGATTGGTAAGCTTTTTAAAAAGATCCTACTAGTTAGGATTCTACATGAAGTTAGCAAGCGCGGACTAATGCGAGACCAGCAATTTGGTTTCAGACCCAGGCATAGTTTAACGCCGGTGGTTAGGAAACTACCGCTGTCATCAAACTGTAGTGCCGAATGCCGTAGGCACCCACTTGTAATGACAAGGACTTATGAAGCTACCGCTTACACTACTTTGTGATTATTTTACGGGTACCGTTGTTAAACCGCGTGTCCGTAATTTAATTTAATGCTGCCACCATATACCGAAGTACAACGAATTTGGGAATAAAAGGGGGGTTTGTCCAATCGAACGACCGCTAGTCACTATTGCCTAGGGTTATATATTTAGCTACAATATACGCGTATATATAACTTTAAAGATCCACAATTAGTCGTTGAATTGATAATAAAGATAATCGGATAATCGTCTTGCCTTTTACGTTATTCAAAGGGTTTCGGAATTTGCTGCTCGAATGAATTGAATTAATACAGTCAGAAAGACACCTTGCAACACCAGAAGCGTCGTGATGTATATAAGCATTCTGTGTTAGAGCTTCAGTTTTATTTACTATACAGTCTTCAGAAAGCACTACGTCGGTGTAAATCAGAATTTCGTTGATAATTATCTCGTCGTGAATCTAAATTTGAATGTTGACGTAGTCGCGGTGTTAAGTTATATAGTTGTAATCATGCTTACTAAGTATTCCTGGATTATAGCAATTTACGTGTTCCAGTTCGCTAAAGTTCCTGGTATGATGTATAAAGTGTTGTGACTGGGTCGAGCTGTCATAATGAAACTGAGGCAAGACGATTATGACTTCCTACATATTTCAACTAATAAAACTAGGGCAAGTGTTCTGAAACGGTTTTCGAATTCAAATTCATCCCAGTAATTTAAACCTGTAATATTGGGTATTACAATAGAACGTCCTTGGACCTGGCCCTCCTCGTTGAAAGAATAATCAGGAACTTCGGTGAAAAGGGGATAGCAGGCGCAATTTTCCTTAACGTGGCCAAATCCTACAATACCGTCGGGATCGATGTGCTCCTTTACAAGCTAACACTCCTAAACTTGCCGTCCTGCATAGTCCATACTATCTCACTATACCTCCGGGGTCGGACGTTCAAAGCGTCCTTTCAGACGGTCAAGTCATTACGTCGTGGCAAGCGGGCCGGGGTGGCTTAGGGTGGATTCATCTCCTCTGTCCTCTTCAGTCTGTATGTCAACGACATACCCTCACCCTCGCACCACGCTGAGTTAGCTCTCTATGCGGACGACACGGCGATCATAGCCACTTTCCGCAAGCCGACGCTGCTCATCAGCTACCCGGAGTTATACTTCAACGACCTGCAACGTTGGTTGAGTGAATGGAGCATCGCCGTTACTGTTTCCAAGATCACCGCGATCAACTTCGCATATGCCGGACGGCGCATCATTCAACCCCGACCAGGAACACTCTACGGGGAACCAATCGAATGGTTCGACAGAACGCCTTTATCTGGAGGTAACCCTAGATACATGACTCAACTTGTCGCCTCACATCGCTCTGGTGATGAAGAGGACTGCTCAAAGAATGGGTAATCTGGGTCCCCTCCCGAATAGGATGAGTGATCTCTCCGTCAAGAACGGAGTCCTGGTGAATAAGCAGCTCATTTGCCCCATGATGTATTATGCGTGCCCCGCGTGGAGGTCCGCTGCTCGAGGCTACAAAAGTTGCAATCCAAGTGTCTTGGACTTGCTACGGGTGTCTGCCCCCTTGTACTTAAGGCACAGGCAGATTCGCGAGGACCTGGCTGTTCCACTGTATGCCGACCACATCAGAGCCCTGACTGGGAGCTTCGACTCAAAGTTAGGTAACGTGGAGAACCCCCTTGTACGGCAACTCGGCAGACACTTACGCTGACCGAGGGTTGACCCAGTCGCTTGAGTCGTGATCCAAGGCCGGCAGGAGCCAGCAGGCCAGTCGAGGCCATCGCCCGCGATGGCCAAGTCGACAAAACGAATCGCGTTAGGCGCTGATCAGCCGAGCGCTTTTCGTCTACTCTGATTAAGGTTTTCCTGATTTTCCTCAGTTAAAAGGCAAATTACAGGGTATACGATATGAAGTCGGGGCATGGCCCGCACTCCCCTCCGCAGGCGAGGCGGCATTACCTAAGCGCCTGAAAAAGTCGCTTTTGCGACGGAGCCAGTCAGGGCTCGGAACCCAGACAGCCAAACAAACAATCCTTATCCCTCCCATAATTAGTTTACGCCACATAGGGACTAGTTTTTGTCAAAATCAGTCAAGGACCTCAGCGTGACTTCAAAATCGTTAGCGTTGGCATATTCCCCTGTTAAAGTTAAGGTGTCTGTTATACAGCTCAGCGATGCGGTCAAACGCGGGAATAGCTAACAGACAGGAGGAAGTCGACTTGCGCTTCGCGCATGTCTCCGCCCCATTTATTAATTTTGTTAGGCTTGTCTTGGATTAGCTCGGCTTGGCTTGGCTCCGAATTCATTTTCTTGTCGTTCGTCACAAGAATAAGAAAGGAAGATAGCCTACTAAAAGACATCAAGAAGAATACCAAGCAGGGTAGCCAGCTTAGAGATATGAAGAACAATACCAAGCAATTTAGGCAGATAAAGAGACATCAAGAAGAAATAATCAGACCTGTAACATCAAGAAAGGATTGCCGGCTCGGTACCCAGAAAAGCATTTGCGCTAAAGGAGTACATTTGTCTGTGACATCAAAGGCGCTACCGGAGTACATTTGTCTGTAACATCAAAGGGAGTGATACTGTCGGTGACGTTCAGAAGGGAGTAAGCGTCGTTCTACACAAATATCACAGAGACACTCACGGGCAGTGCACGGGGTGCCTGCCATCCAGTCAGATACTTCCTCGCCGCACACCTAGCTACTGTCCTGAAGCCTCTTTACCTGATAGGAGTCCTGCTCTTCACCGCAACCAGCGTCGCTGGAGAAACCCAATATATATACACAGATTTAACCCCGGCAGTTGAACCGTAATTCGTGTACGACTCCTAGACCAATAAATGTTGTTATATATGTTATACTGGGGTTAACTCTGAAAACAATCCCACAGTATCCCACAGATATAATAGACGACAGTTGCTATCTGAGATTTGCCTCAGCATTTCTGTATTTTGACATTGTTATAATCAATTGCGGAAAGCTAGATTAATAAAATTAGATATTTGGATACGGCAGCAGGGCACGCCTTAATATTTCAGGATTCTTTTTAGTTAAGCTGGCTTTAAAAAAGTTTGCTTTAAAACAATAACTAGCAATATCTATCAACTCTTTACTCTCACTGACTGAGCAACCTTCTATTTGGGATGAGTCATTTTTCATTAACTTTTCTGTTGGAAAACCTTCCTCATACAAGTTCGGTAAATGTCTGAGATGCTCAGACATATCTCCTTTTACCCTGTTCTTCGACGTATTTAATCATCTTTTCGAAACAACCTAATTTATTTTGTTGTACACGTTATCAGGACAAAAGTTTCAAATTAACAGCTTCTACTTTGTCCACAGCTGTGAACACGGTTCTAATGTGCCCCTGCATTGAAAGGAGGCCCTCGTTTAAATTATTGAAAATACCGGCGATGTAGGGTGGCTGCTACAACCAAGGAACTTGCGGGAAAGGTTTGGATAATGGTGTTTATGTTTCAGAAACAAAGTTGCAATTTCGTCCTCAGTTGAAACACTGTCCTCAGAATATTAGCATAATACACCAACATACTTCGATGTGATACTCGCCACCCGTGTCATTGCAGAACACAAACAATCTGTAACTCAATGGTGGCGTTTTTAATTTTGTATTGCATTATCTAATATAGAGATCAGTGAGGCTGGCGTCCTCATAATTACGGATGCGAGTGTGAGCAAACTGCAGTGCCTATTTGTGTACATTTTGGAAGCAGTCTTTGAGTTTGTGTGCGTTGGACTCCAATACTGGGTGACATGTCTGATGCTAAAGGGATATAAGACTCCGCTTCCTCTAAGAACTGTTCATGTTTTAGGTGTGTTCGAAACCGTTTTTGCAATGTGATTTACTGGAAAGCGCGCAGACGGGTTGAGAAGAGGAGTAAAGTACCAAACGAATAACAACAAAACAGCGCATAATCTAGCCTACGCAATAAATATACGCACAAAACGCGAACATCACATGTATCTAGTGTGCAATGTTTTCGACTTATCACATCCTCCAAAACACAGCCACACACCAGACATTGCACAAGTCACTTCGTTGCTCCCCAGAGGTGATACAAATTTCACGGCACAGTATTTAAAATCGAAAAAGTTCAATGGGTTTCCTAAGCAAGTCTGCCAGTTGTTTTCTTCCGTCAATGTGTCGTATCCTGATGTCGTCATCAAGGTATTTCCCCTTCACATAGAAGTTTCGCGCCTGTTTGTTTCGACCTTTTGTGATATGCCGGGTTCTTTGTTAGTAAATGGCACTGGCATTGTCGATGTACAGGATCAGTGTTTTTTCTGCCGAAGTGAGATAACAGTTCTGAGAGCAGGCGTTTCAATCGGACAAACTCTTTAGCCCATTCACTTGCTGCAATAATCTCGGTTTCACTTGTCGAGATGGCTATCGTCTTTGGTAATCGACTTGTCCTAGACACTGCGCCGTCAGCATATATAGCTATAACGCATGTGGTAGAACGTCTAGTTACCGTATCTCCTGCGAAGTCAGCATCACTAAAAACGTTTAGTTCGCCAGAACTTCCAGTATACCTGATGCCATAGTTGCTGGTTGATCGCAAGTAGCGGCTAATGTGTTTAACTTCGTTCCAATCCTTTTCAGCTGGTCTGTCCATGACCCATGCAGCTTCCTTTACGGCGAATGCGATTTAGGGTGCGTTGCTGCCACCAGATACATGAGGTTGCCCACTGCCTCAAGATAAAGAATCTTTACACTGACGTCTTTGTGTTTATTGCTTTCCTCGCGACTGGCAAATGTCGACACACCTTTTGCTTCAGCCATGTTGAACTTTTTCAGTATCTTGTTCGTAGGAGCCTTTTGGCTCACAAAGATCGAACCATCACCTTAACACTTAATCTGCATTCCGAGGAAGTTCTCAAGCAAGCCAACTGTGATTTTAAATTCCTCTTGACGTAGCCCTAGAAACACTTCAATTTCGTTAGGACAAGTACATCCTCAACTTAAATTGCAATGTAGAGAAATCTGTCTTACTGCGTGCGATAAAATAGGCAAGGATCAGCTGTGCTGTTCTTCAATCTAGCTTTCTTTATGATATTAGTAAACCGCTTGTTCTAGCACCGCGATGCTTGCTTTAGATGCTTCGTTTCAGCCAACATACACGACCACTGTCATCGTCAAAACCTTCCGACTGCTCTACGTACACATCTTCTTCTAGTTCGCCTTAGCGGAAAGCGGTTTTCTCATCGAACTGTTTCAACCAGTCAACATAAGTTCAGACAGCGTATTTTCATTGTCCTCCGTCAATTCGTCGTTTAGGTCGACACAGGCTTTGCAGCTTAGCGACATGCGTGCTAATATCTATCTTGCAGTCCTGTTGTGTCTAGAAAAACGACTCAATGATCATGTTAAGCCGCTACGTTACTGCGCTCATATCGTGCACACAAAGCTTATCCTAAATGTTTTCAGCACTGATGCAAGTCAATACGACCTTCCCAACAGACTTGCTCAGCGTGCATGCAATAATGCTTGCAGTTTTGGCGCCATCTTGTCGCCACTCGGTTAGTTTTTTAGTTGAGGCTGCGCATCTGCAGGCAGGAGAGGCGCTTGCGAAATGCCTTCTAGGCAAAGCCAAACAAAAGCATTAAAATGTGCCATTTCCATTTAGCCCAGTCGTCAGAACCTTCGAGCTTTTCAACTTGCACTTTGAAGCCACTCGCAGTAGCTTTATTGAAGTTCATTTAGCCACTTTACTGGCACAATCACCATTCCACAATTACTACTTCGCAGCCACTGTTTCCGACCAAAATCTCGGGTACCTGGGCCCATAACCTATTGTAGGTGTTGTCGAAACTGTTTTTTCGATGTGATTTGTAGGAGAGAGTGCAGACGGGTTGAAAAGAGGAGTAAGGTACAAAACCAGTAGCGACACAATGGCGCATAATCTAGCCTACGCAGTAAATATACGCACAAAACGCCAACATCACATGTACCTAGTGTGCAGTGTTTTAGACTTCTCAGTTGAGTATTGCTTTTCCTTTTCATTCCACTTTTATTGTTTGTTTTAAAAGTTCTTGTGTTTAACCACCGATACATTAGTACTAGGCCTGTATGTAATAGGACAGTATATAGCACTGCCTGACACCGACACGACAGGTGTTTTAGACAGTCTTTAGAACTGGCTGATAAAAACCTGGACAATGTGCTGTCTGTTCCATTGTTCTGTGAACGTCATTGTTCTCAGCCTACACTTTCGTAGCCCTGGACTGTTCAAAAGACGGGGCAGTCAGTGTTTACTGCGACCCTTCGTAGATTGTTCTTCTTGCGACAGCATCACTCAGAAAAAGTAAAATGTTATGAACTTATGCGCTGTTTTCATTCTGAAGCGTTTTACTTCAAAACGCTATATACTTGTTTATAATGTTATTCAGTATTCATAGTTTAATATCATTATAGACATTATAGAAGCAATTTGGCACAAATAATTAAGACAGCATAAAAAATGCCCAAGCCTTCATCGACGTCGTTTTACGGAAACCCTGAATCTCCTCTGCGGAACCCAGTTTGAAAATCATTGTTTAAAACGTACAGTACAAATAGTTGAAAGTTAAGTGAAGCTTTCCATCTACAAGGCATGAAGGGGTGTGTGTATAAGGGGTGTAGAAATGTAGGTTCAACTACTTTTAATAAGGGCTTCCGACGTAGGTGAGTTGTCAAATTCACGCTCTGGACGCTTCACCTCTCGGTAAAGAGCTCTCCGCACGTATTCAGTAGGAGGCTGTTTGAGTCCCAGAGCTTGTCTAAACATGAAGTAGGGAAAAATCTCTTTAACTGGCCAGGAATCGGGACGAGCTGTGTCCAGTCTGCAGCGTAGTCATACTGACGACGCGTTACCGACTCCAGAAGGTACCTCTAAGGTAAACTGCACCCTTGTACAGGCACTGAGGCTCTCTACAGGCCGTACGGGATATAGGGGAAGTAGAGGTATAGCTCTACCCTTTTTTTACTACGGCACTAGAAGGGGTGAGGGGTCAGCGTCACGCCCTGGCCGCTCTTTACCCCCGGGAAAGACCCTGCACTCGTTGTACAGGAGGCTGAATGGGCCCCAGGGCCGGTCTGGACAGGTGCGGAAAATTTCGTCCCCACCGGGATTCGATCCCCGGACCGTCCAGCCCGTAGCCTGTCGCTATACCGACTGAGCTACCCGGCCCGCAGAAGGTACTTCTACGTGACTCCATTAAATTAAATTGTGTAATTCCGGAAAATATCCAGAAATTTCTAGTGAACTTTTAGACTTGGCTGCAAAGTAGAAGCCTAACTGCCGAAATTATAGTAATTATTAATGAGCCTTACCTGCGCATAGTGCTTCTGTTATCCACGTATTCGACAACACGCTTCAGCCTGCAGTGTGTGTCGTCCATACAGTTTTCTTTGATTTCAATGGATGCATTTTTGTCAACACACTCAAGAATTAAGCGAGTCGGCCTGTTAAGCCTATCTTCTGAAGTATCGCCCGTGTCTGGAACATTTATTTCGTGTTGTTAAAAATCAGTACCTAAAAGGAATTGTGAATGTTGAAAGCAAGGTGATGGAGAAACAATTGAACATATGGTTTTCTGGAATTTCGAGGCTTCTAGGAAGTTATAGCATGTTGATTCGGTAATGCAGGTTGTGTGGTTACTATACAGAGTGTGTGATTACTCTTTTCCTAAGTACGGCAGCTATATCGCATAGAAAGCATGCAATCGCCAGCACCTTCCGTGACAGCTGCCATATTTAGGGAAACCGAAGGAAATACTACAGATTTACCGATGTTTCAATAGGTCATAATACATTAATATTCCGGGTCAATAAGTCCAAGAAAGAATCACTACTTTCTTTCTAAAACTGGATCCCAAGAATGAAGACAATGCGATCCTTGGAAACATCGACTGGCGCGAAAGAAGATTTATCAGCAAATTGTGCATGGATCAGAGTGTTACATTAAGTGGACGAAGAGAAGGCAAGAAGTGTAAAGAATGAAAAATGATCTAGATAATGTTGCTGTTTGTCACCAATTCTATTCAGCTTATACAGCAAATGCCTTATCAAGCAAGCTCTCGAATGGCTTGGCGACTTCAAAATAGGAGAACAAGTAATTCTCGCTATGAAATTACGCCAAACGACAGGATTGATAGACTAACTGGAATTGGACGATGCTATGGAAAGGAAATTAAGGTGCAAAAACTAAGGTAATAAGAATCTTAAGTCAACCATCCCCATTAAACATTATTGTAGATTTAAAAAACAACTATTTGTGTTCCATAGTTAGAAATGATGCAAGATGTACATTTGTAATTAAATCCGGGATTGCCATGGAACAAGAAACATTTAAAAAGATAAAGACTTTTCGCCAGCAAATTAGACTTAAAGTTCAGGAATAAATTAGTAAAGGGCTGCAATTTGAGCATAGCTTTGTTTGGTGCTAAAACTTCGAGACTTCGGAAAGTGTAGCAGAAATATCTGGAAAGTTTTGAAGTGTGGTGCTCTAGAAAGATGGATAAGATTAGCTGGACCGATTGCGTGAGAATTGAAGAAGTACGAGTATTACATAGAGTCAAAAAGGAGAGAAATATCCTATATACGATAAAAAGGAGAAAAGGCAAAAGAGGTGGTCACATCTTGTGTAGGAACTGTCTTCTAAAACACGTTATTGAAGGAAATGTATAGGGAATGATAGAAGTGAGAGGAAGACGATGAAGCAGATATAAGCAGCTACTATATGTCCTTGAGGAAGAGACAACTAACTCCATGAGCAGGGCTTTTCTTGAGAAGCTAAAAGGCTACCAAATATTTAAGAAATTCCAAGTATTTTATTGAAGCCGAAAATTCATTACCACATTTACAAGAGCCCACCAACTGTCTCTAACCTCACTCAGATAAGTCCAATCCATGCCCCATCCCCCTCTTGAATATCCCTTTTAATACTGTCCCTTTATCTCCGCCTTGGTCTTCCAGGCTGTCTCCTTCCCTCAGGTTTCCCCAACAAAATCGTGTTTGCGCTTCTTCTCTTTCCCATACGTGCTACATGTCCCGTCCATCTCATTCTTCTTGATTTGATCACCCGAATAATATTGGATGAGGGTACAACTTATTAGGCTCCTTGTCATGTATTCAAGGAAAAGAGAAGTTGGGCACTGAAAGATCGCAATCTGTGGAGAACTCGTTTTGGAAGAGGCTGCTACCCTGTTTTAAGACAGACTACAAAACGATGATGATTGATGATTTTATGTCGCCGGCGACAATAGTGTGTTTATATCTTCATGCGAAGTACCAGATATTTTTTCCCATTTTACCAAAATTTGGACTTTCTCGAAAAATTTTCAAGGAAGTCTTTACTACCAAAATTCACGAAAATCCGTCCTTTGGAAGCCAAGCTTATACATGCGGACAGACAGACGGTCAGGCAGACAGACAGATAGATACGAAGAAGTTAATAGGCATTTTTGCGAATATGCGAAAGCGCCAGGAAACCGAACTCTCGCCACATTTTCCTATATGTTTCCACAGCCTTGCAGTATCATCCAACATATCCTCTGACAGAATATGTCGTGTTTGCTATCACTTCTTCTGTAACAAAGAACCTGTTTTTTAAATCCTTTCAACTGTCAGTATACTGTCGATTTGAAGAAAAAATAAATACTGAGTAAACGTTTGACGTTGGCAGGTTCGTGCATTATCATAAAATTAAAATAAATTAACCAACCAGATACAACAATTTCACAAGTTTTATTACCTGACGTTTATATGTAGCTCAACATATTGCGGGCTCCTCCACGCCCATCAGCAGGAGCTTACAACTGCATTACAGCCTCTGGTCTTACCTTGGAACGTGGTGGTAGCAGCGTTGTTGGTCGTGGTCTGGTCGGTTATGTTGAGCGACACATAAACGTCAGGTAACAAAACGTGTGAAACTGTTGTATCTGGTTGGTTAATTTATTTGAACAGAATAAACGATTTATAAATTTGTTACGACACTTTACGTGTATGGTTCTTTCCTTACACTCTACGTTCTGGAAGTAAAGGCCCACTGTATCAAAATGATTGGAGCGGTTTGGAAGTTCATTATACTCATAACTATGGTAAAGAGACTCATAAATACTAGTAGAAATGAAAGAGTAAATCTACAACTTTATGATACATGCCTACAAATGTTTCTTTTCTTCGGAATGCGAAGAAAAGACTGTCTCACTCGTTCCACGCGCTCTTCTGACACACGCGGTCGTCCTGCACTTTTTCTATTACAAAGGCACCCCGTTGTTTGAAACCCCTGATACCAGCGTCTAATGCTATTGGGAGATGGGGGATCACTGTTGAATTGTCGCCGGTATGCCCGCTCAACAGAAACAACTGATTCGTGCTTCACAAATTGCAGCACACAAAACGCCTTCTGCTCCGGAGTCGCCATTATCGCTTTGTTACGTCAC
>Ga0268261_10002331_pt1 | contig 13573 bp, 5 predicted proteins | sample TergutNc150P1_FD_190353 | JGI IMG/M metagenome (GOLD analysis project Ga0268261, IMG submission 190353) | Nasutitermes corniger P1 segment gut microbial community from laboratory colony in Florida, USA - Nc150 P1 (SPAdes) (version 2) | ecosystem: Host-associated > Arthropoda: Insects > Digestive... | reverse complement strand
CAGGAAGTTGGAGTGGGTCGGGGGGACTGGATGGAGTTGGCTCAGGATAGGGACAGGTGGCGGGCACTTGTGGGTACGGTGAGGGACTTTCGGGTTCCATAAATGCGGGGAATTTCTTGACTAGCTACAAAGTTTATTGGTTAGCTTCTCAAGAAGGACTCTACTCCATGGAGTAAGTAAGTAAGTAGATGACTGGTATGCAGGGTGGAATGGAACCCTGCATACCAGACAGTCATCCACACAGTGACAAATACCAAGTGTCGTATAGATACAATTATTTCTCCTGATGATGGGCAAATAGTCGCCCGAAACACGTACAGAAAAGAAATATACATACTAAGAAAAATTGTGCACCAAGTTGGCTTTATTTCCGAGATTATACAAGGATGCACTTTCAAAAAAACATAAAGTTCCTTATGTTTTTGTACGATCGTAACCAAATTACAAATCCTTGACTGGATTAACTCAAAGTTCCCAATATCAAATTTCACACATATCCGTCTAGTGGGGGCTGAATTAATACATTAAGATGAACAGAGAAGCATGACGAAGCTAAGAGGCCGTCTTTGCGACAATGTGAAGGAAACGAAATAAACCGAAGTTTGAATATCCAGGAAAATACCGTCATATTGAAATTTGGTATAGGCTGAAATAATTAGATTTCTGACAAGACCGATAGACCTACATAATTTCGAATGATATTATAACCACGAACAAAACTGTCTTAGTTTATTTAATTTTTATTTTCGAATTGTTGTGCACACGACTGACAAAAGAACATTCTTAGCCCGTAAAAAGCGAGTAAGCTAAAATTACCTGTAGTGACGCTGCACTTGTAAAGTGTCACCCTAAGCAAAGATTTCAGTAAAGCTATCGTCTACATTTTAAACTACCCTGTCGTGCTCCAAAATAGCCCTCTTAATTTTTCATGGGCTTTTGGCTTTGTAGTCTTTAAAACAATTAAAACAAAACACTTAACTTGTTTGAAAGGCTAGGGTTCTTTAACTGACTGTGAACCCTTTGGTACTTGTAACATTGCACCGCTATACTACTGAAATGGAGGAAATAACTTCTTCTGTATTAAACAAAGAGTAGAAATTATCAAAGATTTTTTTTCGAACGTTATTACATTTTTTAAAGAGAGATTTATTGCACAGAGAGTATATGCAGTGTGTACAAGGATAAATTACAAAATTGTTCCTGTAAAAAATTTGAATAAATATTTACACTATGGTACAAGTGGAACTGAATAATATGTATATAAATATAGGTGCAAATAACGGCAGTGAAAAATCATGAACAAAAAAAAAACACTGCGACTTACGGTAAGCTAATTAAAGTAGTATATGCTTCGTACGTTTATGTTTATATTTTTTGTACAAGTTAGTCACGTCGGCTAGAGTATAATTCCCTATTTGTTGGACTACGGGGTTGGGGTGTAAAGAGCAATGGGCGAAAAAATCGTCAGTAAGGCGGTGGATGAGAACGGGGATGGACTCGATGTTTAGAGAGTTGTGCAGGTGGGAATATTATTACTTCGAGTTATATACAATTCGTACGTACAGCACATCTGCTAGGACCTAGGCTTGTGGAGTATTTCCTGCCATACCTCACGGCCTGAAGCACCTGCACGCTTGTGTGTGTGTGTGTGTGTGTGTGTGTGTGTGTGTGGGAGGGTGCGACACACACATATACACACACACACACACACACTTGTACTAATAGTAGGCTATGTTTCTCCTCTCTCCCTCTCCTTCAAAGCACGCGGCCAGTAACACAGCCAGACTTCTTGTCACTCATTTAACAAGCTACAGAGAGATAGAAGACTACAGCGAAAGGTAGAGCTGAAGCCATGCTGCATTACCCACTTGACGTGACACAGCGCTGAAGGATCAAGTTAGTTGCAAACTTTTTTTTTTTCCCATGAAGAAGAAACTATTCTGAGTTGCTGCGACGTGCGGTTGGGTAATTGCTTGCCGATGTTTCGAAGGAACGTACGGCTTTTATTTTCAGAATTATGGGTCCATGAATTGACTCATAACCTCCTCGATGAAGGTGAGACTTTTGTCCGAAACTGGGGGAAGAAATTACCCAACCACAGGGCGCAATAACCCAGAAGACCTCACAGTATTATTTTATTTGAAAAGTCAAGGAAATGGGAATATTATTCAATATTATGTTGGTATTTTGAATTCTAAGAATTTGGCTGTTTGCACAGTAGGATCTTTGTCTTGCTGCAGTTTTACCGCACGACCTGGGAGACAGAACGTCATATACTGCGACTGTACAGTCGTTCGTAGTTTTTTATTTTTATTATTTATTTATTTTTCTACAGAAACACTCCAGTCCTTATCAAGTTGGAGATTTGCGGAAGGATTTCGTCACGAACGTAGTGTACGGTCTTATTGTTCTTACGAGTTATTGCAGAAATATGAAGTGAATTTTGTTTTGGTTGTAAGGTGATAGACATTTGCAGTAGTGTGTTGCAGAAAACTGATTTTAAATTATTTGATTTTTTAATAAAATGTGCAAGTGCGACACAATTGTGATTAAGTACTTGTATAGAGTGTCCATTCTCAAGAAGAAGCATGGCTGAGAAACTTCAGAAACTAAATGGGTCATGAACCTGCCTCCATTTAAGTAATGTAAAAAGTTTAATCAAGGAGAACAAGGAGTGGAAATTCTTTTTTAATAGAAAATATCAGGTAAGAATTTTAATTTTTTCTCTTTTTCGGATAATGACAGTTTTGTGTCAGATTATATCTACACTGTCTTTACTATTATTATTATCATCATCATCTTCGTTATTAGTTTTTACCTTCATGTAGAACGTTTACAATTATATTCCCGAAACAAACCATTTTTATATGGTGCCCTATAAAATAACGCATCTGTCCTGTGGTTACAGTTTATGCTGCATGCTCTTATTACAGTACTTGTATCACTTTTGTTTTCAAATGCCACATGCGCTGTATTTCTACTGTAAAGTCTTTATATTTGAAAATCTTTTCGGCTTCGTTCTTGATCACATTTCTGTATGCTGAAATTGTAATGTCTGTTAACAGACATGTTCCTTTTTCATTACCACTTACGAGTATTACAATATGCAGGTTATTGTTAGGGGGGTTTGGTAAGCTTCCACTTTTTAAATCTACGTGGTATAATATGGTTACCCTACCTTCATGAACTGTTTGTACTTATATTGATAAATACTAATACCATTGTGTCTTGTCTAATTTTACCCATAAACCCATATGTTAAAGTGTAGTCGAGTACGCCTTCTATCAGGTCTTGTGTATTTTTCACTTGTGAGTCTTGGGGATGCTGATGTAATGTGGTCAATTTATTATTACTATTATTATTATTATTATTATTATTATTACACTTTTGTTGTGTTTGCTACTTAGGGCAATGTTGCATGACTGTTTTAATTTTTGAAGTGGGAGAGACAGAGAAAAGAATGGGTAAAAGGAAGACATTCCCTATCTTTCCGCATGACCTGAACTCTGGATTTGGTTTTAACTATAAATGATAGAAACATATCTATAATTTTTAATTAATTATTGTATGCTGTTACCGTAAATATCTTTCACCTTGCTGTTGCAGGAATATTAAATCTAAACGACAATCGTACAAACGTGAAATATTATATACTATCAGCCTATGCAACAATTGTAACACCCTGTGTTCAGAACTCGTTTTCCATCGTGACCAATCCTCACGTCCGAAAAGCAAAACAACATGGTTACTGCGCTGATGTATTTCTGAAGGAGGATCAAGTGAGCCTCAAGGGTAGTTTACGTCTGTCACACGTCCAACATGCTGCTGATTTTGAATGCCGCAGGTAGAGATTGCTCTGGGAATACGATCATAGCACAAGCATGGGGTGACAGTGCGGCGGCAAAACATCAGAACAGGGCAACTTGAAAGCATCCGACACGGACCGCGGTGATTGCGGCGGGAAGAAGGGGAATGCAAAATTTTCCTCTTCTCCTGCATAATTCATTTCCTGTCTGGATAATCTGCCACGCCTCGCCGTGATCCGAGGCGCCGCCCAGCGGAGGAAACGCGAAACTCAAACCATCATTTTCAAATCTCTCCTTCTCCTTCTAGCGCCACTTCAAAGTTCTGTCAGCCTCCTATCTTTACCCGCCCCCACAACTTTATTCATGTCACATCTACTCTTAAAAAGTCTCGCTGAAACTGTAACAAAAGACTCTTTCATGACGTCAGAAGATTTTCTACCCTCTCTTGCTCTAGCGAGCACAAGTTGTGAAATTTGCGTTTACACCGACATCTACCCGCAGAACATTAAGTTACCCCATCTTTCTGTTCTTGCACCCGAGGCAATGCAAATTCTTCCTTCCACAGTTTCAATTTAATTTACGATTACTTCCATTTCGCGGCACTAGATGGAAACCCACTCCATCACGCGTCACATGCACTCAGCAGTTCTGCGGTGGTTCACCAGATACCACTAGTAGTAAAAAACATCGAGCGCTTTGCAGTGGTGATACATGGAAGTAATTCAAGTGATGTTATGAACCCTATGATTACCTGTGTGGCCTCTGGCAGCCAGAATATAATTAACGGCGAGATGAAACGGGATCAAAACATAGAGATTATAATTAGTCGTTTAAAAGTTAATAATAATGAAAAGGCAACAAAAAATGCATATACTCACCAATTAACGGAATTTAACAATTTAACTGTAGATTCCACACACTGCAGTGTATTCCCTGCGTCGAGACTTTCCGACTGTTTTAATCGGAGGACAAAATGAAGACTCACGGTGACAGTGAGGACGGAAAATTTTCTTGTAACACTACACTTCATGGATTAAAAAGCTGCAGTAAATTATCCCTCTTCTTTAGGAGCTTTTCGATTTCCAACTGCTTCACGTGGAATGTGTGACGTAAACAGGCTCTTCAAATTTCTTTGTCACAACAATAGCCAGTAGCGATTCCTGATCCACAGCTTAGATCACGCGAAACGGTGGAGAAGACCTTTCTTTTACCCCTTCCTCTCCCATCCCCTCCCTCCAACTTCCATGAAATTGTCCTAATTAAAAATAACAATATAATAATAATAATAATAATAATAGCGACAATTTAGATGTGATCACACACAACTCTATCATTATCCACAAAAGACACAAAACTAAATTTCGTAACTGATATAATTTTGTTATTTAAAACGAAATTATTCTTTCTTATTGTCCTTGTTTATAGCCTCTATATTAGGCAAATGAAGGTAGGGTCATCTCTCGTTTATTGTCTGAAGTTTTTCTGACATACTTCTTCTTGAGAATAACTTCTCTACTTACTCTTATCAAATTTGCATGCACCCATTCTTTACCGTAAGCGTTGTTATAGACTCAAATGATTTAAAATCAGTTTTCTGCAACACACTACTGTAAACTTCTAGCACCTTACAACCGAAACAAAATTCACTTCCTATTTCTGCGATACCTCGGAAGAACAGTAAGACCGTACACTACGTTCGTGACAAAATTCTTCCGCAAATCTCCAACTGGAAAGCAATGGGAGTGTTTGGGCATAAAAAAAACTACTTGACTGTGCAGTCACAGTGTATGACGGTACTGCCGTACTTGTCGTGCGGTGTTATTACAACAAGACAAAGATCCTACTGTGAAAACACCCATATTCTTAGAATTCTTAGTACCAACCTTTAGTACTGAATAATATTTCCAATTCCATTCACCTTGTATGTGATACTGTTATGTATTCATGGAGATTTCGTCCGAGTACTACGAAAATTTTTATCGTCCATTCTTGCATAAGAAATCAATTATGCGCCAAAAAGACGTAATAAATGAGAAAAATAAAACAATCAGAAGTAATATGTTCTTAAAAATACGAAAACAGTGACTGGAAGTTTCTGCTGAGTAGTCGTTGAGATACCAGGTCTTGGGTAATATAATCCCCAAGTTTCGGAGAAATGTACCTCCTTCATCCGAAGGGTTTATGAGTCAATTCACGACCTCATTAACCTGAAGATGAAAGCTGAACTTTCCTTCGAAACGTCGGGAAGCAATTACCCAACTCACGCCGCAGCACTCCAGAAAGCCTGCTTTCTCGATACGAAAAGAGGTTTACAACTAACATAATCTTTCAGTGTTGTGTCAACTCCAAGAGGGAATGCGGAATGATCTCAGCTTTATCTTCAGTTCCAGTCTTCTTTTTTTATCTCTCGCTGGTTACAGAAGCGACCAGCTGTCTGGCTGTACTAAGGGTCGCAAGACTTGGATGAGAGAGAGGTGTAGTTTAAATGGAGGCTCTTGAGACAACCATTGCCTTTAGCGAGCGCGCGCGCGCTCGCGTGCTTCATGCGTAAGGTATGGCAGGAAACTGCCCTCATGACAATTTTATACAGATGAACTCTGCAAATTATATGCAAAACAAAGTAACAATTTTCGAAAACACGAACTTTAAGTTTTCACTTTTTGTTTAGTGAAGAATGTAGTAATTCCTTTTATTTAATTGGTATGGCGACACAGAGAATTCGTCACTGATTTCATTATGCCAGGCTAACACCAGAAAAAAGCAGACTGGAGTAGTGGCAGCATCTTCTACATGTATTTCGGACGTACCCGGGTCGAATCTCAGTAGGACTACAATCACTTCCTTCCAGGTCCCCTCAAATTATAATTTAACAAGCATTCTATCAGCCGACGTTGCATGTTTGAAATACCGAGGAAATCGTAGGAAAACAAAGCAGAAAAAAATTGTATCGTGGTTTTCTTTTCATTTGTATGTGCGTGAGGCAAAGAATTAGAAACCATGAATATTACAGTTATACAGTGTGAATTGTGGGATTCCCTTTAACGTGAAATTTCTAGGATAATTATATCAATCTCATATTATATACAAAAACAATGTCAATAATCAGCCACATTTTTAGCAGTAATTAAATCATTTTCGCATGTGTACACGGTGCAACATACTCGTATATAAAACCTAAGCCTATTCTGTCGAGTTCACATTTCCTTTAGTACGCTGCAATTTTACTTCCAGTTCTCCGAGTAACCTCTATCCTAGAGTTGCCCTTTCATTATTACCTGTGCTTGTACTCTTCCCTCATTCGAACGACATGCATTGTCCAGTTCAACTTTCCTGACCATACCATTCTGAAACAAGGTATATATGTAAATTACGATAGTCATTCGTAACAAATATTTCAATTTACTAGTATTTTATTATTTTATTCTTTGTAATCCCGATGGATATATTTTCCTTCACGATTTTTCTCATTGGAAAATCCGAAAATTTGCTTTCATCTCCCTTACAAGCAACCAGAATACATATATATGTATATATATATATATATATATGTATATGCGTGTTGGTGTGTGTGTGTGTGTGTGTGTGTGTGTGTGTCTTACGTGTACCTTCACTTATCCCTTAATTTTGAAGATATATGCAGCATGAAATGCCAGGTGTAACGAAGACCAAACTCGTGTAAACTTCACCTTTTAAACACTGTGCAAATGACCTGTATATAGCATTGATACCGTATTTAAGTCCTCACATATAGCGCCAGGCCATGTTCTTGAACATGGATAATATGGCATGTCTCTAGATATTAAACTTCATCAGGATCCGTTCGTGAAAGCGGCATTGTTGCGTTACAATAGGCAGAAACAAGGCCACGGTGTACTACGGAAATATACATATACACTGTTTCCGAAAGTTACTGGCATCATAATCAGTTCTTAGCCTAATCCTTTAGAGCACAATAGTTAATGGGTATAACGTCTGTTTAATTTTCAAAATTGTCCGTTTTATGCACACAGAGTTCTTACCATAGGATATGTTTCTCACAATTCTGGCGACGGCGTTATTTCCCTAAACGACATTAAACGGTAGGTCTGTGTAATAAAAATGGATATGTTATTAAATTAAATTTAGGCTTAAGATGTTTATATAAATATCGTTTTGTTACTTTCTTTGCTGATCGTTATATTCAGTTAATAATCCGATAAATGTATTCTTTATTAAAACAGCAAAGCTTTTTTTTGTAGACTCTACATGTTTGAAAACTAAAGCGTCGTTATCAGGAGAAAAAAATAGAAGAAATACGGAGGTTATAACATTTATAATTCTCACTGATGTGAAAGAGATCCTGTTCTTACACTCTGTTTGTACTATAATTTTATACTGTTTTATGAAATCCGACCCAAGGCAGCCTGGATCATACACAATGCAGTCTTTTTGCACATATTGTTGCTTACAATCAATAAATTTTGATCATGTGTTATGGAAACTGTGAAAGCAATAGAATCCTTCTATGTCGATTTTCCGTGATGGAATTCAATTAGTTTCCGTTTAATACTTGTGTTTTTGTTGTTTGTCATTTATAACGGAATTCGTCAACCTTGTGTATGTGCGTATTTGTACTATATTATTCCATTACTTTGGAGATATTAGGAAAAACTTCTTATGAATGAATGGTCCGTGTGTATTTCTCTATACCGTATTCTTTATTGATGTTATATTGAGACTGCACTTTTATTGACCATTCTCTGGGGCCAAGTCAGCTTCTAACAAGAATGAGTACGAGGGGTAAAGGTGGCCGGTGAGTTGGGCTGACAACCTTGTCCCATCATCCACCTTGAGTGGAGTTACGTAATATAGTCATATTTGCATCTGTTGTTACAGGTGGTGGTAACAATGCAATTTTTGATACTATAACGCGATACGAAAACTGCAGATGGCCATTCGCCTAATATTATGTTCACCCCTGCACAGAAGGCATGGAAGACCTACAGCAACAATGTTTTTTTGTTCCGTGGCTCGACAACCCTAATGGAGTTAGCCCTCCTCATGGGTGAAGTATCTAGATCACACTCAGACACGCCGCAATCGGTAGGACTCCTCTGTTCGCGGGATCGGCCCGTCGCAGGAACTTCTTTCTGACGACATACAGCCCTCACTACAGACAGACATCCATGGCGCAGCTCCGGCGGGATTCAAACTCGCAATGCCACAAACGAACGGCCGCAGACTCACGCTTTTGATTGCGCGGTCACCGGCATCGGCTATAGGAAAATGTAGTAAGGAATAAAGAAGCTTTTTACTTAATTGTAGGTACTTAATTTTTATCACCATCATAATCCGTCACGAGTTAGTCCTTAACAGACCTCGTCTAATAGTGTCTTCAAAGGTTTCCAGGTCTTCTTCGTCCATTTGGTCTACAACTCAGCGTTACTATTGACGTACTGTTGTTGTTCATACTTTTTTTACTTGTCATGTACAATTTGTTTTGTATTTTTTTTATTTTCTCGTCAACTGGTTCTACTTGCAACACTTAAAAAATGTCTTCATTCCTTTGCGGTCAAAATTGTGTATACCGCTGTTCTAAAAATTTCATTTCGACTGATGTTAATCGGTTTTTATCCTTTTATATGAAGGTCCAAATTTTACTTCCATATTGAAGAATTTTAATGACTATGACAACATAGTAATCCGAGGTACAATTCTATATTGCAGTAAAAATTTTCTTCAGAATATCAATAAAACGTGCTGTCTCAATAACGTCTATTTAACACATCAATAAAAAAAGGACGATATACGAAACTACACTCGGACCATTCATAAAACCTTGTTCTTAATATCTCCAGTCTAATGGAATAATAGAATACAAATACGAATATATGCAAGTTCCACATATTCTGCTTAATGCGTCAAACAACAAAAACAGAAGTATGAACAAGAAAATAATTGAATCCAATTATGGAAAATCGACGTAGAAAAATTCAGTTGCCTTCACAGGACCCGTAATACAAGCATCAGAGTACTACTGATTAAAGTATAAAACACAACTGTATGTGAAAGACGTCTTTATATTGCACTTAATCTAGGCTACGTTAGGTGGGAGTTCTAATACAGTAGTTAAGCTGTAATGAAAGTTATTGTAAGGAAGTTATTTCTTTCACAATACATCTTAAATGCCATCATTTTCTATAATTTTACATTTTCTTGCCTGATAATAACTTTTAGTACTGAAACGCGTAGCTTTTATGAAAACAAGTATCGTTTTTATAAAAAAATGTTTGCGTTTACTGTATTAGTTTAATATATTGAATAAAGGAAAACGGACATGTCCTTTGTTCATATTCTTCACTGCGTTTGTGATCCACAGAATTTTAACTACTTTCAAACAAACTTCACGGTTTTAAGGCGTTTATTTGGCAACCAGGTCAATTGACAAGTCCCTTTGTGTTCATTGAGGTTAATCTAAATTACAAATTTTCTTAAGCATGTTGTATTGGAACGTCAAGGATAATAAGCTACTCGATCACTTGAGACAAGCCTAATCTGAAGTGATATATATTATTAGTTTGCTTATGGAACGTCAATTCATTAGGAAATTCCGCGAATGTTCTTATCTGGAAATATACACACTCTTGTAAACAAATAGTAATTCTTCCGTTGAAAGATATATTTGTATTGAGCAATCAAAGAAGATTTGCCAGAAATAGCCGTAGGGATTTAGATAGGTCTCTACGAGCCAAAGATAAGATGCCCAACGTATGTTTTAATTATTTCATTACAAGTGGAAAAACACAGATAACAGTCGATAAATTTAATGGTCTGAAACCACTTCAGGAAGAGAGAACGTAATAGAATATGTGCAATGAGGGTGGAATATTATTGGAATGCATTTGACGAAAATAAAATTACAAGAACCATTAGGCCTATACAGAAACTATCATAATAAGGATAGAACATAATTGTGTATTGTCAATTCGTTCTTTTGAAGCAATTTGACCTAGCGAACATGACACTGAATATAAAGACTGCCATTCAGAATAGGTGAGTCTATATCCTGAAAATGTAAGTTTCCATTAGTACCCACGTTGCTAATTTCAAGTTTAATTACCTTACTCTATCAGCACAGATTTCCAGTTGAATATCTATTAATTATTTGACCAAAACGAAACTAAAACTTGTGAATTGGTTTACTAGGTCCTTGGAAAAATGTGTACCGGACGTTCAATGATGAATATTATTTTCTTTCGTGTTTGTTGAATATGACTCCGATATTTTATTCGGCCACACTAACATGTCGTGGAGCACTGACACTTTTCACCAGCCTTTCACCAGTTGTGTTCCGGCAAAACAGTGACGTTCCATGGTTTGGTTCGCAGTGTTCCGCCACTAAAATTGAGTTATGACAGACTTATCCAATTAAAAATAAATAAATAAAATTCTGTTTTTGAAGGAAATTTCTTCACTTATACTTACTGTCCATTATGCCACAAAAGCCGTCCCTCCAACAGGTCCGATCTACAGAGTGACTTCATTATTTTCCAGCAGAGCCTGATATTATTTACTGTGAGGCACGAACTGCATCTTTGCATAAAATTAGAAGAACCTGAGCCTTTTAAAGTATAAAATATAGTATCCTGGACGAAAGATCTTATGTTTTGCACTCTACAGTACTTAGTACAATATCCAGGCAAAACTTACTTTTCAAGCACTGAAGATTCAATTTATCAGAAAGTCCCTATATTTTTATCTGCAAAGAGATTAAGTTAATCATGTTATTTGACATTCTTTTTCTCTTTAATCTCATCGAGAAAAAAAACCCTGAAGTGTTGGTGACCACATCGAACCCCAGGTTACCACAAACCAACAGGCCATAATATAAATATTAAAAGTCTTAAGAACGTCATATATTATGTTCGTAAAATTCGCTTTGTCGTATCCTACTTTCTCTTTTATGATGCAAGCTTAAATGTATCTATTAGACAATGATCTAAGGAATCATATTATCAATGACCTGCCCATCATCTTCAGTAAACTACTATTATTAATATACCAAAATTGACCATAATATTTCCTGTTCAAAATGGAAAGGAAATCAAATTTGACTGGTAACTCATTGATGTACCTTTACATGACATCCCTTTCAATCTTTTCCAGACCTATGAATAGATGTTTAATAAATAGCTCATAATTTGTTTAGATTCCAATAGCAGTAAGACACAGAAAAAGAACCATAAGATAAACTTGTGCTGATCAACAAAATAAAACGCGTGTTTCACTTTAATCAAGAAATGAAAACTCACTGATACGAGTGTCACGTCTGGCACTAACTGAGATCTGGATGGCACCAGTGATTAGAAGCTTTGCATTAACATCTGGAGTCACACGAAAATTGATCAGTTCACCGTTACGTACTTTCAATACGTAAGATACAACGATACATTTTTGCTTTCGAACCTGTTTTATACGCAACCCGAATACCGAGCTGCACTTGACATTATTTCGTTTCTCTGCCGCTGGCATAAGTTTTAATTTCTGTATGGTTTATTTTAAAATGCTGCCAACATCGCAGACGACGACAGCAGAAAGACTGGTGAGTGACATTTTAGAAATGCTGTAGAAGTAATCAGTCGTGTCCCAGTCGAGGTATTATTCCTGTATTTGCATGGAGACATTGAGACAAATCAAGAAAAATCTGACCCAAAAAAATCGCAGCCACGGGCAAGAGCCGTACGTAGCACATTCTGAATACAATACATGCAACTAATCTGCTCAATACCGCATCTTAGTGGCAAGGAATTTCTGAAGAGATTCTCTCTCGGGTTACCTGGCTTTAAATGAATATCTGACACACGTGATTTCGGAGGAATCTGATGTCTTAATCTTTTCCTACCCGAAGATGAAATAGTCGGCTATGTTCCTCCGAAACTTTTATATCCATCTGCCAGAATCCAAGCTGCTATAATCCCGTATACCACATTTTGAATATTCGCCACCTTAAATACGTCACAGTTTACAAGGCTGATATGTTTTGGCGAATGCGGTAGGTTGGTGTTGCGGACACTAGTCTACGACATAATACGAACAGCAATACCACAATTAATTTAAGAACAGCTTACGTTTTTTATATACACTAACATTAATAAGCAAACAACAATCCACACATGATGGATCTGTGTTTAAAAGCGACATGTCAGTCATGGGGTGATGTATTGGAGCTACATAGCGCCCATAATGTCCTTAATGGGAAATAAACACGATAAAAATAATTGACGTGCTTTTAGTATGAAAGGCTTATGGTTGTCAAGAGTGACCATACAAGTTTCATGGAGCAATTACAGTCCTGCAAAAACGAGGTAACAAATGGCTTGGATTGTATTGCAGCTGGATAAAACAATAAAGGCCACCAACGTAGACAAAACTGTTGTAAGTTGGTGTACGACTCCATAGGAGGAAACAAGGCAGTAATTCTTATTTGTTTCCGTAGTGATGTACGTCTGTCCTGTTTGTCTCTATTTGTCTCAACGTGACAGTTTTTATTGTGTCTGTTGGCCATCAGGCAGTATGAGTCGATTCACTGCTGGCAGTTAATCGATTAATGTGACAAGTAATCCAAACATTAATCTTATTCTAAATACTAACAAAAGTTGTGTTATGTTTGTTGCAATTATTATTATTATTATTATTATTATTATTATTATTATTATTATTATTATTATTATTATTATTATTTCTCTTGTCACAGGCCTGTTCTTCCTGGTAATTCTCTTGAACCAACA
>Ga0268261_10002330_pt1 | contig 13574 bp, 8 predicted proteins | sample TergutNc150P1_FD_190353 | JGI IMG/M metagenome (GOLD analysis project Ga0268261, IMG submission 190353) | Nasutitermes corniger P1 segment gut microbial community from laboratory colony in Florida, USA - Nc150 P1 (SPAdes) (version 2) | ecosystem: Host-associated > Arthropoda: Insects > Digestive... | reverse complement strand
TTAGGTTTCCTTCAAACGCACGAGATATTTTTTACCGATACTTTAAAATCCATTGAATCAGACTTTTCTAAAACGCGGTAAGCTGCCCTAATTTTGAAACGTGTCTCAAATGGAAAATGAATTAACACAGTATTTCAAAAATCTCAGCGAAAATACTACAGTATACAGGCATGCTGCAGGAACATTGACAAATGAAAACAACAGATCTTTAGCATGTGAACTTCAATATGGTTGTGTACAAACATTAGGACTTGCTTTTTTGTAAGCTTAGGAACCCAAATATTGGAGTTTTTAAATGGCGTAGAAAGTCACATAGACGAGGGAGGAATTTTTATAGAGATAAAGAATCGGGGTCTTTACAAACAAAAGTAGATTCCAAGATTATTTCTCATACGTTCGCTGACGCATGCTATGCTATCAACATCTGTCACCGCAGACGTCGTTTTTTCTCTTGTTTCTTGGATATGTATTGTTTTTGGTTTGTTGTTTGACTGAAATTTTGTGGCACTGTTATAGTTCAAAGGGACTTGAAGTAACACGTACATCTTTCTGACACGGGACTGACATAAATAGACACAACCGATATTCTGTTCTGAAATAATCCAGACCCTCTGCAGCTGATTTTGTGTGATTCCAGTAAAACTAAAGTGTAAATTCGTCATATAACATTTTAAGTAGACATACTGCCTTAATTGTTGTAAGTTTTAAATGTCACGTACACATAAGTTTTGATATTCATGTTTAGTTTATGTGAATATTTGTCTCTCTGTATTCATTATTATAGGAATTATAATATAAATGTTGTGAACACGTTGGTATGAAGGATTTAAAATGATAAATCTACCACTTTTGTTCCTCAAAGCATACCAATTCGTTTCTTGGCGGGAGTGTAACCGGCCAGGTAATAATGATTAAGAAAATGTTGTAATCATGTTGGCATGTTCATTCATTTAGTAGTCTGTCTTACGACAGGTCCAAAGCATTTTCCAAAGCGAGCTCTCCACATAGTGCGATCCAGAGCTTCCTCTTTCAAATGAGAGTATCCTCTATTTTCCTTAAGGTCATCCAATAGCTTTCTACGTCTTCTTCCTTGTCTTCCTGCCACTTCTATCCCCCTTGTATCTTTCCTTCAGTAACCCGTTGTAGAAGGCAGTTTCTACGTAAAATATGACCAATCCAGTTCGCCTTCCATTTACGTATTTCATGTAGGATATTTCTCTGCTCCTTGACTCTAAGTACTACGTCTTCATTTCTCACATGATCAGTTCAACTGATCTTTTCCATCCATCTCCAGCACCACTTTTCAAAACTTTCCAGGTGTTTCTGATCTACTGCCCGAAGCGTCCAAGTTTCAGCACCATATAAAGCTCTGCTCCAAACGTAGCAATTCACTTCACTTGGCATGTAAGGATTGAAAAAGATAAATCAAACATGTTCGTTCCTCGAAGCACAAAATCTCATCTTTTGGGGGGAGTGTAACCGGCCAGGTTCCGTAGTTCAAGTCTCGGACTAGGCATCAAGAAGATGAAAAGATAAACTAGTTGTGGTGCCATTACTTACCTACTGAAAGAAACAGAGTCCTTCTGGAGAAGCTAACAGATTCTAAGCTAGTCAAGATATTCCTAGCATTTTACGGAACCCGATGATTCATTACCGCATTCACAAGTGTTCGCAACCTATCCTATCCTGAACCGGCTCCATCCATTCCATGCCCCCAAATCCCACTTCATGAAGATCCATCTTAATATTATCTTACCATTTACATCTGAATCCTCCAAGTAGTCTCTCTTTTAGGTTTTCAAACCCGGTATACCCCTTTCCTCTCCCCCATACGTGCTACATTCCCATCCATCTCATTCTTCTCGATATGGTCACCCGCACAATATTTGGTAATGAGTTCAGACCATTAAGCTCCTCATTATGTAGTTATCTCCTCTCTCCTGTCACCTCGTCCAACTTTGGCCCAAATATTATCCTCAACAACTTATTCTTAAACATCCTCATCCTACGTTCCTCCCTCAGTGTGCCCGACCATTAACTTTAAATTTAATAAAAATGTTCTAGATGAAAAGTTTTTGAATTCGCGTAGTTGTTTGGCAGTTCAGACTTCTAATTTTTCTCTGCATTTAAGCCTTACAGTTCACTGGAAAGTGTAGAGGTCTAACACACCTCATTTCCATTAAAAGCTTAAATTCTCTTCCTTGTTGAAGTGGTAGGTAACTGTACGCAGGCGTCCCTTTGTTTGAAAAACATTTTCGAACAGGCTTAACTGCAGGCTACCAGTTCTCTTGACGAAGGGAAGGACATTTCAGAATAGCAACTCAAATATTATACTTCATGAAGAAAGGAGGTATTGAAAAAAAGCAGAGCGGTACACACACATCCTACTCGCTTTTGTTTCTGACAGTCTTTTTTCATGATTGTGCTTGAGACTTCAATAAATAAAGAGAGCGTTTTTGTATAAATTTATAACAACGATTAATCGAAGCGGTTCCTATCCTCCGTATATTCCTTGAGATATATTCTTTCTTACCGACGAGCGTACGAATTATTGCAACCTAGTGTCGGACAACTTTCGGCGAATGATCACAGCGCTTAAGTGCATTCCTGCAGACAGAGTGTGTTCTAAATCTTGTAATTTTGTGAATATTTGAAGGAAGGTGTAATGAGAAATTTGTTTACTGTATTTACAGAAAAATATTGTAAAGATATATGCAGATTTATTTCCCTACCAAACTCACCCATAGAACAGCAAAATAATGGAGTATTATATGCCCTAACCCACATACTGCAGAGTACTTGGGTAATATATAAAAAAATTATCGTCAATAAACATATGATATGTTTACTACAGTTATGAAAGTCATTTCTCTTATTACTGAATGACAGTTCTCCATTATAACATTTCGTATAGTTCGCGAACAGTCTTGCTGTTTGCGCGTGTAATGCTTTTCGAAGCACTTCATAGGTGTGTTATTCACTGCATATATAGCTCCATTCCTTTATTGTGTGTCAAAATTATGTTTGTATTTGGCATATAGGGCAGATTTGTTTAAAATTAGTAAATTAATTAAGATGGAAAAGGAATTCTAACTAGTCTGTATAGCAGCTTAGAGGGGACAGAGACAGACAGAGAGAGAAAGAGATAGAGAATTTAGGTCGGGTTCAGTGAACTAGCAGATTCGCCGTTCGTCAGTGTCAAATTTAATATTTAGGGAATTTTCTGAAAAATTCGAAATTTTATCGTTTTACAGTTTTTTGGCGTCTCAGATCTTGCTGGGAGATTATTATTTTAGTCGCACTTGCACATTAAAAAACAGGAAACGTATACAAGATTTCATACTAGTTACGATAAGGGAAACAATATTAATTGAGTAGCAGCCAATGGAGATAACATATTTAAAATTTTGGCTTTTGAAACTATTACAGAATACTGAATTTAAGAGTCAGCCAATTGAAAACAGTAAGAATATTGACGGGGTGGTGGTGTATTTGAAATAGTGCGAGTTAGTAAACCGAAAGCCAGCGAGGAGTCTGCTTTATACCCAGGATGTAATATGTTGTGTTGAAGTTATATAAAGTCAAGAAGTTGATAAAGTTTTCAAATCCCATCCATTCACATAAGCAACTGAAACCTAAATTTTGTTCAAATAATACAAAAAGAAATATTCATTCTTGAAAATTTGTTTATCAAATTATACTTTGGCTACTTAGAAACATTTAGATTTCCGGAGATTAAGACGTGCTAACTGACTGATGAGGTGACGCTGTAAATCTAACAAGTATTCCAGATTTCATTTCAGTCTCAATCTTAAAGAGTAGCGTTTCAACTTTTGCAAAACAATATCGGTCTTTCTCGTCCAAGAGTTGAGCTATGATCCAATTCCACAACTACATGAAACCAGTCATATTCTTCGAGAGGAGGCGGATTGTCATGACGACATTTCGGGTGGAATCGCAACCTAACCTAATTTTCCATGCAGTAATAGGCGGAGATATAACACGGGAGTGCCTATGGAAAGGGCTGGTCCTCCGAAACTTGGCCGCTTGTCGCCACATAACTTGAATCTCTGAAACGGAACTTTACAATCCACCTTCAAAGCCTCCAGATACAAAAAGTACGGAAAGGCCACTTTCGCTGCGGCTCCCTTCAGAGTCGGAGACTGCCTGACACAGACCGTGCAGTGACACTCTGACAGAACTGGACGGACTCACCCTGCTTTGCCTCTGTACAGGTATTCAAAATGTTCTTTACAGAGTGAACAGAGCGTCTATTGCCATCCGTCGCTCCTGCAAGAGAATGCTTAATGTACGCCACACCTTCCAAAGAGGGAAGGATGAGGGTAGTATATATATAGAAGGAAAACATATGCGTGTCTCAGATATGCTTCACAAAGTTTAGATTTGTTTGCGAACAGCAGGGGCGCCTTGATTCGACGGGAATGTCGAAAACGTTGACAGAAGTCTCGCCGTCGCCAGCAGTCTCATACCCACGAGATTCGGTCAAAGACAATACGGTGAATTTTATTTCTCGCAGAGTAAAATACCGCGAGAGGGTCTCATGTTGTATAACCATTCGAGCCAACTCAGAGGTGGGTGTCCCCATATATGGACATATAAAGACCCGCAAATAAGAACTGTTCGAAACTTCCTGTCACGTAGATGGGTAAGAGCCACGACAAAACGCATCTTAGAAACTTGCTATGGAGGGACTATAGTAGAGATTCATTGAAACGTCTCCTAGGAACGCCTATTGGGACACAATCGTCCATTGAGACAAAGTAACCGAACATCCCCTCCATCTTCTCGTGGACCTCACTAAGATAAGTGGCCCCAAAAACTATAGGTTTCGGCAACTGTCGGCAACTGTCGGCAACTGTCGGCAACTGTCGGCAACTGTCGGCAACTGTCGGCAACTGTCGGCAACTGTCGGCAACTGTCGGCAACTGCCCCGATAGAAGAAGATGATGCCGCAGCCGCCATGTTTTAATGCACTGAAAGCAAAAAAGGGGATCAGACATGAAGCTTCAAACACGGTACTCGTCAAGACGGAAAAACGGCTTCTCCAAATTTGCGCACCAAAATTTGGCCTTAACTCATGTGACAAGAGTCACAAAGTCAGAGGCCGAGGTGAAGCTCCTTTCTAGGGTGTTAAACCATCTGCCACCGCACACATCGACAGCCGAGACGAAATACTCCTTAAATTCTCCTAGGGGGATATGAAATACAATATAGCGACGAGAAGCGAGTCTGGAAAGTTTTTTGGGGGCGAATCAATCGGTCGATTGGCAAAGTTTAAGCAGTAGCGCACGGTATAAACGTAATGATTGTACGTTGTTATCTTGATCTAAACATAATTTATCGACGTTGCGCAAAATATGAAACTTATATTGACGCGGCCGACACTAGGGATAGGGTTGCTTAGGACAGACGGTGCGAGTGCCATGGTCCAGCTCCCACAGAGAAGCCTTACAATCCCGACACTTTTGTCGCCCATATTTGGCTATGTAGTGGCGCACATTGCGTAACTTGTCGCCGTCGGTATACGGTGGCACAACCACCATGGCATGATTTTTAAAATAATAAGCACAATTAGTCAACATAAAGTGTAAGAGATCCAGGATAGACCGCGGACTGCCAAGATTGTCAAATATCTAGAGCAGTGCTCCTGCAACTAGTTTCTTTGGGCCTGCGACGACAAGGAGAAACCCGAGGAGACAAGTGACATTTCGGACCTTAGCCTGCACCATATTGTGCATGGCAGTGAGACGCGTGGCCCCGTCGTAAAACATCCCAACCTGGAGTGCCATGCTCTGCAAGTAATAAGACGCAACTACTAAACCTGTTCTAGCGAGAGCAAATAAGCATTATTTTCTTCGCACTTGCCACCTACTACCTACTACTAATTGTACTACTACCTTCCACCTGCTACCTACTCGACACACAATAGACGAATATTCATGAAGTCAGCAGGTTTCGAACCCGCGATTCCTTTAATCAAGCGGCCGCAGACCTGCGCCTGAGACCGCACGGCCACCGGATTCGACAAATTTGTACCCACAGTTGTGACGTAATCAATTTGTGGCTACAAATTCTATGAGGATTCGAGCCCTCTTGAATGTGACATTGTACAGTTTGGAAGACAGACACTGGTTTTCGTAAGAACGTTGTGCTTCCATTTCAAGGCAGAATAATAAGCCTAAACCGTTGGTTTTATTTTATATCATTGCATTCTTTTTCTTCCTATTTTTTCTTACCCATTCTTTTCTTTACCCTCTTCCCAATCTCCCCTATTATCACTATTCCCTGTCAGTTCACGCAGCTGTAATCCTGATCCTCCCGCCCAATGTCAGGAAAAATCATTTCATTTTTTAGCATAACATTCAACCCTGAAGATGTAGACAACATATATCTCCGTAACAGTTATATTTGTCTGCCCAACTCCTTAAGCGGTATCACATTCCAGAAGACTGCACCTGCAGCAGACATTCAGCCGCTTGTTAAACAGCGCTGTCTCTGCTTTATTGGAACTGCAATGAAAGACACTGTCCAGACCGGCCTCAACTGACTATTCTTCCGAGTTATGATAATCTATCTGCTTGACGAGGTTTGAACCCTAAGCCTCCAAAATATGAACCAGACGTGCCGCCCATTTGACCGTCACGTTTGATATCAGATATTTGAAGTCGGTAAGGAAAGTGAGAAATTCCTAATACAGATCTTACATTTGGGAGGTGGGTTCGTTTCAATAAAAGTTTTTGTTTCCATGTGTGCTGTATGTATATCCACTCACAGACACTCTGTCCCCCAATCATTATTGTCAATAAAGAAGCATTCTGAAGCAGTTTGTAGTTACGCTCTTTTTTCACCAAACATAATTTTCTTATCGAAGGAATTGAAGGTCATTTTAAATGACAACATTGTCACCTAGTTTAATGTGTTTTGTTTTCGAAGAGATAATGATAACATATGATAATTATATATGGTAATACCAGAGTATGTAATGATATTTGTCATAGGAAGTTTTAAATTGCCCCTTACGCTAATTCTGAATTGAGTTCTCCTTTCTGCCCTATTTAGCTGCAAAGTTTCCTTGTGCCATGCCGACTGACTTGTAATTCAAATACAGACATCAGTGTTATAAGCAGTAATTCTTTCTTTCTTTCTTTCTTTTTTTTTCTTTCTTTGTCAGAACTAATAATGAGAAGTCTGGTTGCACCCTAAGGCATAAGTCTGCACCTGCTCACTGGGATTACGCATTTGAATTCTACTAGGGGCATGGGTTTCCATCTCTTTTGAGTGTTGTGTGTTGTCAGGTAGAGATCTGTGACATTCCAATCACTTGTCCAGAGGAGTCCTACATAGTGTGGAGTGTACAACTGCGTGTGCTCCTGAAACCTCAATAATGAGGAGACCTAGGGCCATTTTGGTTGTCGCGCCATGTGGAAAATAACAGAAAAGAGAGCAGCAGCACTGTAATGCTCATATATGGCAGTGGAAGTAATCCTTCATCAACTGTGCAGCACTGCTGGCTTTTCAGAGATAAGAAATGTTATACTTTTCATGCCACTACTCATCATTTCAACTGTCAAAATTTATAAATATCATTCTTATAATAAAAGTCAACGAGATGCACTATTTCTCAAGTTTATTTTGGTAAAGAATTCTGCTACTGTCTGCTAGTGAGGTCAGGATGGAGTACCATCCTGATCTCACTAGCAGACAGTCCTCATAACTAGTATGACAAATACCTATTGCTGTGAATACAGTATTAAGACTCCTGATGATGGCCAGTAAGTCTGTCCGAAACATACAGAGTTCTTTACCAAAATACAGTTGAGAAACAGTGCATCGCATTGACTTTTATTATAAGAATATATCACAATGCATGGTCCTCTGAATGTCAAATTATATACATCACTTTGTACCTTCAAGTATTTAGAACATGTAATACTGCTCTTAATATAATTTTGCCAGGTTACGAAAATGTCGGCAAGAGGACAACCCACTCCCCAACCGTGAACACACATTCAGTTGGTATCCTTTATGCTTTTTCATGAATGCAGGTAAGTGACATGATCCAAATAAAGTTATAATCCTTGTGTCATCTTAGTGAATGATATATTTGACGAATTTTTGCCAATTACAAGTTCATTACATCTGTGCCAGTTGTCATAGCAACCATCAGTGTACTGTGACTAGATTTCAGACTGTATCTACATTACGACATCCATTAGCAGCTACCCAATTTCAGTTATTAGCAGCTACAGAAGGTACAAATAAAATGCATTGTTTAGTTACTTAAAAAAAAGAAAAACAAGCAGGAGGTAACCAGCAAACAGACGTACAAAGTGAACATTTTTAACCTCAATGAACCACACAACCACAATAATATTACAAGCATGGAAACTTTTTGTTAAGTAATACTTTTATGAAGCACCAGATGATAAAATATGTATCACAATTAGTGGCAATAATCACAGAAATTATATGGTGCCTGCACCTTGGTCTTCTGAACTCTTTATACAACTCTCTTCTCTATTATAAGCATATTGATGGATCTTGTACAGTTTGTGCCTGTTAACATAGACATGCAATGTCCTCCAGGCTCCAAAAGGATATAAATTACAGCAGTAGTTCCCAAGTATGTAGCTTACACTGCCACATTTAAAAGTTAAAAACATGTTCTACGACCACATAATTTGACACACAAAGCTTTTTTACATGTAAAATAAATACTGTACAGCAGATTGTTACTAATTTACAATTTCAAGTAAACAGTAAAGGAAATGTAATTTACAGCAGCTTACTCAATGATTAACATCACTGGATATTCTTCCACTGCTGACTGAACAGCCACAAAACAACATTACACAAATACACAAGCAAAGATAGAGGGTTGGATTCATACTGCAAATTACAACACCTATGTAAAAACAGTTGACAGATTTAGTGTAGTGACTGCAGTTGAGAACTACAAACTCTGAGTAACTGGATCCAGAAACACAGTATCAATGAACCTGTATATCACTCATGATATGACAGTTTGTCATAACCCACACAATTCATCAAACAGATATTCCCCTGGGTTACACACACACATTCTGTCAACATGTAGCCCCCCTCCAATAAACAAAAAAACAGCTTGTCATTCTCTTTTTTATTATAACCAACAAATACACAATTATAACAGTATATATCACAACAGTCTCTTTGTGTAATGTATACTCCTACATGTTCGACACTTTCCTGTCACCATCAGAAAGTTTACAACCAATGCCTTGCTAAGTTACATACATAACTTAGCAAGGCATTGGTTGTAAACTTTTGATGACATCAAAGTATCGAAACATGTAGGAGTATAGATTACACAAAGAGAGTGTTGCGATATATACTGTTATAATTGTGCATTTGTTGGTTATAATAAAAAATAATAAAAGATACACAGTAGATATATTAAAATAAAGTTTGTCCTCTTATTTGTATAAAAGCAGAGCATTTTCAATTATTAGTCTATTAAGGAATGGTCAAATTTTTTGTCCCCTGTAAAACTGTGTATTGATGGGTTACAAAAAAATAATGCTGTTTCATGAGTGATATGTTAACATTTCAGTCCCAATAAGAAAGCTGTTACTGGAACGTGCTGACACATGATTTGTTTATTCCAGTAACAAACCAAACAAAGCCATATAACAAAAAATATAAAAATAAAATATTACATGATCAGGAACTTTGTGATGTATAAAGGTCATGTAATACTGTTAGGTTAATAAAATCTAGGAGGCTGTGATGAGCTGGGCAAGACAAGGATGAAGGGCACAAGGAAGTTGTACAGAATTCTGAGTGGAAATATTTCACACTATATCTCCTAGTAAGTACATGAAGAAAGACATAAGGAGATAATCTGTTAACATTCAGGAAGCACGTTGTGAAAAGTGGTGGGTAAAGGGACTGGGTCAGAATCATTTATCATCAGTGTTGAACCTCTTAGATATCACTACCAGACAGTTGCTACAATGTGATTCATGTCTCCTAGAACTGAAGACACAATGGTGATATAACAGTGCAATACAAGTAAAAGCCAACAGCAAATATGGACAGCAACACCCATAGTCTTTCAGGTGCAAAACACAGAACTGTGACTGTAATCCTGTCTACTATACCAGAATGCTGAAAATACCTGACAAGGGTGGCAATAGGTTCTTATTATTTGTTATACTGAATAGACATGCCAACTATCATATTTTAACCTGTTTTGCTGTTAAAACTTCAACCAGTTTCTCCTACTATAATTTTGAGATGTAAAAACTTCACAAAACATGAAAAGAACAATATAACAGATAAGAGAATATACAGACTGACACCGTGAGGGCCGTGCTCAATATAAACTTCAAATTTTTCCCAGATAACAGCAAATATTATACAGAAAATATTCCACATGACACTTAAAAATCATGCATTATTAAGACTTTAAAAGGGTTCTGGAAGTAAGAAAACATTATGTTTCTCACTCAGCATAGTACGAGCCCTGTTTTTTAGTCCTAACCTACAATTTTTCTTCACATGCTTCAGCACCAGAATTAATTTTCACTGGAAATAACTGTTACACCATTTGTGTCTATTTATGAAGTGTACATAAGAAGAAACATTTTCTGCTCCTTCAGAATTCAAAACATTTTGTGAACAAATTTTTAGCAAAATGCTGTCTTAGAGACAGAAATTTAGCTTGTAGAAAGCTGAATAAAAAATGATTAACCTTCATCCTGGAATCTTCTTGCACACTGTAGTTGGCTTGAGATTAAAAAAAGCACCACTCAAGACAGCTCAATCATATGCAATGCTGCAGCACACAGAAATTACATTTAATCTGGAACAGGCACAAAGCAACCATCTACTAGGGAAGAGTACCCTGACAGTTAGTTGACATATACAATACTCTTTGTTCTTCGGACAAAAATTGTTACGCGAACACACACCAATGTTAAGTTATACGTACGTTGTCTGTCTTATTGTTATATTACAGGTCTTATTTCGTTTTATTGATCTTACGTGAGGATTCAGAGTTTCTGAAAAATTGCTTTCAGTAACAATGGAATCTGAATGCTTACGCCAGAAGACGGAATATGAAATTTTCTTCCCTCCCCTCATTATCTGACGATGCATTGCAGTGAAACCATTAAAACCATTTTTTTCAAACAAAGCTGTTAATTGCTGCTATAATACAGAGCCTGAGTACGAAAAACTGCTTGACTGATACTGACATGGGCAAATAGCAGCATTTCCAGAAAAGCCACTCACAGTACCATCATGTCCACAACAAATCTCACAGTACCTGTCCTGGGATCTAACATGAATCTCCACAGCGAGAAGCCCACAACTAATGGCATGCCAAATGTTACAGACTGCTCTGCCTTTCAGGGTTTGATTCTGGGATGAGGAATTCAATCTAGAACAATTTCTTAATGCCCTTTATACTATTATTTTATATACACTATTACCTGAAAACAATGCAGAAACATTGTTATAGTCACAGGGACAGCAGCAATAAATGCAGAATATGCACCATGCAGAAAAATGTGAACTCTCTGTGTAAATTTTTAAGCTAATAAATGACAGATAAATAAGATATTTTTTTTAATAAACAGGTAAATAAATCACAATTGTGTGCAAAAAAGAGCCAAAGTTCAACATTGGTAGTTCCACAGCCCTAACTGACCAAGAGTTGGAAACAGGCAGATCTTAAGAAACAGAAAAATATCTTATGTTTAACAGGAACAATTCCAAATAATTGCACTTTTTGACAAGCAACGTACGGGTATTTTTGTACTGTTTTATAGTTTTCATTCCCCAGATTTGGTGAGCCATTTTGCGGGCGCCTGTCCAAATTTGTCAATAAGCTTGGAAGAAAATTTTCGCTTCCCATTAGAATGGTGAAGATCATAATAAGGACTTGGAGTATTACATAATTGTTACTACTTTATACATTACCATTGATGCCTATAATAATTTATAATTAATGAATAGTATAATAATTATGTTACATTTGTAATTAAAGCTACCGCTAGGAAAGCGTTAAGTAACAAAATATGGACATAAGTAAGGTTGCTACTACATCCTGTTTCAAGAGAAAATTTAAAAACATTTTGTCCAGTGCCACGTAATCGCGCAGTCACCGCCAGGATGGCGCTCCAGTGATGAATATCCAGTCAACACTTCGCAACGCTCCCGATTTTTGTAAAAATATTTTTCTCGCAGTAATTCATTAAAAGTCTCCACGCAGTACATGAACATATTCTTCACAACATATACACGCTAGTTGGGAAAAAGAAATAAAAAATAAGGGTAGAATTGGATGCCACGTACCAAGGAAATCTTTCCGCTCTTCATAAGTTCGCCACTCATCCAGAATGTTTTAGGCTTAAATACGTTATCTTCCGTGATACAATCACAAGGGAAAACACGACATATAAAAATATGATTACTTACTTAAAACAAATATATTGTAATGTATTATAATATATTATAATATTACTTATAAATCTCAATCACTTTTTTGTGCTAGTGAAATATCTTTTCAAGTAATCTGCAAGAATTTTATAAAAATAATACCTATACCATATAATTGTTTGCAGATTTTTCCGTGTAAAACACACACACACACACACACACGCACACACACACACACACACACACACACACACACACATATATATATATATATATGTTAAATTCAAAATGTAAGTATTTGTATTATTGAAGAAATTTAATTGCAAGGAGGAGTCTATTGTGCAATGGACATTGAGCTTAACAATGATTTTTGGCTGGATACTTTTTATATATAAACATATATTTGTTCTTCTGACTTGCTAACAATCGGCCTATTATCAATGTAAATTCTGTTGGCTATAATTTTAAATAAAATATCCTCCTCGATGTGCCTCTTTTCGTTCTTTAATTATTTATTTCCCTTATGCAGTCCGCAATTCCCACACCCCTCTCCTATTCATCAGATTTCTATCCACTACGGTCTTTTTTCCTGAAATTCTTTCGATTTTTTCTGTTTACAATATTACGATTTTAGACCACATGCTTCAGTTTGTACGTCTGTCTGTTCATCCGTCCAAAAACAGAGAAAAAGTACTTGTCTGGATTTTTTTCCACACTATTTACTGGTTGATTTTTTTTCGAAAATATGCCGACAAAATTCAAATGTAAAACATATGAAAAGGAAATCCACCACTTTTCTTAAAAACCTATGTAATACATCGCTGAATTCCTCTTAGAACGAGATACGTTTCAGATAAAATTTGCAGGGAAAACCAAGCACATATATAGAGTCAATAATTTTTTTTTTAAATCATAGCTTTTTTAAGATAATGTGGAAAAATATGGCAGAGCCGGGCAAGCCTCAGATGAAAATAAAATATGGCACATGCACTTTGCGCGCTTGGGTATTATGACAACAGACACAATCACAATATATAATATTGCGTTTTCGCAGTAACAATGTTTACGCTAACACGCCTCAATATGTATACAGGCATTACTAGTTTTGTTTACATGCAACCCCCCCC
>Ga0268261_10002329_pt1 | contig 13575 bp, 6 predicted proteins | sample TergutNc150P1_FD_190353 | JGI IMG/M metagenome (GOLD analysis project Ga0268261, IMG submission 190353) | Nasutitermes corniger P1 segment gut microbial community from laboratory colony in Florida, USA - Nc150 P1 (SPAdes) (version 2) | ecosystem: Host-associated > Arthropoda: Insects > Digestive... | reverse complement strand
AGAAGACCACACTTTTCTCTGGCCATTATCTCCGTAACCGTTCAACTTTGGACATATGTGTTTTGGGTTATATCGGTATACTTTAACATAAGGAACACCCTCCCGAAGTCTGACACATTCCTCCTGGGACACTCTGTATATATATGTATGCATGTACGTCCGTACGTGTGTCTTCACAACCAATACGACATTCATAGATGTTCTATTCACAGCGGCTGTGGCGGACTGGCTGCAGACTAACAGTTACAGGCATCGCAGCGACTACAGGAAGAACATCTGGTCCTACAGAAACAACGCGAAAGGTAACATACCTAAAGTGAAATAAACCCAATTGATATGTAAAGGTAAATGCACAGCTACCCCATTACAGGCCTGGACAGGCTCTTGAGGTTCCAGGAGGTTGAGGTTCCCAGAATTTCTATACAAGCGGCACATGGAGGTGGTAAGGTTGACAGCCCTCCGCACCGGCCGCCTTTACCTCCAGGAGACATCTCTGGTACTCAGTTCTGTTAGAGGTTGATTCAACCCCCAAGAACATAGTGCGGCCGGAAGGATTATGTCAATAAAAAATCCTAATGATTCCATCGGGAATCGAACCCGCGACCTCCCAGCTTAGAGCGCAGTGCCTCAACCGACTGCGCCGCCGTGTACCCCCAACTGACATGATATGCAGTAGAAATTACTCTGCTTATATGGCATGAATTCAGCTAGTTCAGAGAAGCATAACTGCAAACTGTTAATATGTTGATACCAATACATAAGTTGTCAGACTGTGGTCTTCTAGGCTGATTACACTGTGCAGTTACTTAAGTCATTCATCACATGTGTATATAAACCAAAGGCTGCAAATATAGTTTAGAGCTCCTGAAGATGAGTGGTGTGCCGCTCAAAACATGTTGAGCCTTCAATAAACTTTGGAATAATAAATTCTGTTGCAAGGTTGCATCCTGTTAGTTATTTCTACTGATTCACACTACGATGCACGGATCCATGAATATTAAATTTAAGGCATTACCGTCATATCCTGGTTAAGGAATCCAGATGTTGGCACTGAATAATAAGGGAAGCTGTGTACACAAAGTTCCGCCCTGTGGACATGACAAAGAAGGAAAATTGCTCTCAGAGTAGGTCTTAAAAGCTCTTAGTCAGACCCTTTAATAACAGAACAACGTTCATTGCAGGGACAAAACAGTTGCTCTTGCGTTGAAGATCCTGTCTTGATACCAGTAAACACTGTTTCAAACAGGGTCATTATTTCACCTGAGAATGGTCACTTGTTGCTGCCCATCAGTGCATTTTGTTGGTTTTCATTTCTGTTGTATCTTTATTGCAAGACATTTTATTGTTTCCAGTGTTTTGTACATAATTCTGTATTTCTTTTATTTCATGTTTTCATCACATCATATTAAAACTGCTTTCATAAGTCAGCATCCCATCAACAAAAGTGATATACTAGAGCACCCTATTCCCCAGCCATGCCAGACTAACTAAGTTTTACCAAACCAATCATCTGGAAGGTACTTTTATTGCAGAAAATTCCCAATGTATTAGATCAGCTCTCATTCAAGTACCCCAATAAAGGGGTTTACACCCTCACAGTACACATTACAATGTTACATTTATCATCATTTGATTCCTTCAAGTGAATGAAGAAGAAGCCTGTAACCAAACCCTGACAGATGATGGCATCATAGAATTCAGCCAAGACACAGGATCTTGTGAGAATAGAACCCAGATATACAGGTGGCATGTCAGTGTTAGTGATAATGGCGGTTATGATGTGAATGTCACTATCAGCTCCTTGCACTTAAATGAAAGTGATGGCAACTATTTAATCATCAGCCCAGGTAAATGACAATGATCCATTTGTTACAATACAATGCTGGCACAATGGCACAGTGCCTGTCCAAAAAACCTGCCTTTGGCAACAGCCAGTGCTTAATTTATTTGTCTATCACCATTGTAGGTTAGATACTTCTAAATGTTTTTGATTTTACAGGATAGCCAACGTGTAGCTTGAACAGCCTCAAATCCCTTTTTGTACAGTGCTCACTCTCTCTTGTTTACTGTTCACCCTGCACATGCATAATTCCATGTTACATGGTATTTTGACTGCTGCCTTCATCCATTTTACTCGCAATGTCTCCATCTGTTCCTATACAGGATTATTAAGGATGAATTTCACAATCACATGGACATATTGATCATGATTTTTTAATAACATTACTGCCTATTATGTTCTAAAAGTTTTTAATCTAAATGCATGTCTGAAAGTAAGATAAGACACACAAGATGAAGGCATTTTTAGAAAAATGTTCACAAGAACTTCAACATAAACCTAAAACATGTGGACTGTAATAACAAGATGTGTTATGGAAACTGTTCCAAGTGTCCACCGGTGACACATACAAACACAGTATGTTACTAATATGGTTGGCAACATTGTGACCAAATATGCACTCAAGTCACAGGCAAAGAATATGACAGCTTTTGTAAGAAGACTTATAATTAAATAGCACTTATCTAACTTAAAATTGAAGTTACTGGATCACTCTGTATTAAAAAGTCCCACTTTCTGTACATATTGGGTTACAAACTATCATTCAACAAGACTTCTGAATTTGACACATCAGTAAGACATGCTTAAATCAAAATCTCATGAATAATGTACCCTGAAGTTGGGCACTCTCCTGAATCACCCTACCTTCAACTGTATTAACACACTAAGTCCATGCAGCAGAGTCCCTCTTGATAAGCCAACATTTCATTAGCTGGTCAAGAAAGTCCCCACTTTTTATGAAACACATAGGTCCATCAGCACACTCACAAGAACCTGCCATCTGCCCCTATCCTGAGCTACACTAATCCAATCTATGAATCCCTAGCCATTTTCTTTAAGATCTATTTTAATGTTACACCCCACCAACATTCACAGCCTTTCAAGTGACCTCTTTCCTTCAGATTTCCCACCCAAAATTCTATATGCATTTCTCTTCTCCTTCCTTCAACTGTGCGACTGATTTTAAGCGCAGAACATATTTCAGCATTTAATTCTTTGTTTAATAAATGGTAAATGGATGTCATAAAATTCTCATTTATGTCATTTACATGCCTTGTTTACTCTCCATTTTCCTATATCCATAATTTATTACTAATACTTCACCTAGTTTAATCTATATTTCATATAATTTGCAAGTTTGCCTGAAGGGGGGTTAAGTCAGAAATTGTGAAAAGTGAGTTACCCAATGGTTCTCATGACAGTGACTATTAAGGACTGCTGCCTTCCCAGACACTTCACTGTGTAGTCTGGCAGAAGTGTACTGATGTAACAAAGACTTGTTAGCTACAATGACAAGGCAGTTCTGAAGAGCAACTATTAGATTCATTACGTCTGTTTCTCTGTCTTTCTGCTTGATACAGCATACCCCCGTTGGACAGATTTTTATGAAATTTCATATTTGGCATTGTTACTAAAATGTGACACCCATATCAGTTCAAATCAGACAAAAATAACAACCACTTGACATGAGGACAACCCACACACACACATGCACATGCACATGCACATTTATGGCAATATCTAGCCATCAATGTTTTTTACAATTTAGAGAGTGTTCTCTGTCAGTTTAAAGCTAAGAGCAAACAAAAACCTGAGGATCTAAATACTAAAATACAGCATGATGAATTTTAAATATTGTATCTTACTATGTACAAGATTTTGATTACAATCAACTGTATATCTATTGCTAAGATACACAGAAAACTTACAGTGTGTTCTGAGTATGACGTGGACAGGTACATTTCAAATATATGCATCTTCGATGCTTGCAAATACACACATTTACATCTAGTGACAACACAGCACACACCCCACAAGTGTTATGGTCTGCAGATATTTCCTAACTTGTCTTCATGAAGGACGATAAGCACACACTCACTCAGTCACACTCCACAAGACATCAGTATTCATAAGCTGTCTTCATATTCACATAATTTAAACAGCCCACAAACATTTTAACAATGCTGTCCCACAGCAAGAAGTCAATTTCCTTCAAACATGCTACAACATTCTGCATTATAATCTCGTATCATAACATGGGTATTTGCAGAAGAAAGGAAGCAAGTCACAGAAATAGCACTTTCTTAAACCCTTGTTCATGCGCACCCATAAACATATACATTGTTGTAAAATGTGCTAAAGTACCTCACAAATTCTGCAATAGCTTTCAAGTGTATTATCCACATATATCACAGGTCCTTCACTGGTACGAGATGAAGCAAGTGTTGTTATAACTGGCGAAATTCAGAAGCCAAAAATGTTCCGAGTGATTGACCATAATGAAATGACTGTACTGCTGGTAATACCAGAGGGAATCACCAGTGACACAGGGAAGGACAACAACTTCAAGCTCTCCTATGAGGCGTATGGTATGTGCAAGTATTTCAACAAACTATCATCAACTTTCAGCTGTTAAGTAACTAGCGCAATATCCACTGATAAAGCAATGCTTACTCAATTAAATACAAATAACAGATTATCTCCATGCTAGAGGGGATTCCTTGGGGAGCTTTTAGTTGCTAAGCTGGTTAAGAAACTTGTATGCTACAAAACATGGCAGTACAGCACTGGAGCATACAATGAACCAGCTCAGTCAGTGCCTGCACCTTGACAGTTAGTAACAACAAAACCCAACTGACATCATCTCCCACCTTCAGCAGCCAGCATAGTAAAAAGACTATCAGCTGGATGACTGGGGAATGAGGTTCTGGCTCCTCACAGAGGCATACAGCCACACCAGCTCTGAAGTCCAACCAGCCTCTTCCAGTGGGTAGCAAAAGTCAACATTTGGTATCTCAGTGTGCATGCTGTGCACCATGTCACACTGTACAACACACAAATACACATGGTTAGTTAGCTAAAGGCTAAATATATGTGCACTAGACTGCAGGCTAATGTAATAATGTCCACAGGTTCTGGGTCTCTAACTGCACATTGTTGTTTTCAGCTGCCTGATTCTCATGAAGGTTGACAAGAACATAACATGATAAGATGACCCATAATTCTATCATCAGCAGTAACAATATGGTGGTCATGAAAATTATCAGTTAGAAAATTTCTAGCATCTTTTAATGTACGGTCTTGAAACTGTGCAATATTTTGCGTTCTCTCAGGGGTGTTGCTGAAGACTGATGCCTTCTGGGATATGACACTGTATCACTGAGCAAGTAGTTTAAAAGGATCACAGTGCCTTCATCTGCAGGAACAGGGCACTACAGTCCTTCATAATGACAGGAACTACCAAACCAACCATCTGGCATCACATACCAGAAGATCTGTATCTTGAAACTATGTGTGGAACAGATCTTCAAAACACACATAGCCTTGAGAACTGCCCTGGGTTACTACATAGCAAATAGTGATAATTCCTTATCGACGTTTCGAGACAAGTGGCCCCCAAATGTCAGCAAGGAATTACCACTAATCACTGCATAACAATGCAGAATAGTGCAGTTCTCATCTACATCGCGGCCAAACTCCAAAATCAGACACATAACTTAGTTTTTGTAGAGTGCAAAACAATACATAAGTTACAAAAATCTATATTCAGTTTGATGATAAACACTAACAACCATAGGACAAAGACATGTAAAATAGTGCATGGATAAATGTCATAAATACTCCCACAAATTCTGTATCAGAAACTGATGTATAATGTTGGTCTTACTGACAGCTTTAATAGGAAGTTACACCACTGTTTACACCACTGTAAGGCAGTGAAGAAATTACTTGATAGCTAAGTTCCCTGAACACTGTACACAGCTGTACTCAACATGACACTGTCACTGTTAGGCTCACCACAAAAGACCCAGGCAGCATAATACCTCTTTCAAAAACATTTGCTCTGCTACAAATACATTCGTAACTTCAACGAATTTGGACATTTCTGAAACACATAGTGAATGCATGCACAGTGCTTCCACCATGATTGGCCTGCCACTTCACCCTAATGCCAACAGTTACCAAGTGTATACTAGTGCAGTTATTCATAGATATGGATTATGAAACAGTAAAACTATTTACTAACTCTCACCAATCCAATTCAGATTTCAACAGAAAAAGTGCCAGACACAAACTTCTTCAAAAGAAACATAAGCAGAATAACTTTAAAAGTTCTGTCCAGACAGCTACACAGATGTAGATTTATTGTGTTCTGCAGCACAGGAAAATGCAAGCTCAGCAGGTGTGGGCTTCATAGCCACACCTTGGTTGTCTTATGGCCACTGTTAACTGCGTGGCTGGAAGAAGCACTTGGTAGACACCTCTATATTGCACAAGGATATCAGACACTCTTGGTCAACACCTATTATATTTGCAAAGACTGAATCATGGAAAAAAGTCACCAAAAGCTTTGTACAACAAATACCCCATTTAACAGTGCTGTGTAAAAGTGCAATATACAAGATTGTGGAAAAGTGTGAAATGACAGGTTCAGTGCTGGATAAAAATAAAATATAACAACTTGTCTCTTTCGTAGATGTATCATGGTTTACATTAAGCAGGAATATAAAGAGTCAAAATGGCAGATATTGGTGTTCCAAAAATCCCCATCATCATCATCATCATCATCATATATCTGTCATGGAGTTGGGTTACATACGTGAGACCCATTTCGGTCTCACGTATCCAGAAGTCTCTTCAAAAGTCTGCCATGATTCCTTCTGCCATTTGGGGAATAGTGTTTCATTACCCCATAGAGTTCATAGTGTTCATATAGTACATAGTGTGTCATTACCCCAAAAATCCCCATAGAGTTCAATAATGTCCTTTACATAACATGGCATCTGGCATGCAGTGAACGTTCACAAAGCCACAGGAATCTTGTTTTTTGGAGAAATATGCTATCACCAGTTTGTTAAATTAATTCTGACACCATTACTCAGAGACTGAACACACAAAGAAAATGTATGACACACCACTTTCTTTGCAAGAGTTAAGGACATTCTTCAAAATGAAACAATATTTTAAGACAAGGGCTTCACCGCTTGCAAGGGAATATTGTTTGTATGTGTGAGACCTACTTATAGAAGCTGGAGGTCAACAATGTGAAAACCTCCTACTGAATAAGGAAAAATGAAATGCACAAGAAAAAGGGGGACTCCACACTGCCGGGAACTTCAGGCTTTATATGTCAAAATGCTACCACAACAACTGCTGTGCTCATGGACATGATAAAAAATACTCCCTGTACATTTATATTTGACTGAATAGCAATGCATGAGGCAGTGCAATCTACAAGCACACACATATCCTGACACACAAACTCAGGTATCACGTCCACTGCTACCATGTTCTGGCATATTCACCATCTCCCTCACTGCCTGTAACATACCAATTTAATAATGTCATCTTTTGCTCCTATTTGTAACTGCTTGTGAACACCTATGTACAGAACAGCACATATCATCCCCTCATACATAAGGATAGATCTTGCCAGTCTGATCCTAAAAAAAGTAAGCAATATGAAGTCTTCTTTCCAGCAGTTTCATGATGTTGCAGGACTCACAACAGCAATGCCAGACACAACGACACATACGTACAGTACTCCTGAGTCAAGTGTTGATCATGAAGCCACTGTACACGTCCGTAGAGTAAGGGCTGAAGAGGTGAGTAATTGTATCTGATTCTTAGTGTTTAGCAACAGCAGGTCAAATTCAGATGCTGGTAACTGCAATATAAAAAGTAGCAGGCAGATTATCATCACAAGGCCAGGAAGTGATACCTGCAAAAAGATGGAGTGCCTAATGACATTGTATCAAGTGGAGTTGAATGTTAAATGATAGGAGACACAACACATGTTTGGTCAAACAGATATGATGACATACCCTGACAGTGTAGGCTGCAGTTCCCTTGAGGGCTTGGCACCTATTTAACAAACTAAGAGTCCAACAGCTGCCTTATGACATTGAGCAAAAACTGATTTGCATTGCTCCAATTGGAAGTGTCCATGAAAGGTATCAGATGGGTGTCAGGTTAAGTGGTTACACAGAACACAGTTCACTGTGTGCTGCTGCTCGTAACCAAACAAAAGCTCTGTGCTTCAGAGACAACTTGTACTGTGTTCTCATACAGACATTTCCTGAATTAAGGTTAGGCACCTGACTTCAACTGTTCAGTAGATGCAAGCAGTTGTGACCTGTTCGGATGAATACCATTTCAAAATTCAGTTCTTGTTAAAAATTAATCTACAGGTAAGATACAAGACTGTAAAGAGAGAAGAATGTGGACTGAGGATAAAATCAGAATTCCTATTCAGAATTTTCTGATACTATGCGTGTGAAGACACAAACACAGCAGAGGACATGCAGCTTTTCCATTACAAAAGACTAGATGTTTAATTGTATTTAGTGAATTAATTTGCAGCTTATTGTCAGAATCTTTCACAACCCACAGACACAAAATGTGAGCAAAATGCACTTTCTCGATAGCAAAGAAAATGGCACATTACTTTACCTTACAACTACTGGTTACTATTTGCTGTCAGCTTGTTCATCATGCTAACAGAGCCCATTAAGCTGACTGCCCTCACGTGCAAGGGAATAAACAGCAGTAGGAGACAAGTGTTAGTTGTCAGGTAAAGCAAACATGCTCTTAGTATCCAGCGCAAAATAAATGGTTAAAGAAAGCCAGTTGACAGGCACATACTAAATGTTTTCTCATTCTGTGTCCACAGGTCAAGCTGTGCCTATGTGTTAAGTAGTACTGTGTTTAATTGTATGTGATGAAAAAAGTCTAATCCAGTAAATTCAGATGTTGTACACCATTGTCAGCACCGTATCACTGGGTACGTGATTCCCCAGTGTTTGGAAGGACCATGTTGCCTTCATCTTCAAGGGTAGTCAGTCCATGAAATGAATGAGTGACACAGTGTCATACCTCAGTAGCACTGTTATGAGAACATGAAGCCTTGCAACCTGCAGGTGTTGTAAGGGGTAGGGCAGGTGCATAACCTTAATTCAGGACATGCCTTTACAAGAACAGAGTAAATGTTGTCTCTGAAGCACAGAGCTTTTATTTGGTTAAGAGCAGCGGCACACAGTGAACTGTGTTCCATTTAACCAACTAAACCATCTGATACTGTTCATGGACACTTCCAATTGGAGTGATGTAAATCAGTTTTTTGCTCGGTGTCATAAGGCAGCTGTTGGACTCTAGTTTGTTAAATAGGTGCCATCTTACCTAATTCAGTAGGAGGTTCTCACAGTGTTGACCTCCAGCTTCTATGAGTAGGTCTCACACGTACAAACAATATTCCCTTGCAAGTGATGAAGCCCTTGTCTCAAAATATTGTTTCATTTTGAAGAAAGTCCTTGGCTCTTGCAAAGAAAGTGGTGTGACCTACATTTTCTTTGTGCGTTTAGTCTCTGAGTAATGGTGTCAGAATTAATTTAACAAACTGATGTTAGCATGTTTCTCCAAAAAAACAAGATTCCTGTGGCTCCATGAACATTCACTGCATGCCAGATGCCATGTACAAGGTTATGTAAAGGACATTATTGAACTGTATGGGGATTTTTGGAACACCAATATCTGCCATTTTGGCCGTTTATATTCCTGCTTAATGTAAACCATGATGCATCTGGGAGAGAGACAAGTTGTTATATTTATTTTTATCCAACACTGAACCTGTCATTTCACAGTTTTCCACCGTCTTGTATATTTCACTTTTACACAGCACTATTAAGAGGGGCTTTGTTGTACAAAGCTTTTGGTGACTTTTTTCCATGATTCAGTCTTTGCAAATATAATAGGCATAGACCAAGAGTGTCTGATATCCTTGTGCAATATAGAGGTGTCTACCAAGTGCTTCTTCCAGCCACGCAGTTAACAGTGGCCATAAGACAACCAAGGTGTGACTATGAAGCCCACACCTGCTGAGCTTGCATTTTCCTGTGCTGCAGAACACAATAAATCTACATCTGTGTAGCTGTCTGGACAGAATTTTTAAAGTTATTCTGCTTATGTTTCTTTTGAAGAAGTTTGTGTCTGGCACTTTTTTTGTTGAAATCTGAATTGGATTGGTGAGAGTTAGTAAATAGTTTTACTGTTTCATAATCCATATCTATGAATAATTGCACTAGTATACACTTGGTAACTGTTGGCATTAGGGTGAAGTGGCACGCCAGTCATGGCGGAAGCACTGTGCATGCATTCACTATGTGTTTCAGAAATGTCCAAATTGGTTGAAGTTGCGAATGTATTTGTAGCAGAGCAAATGTTTTTGAAAGAGGTATTATGCTGCCTGGGTCTTTCGTGGTGAGCCTAACAGTGACCGTGTCATGTTGAGTACAGCTGTGTACAGTGTTCAGGGAGCTTAGCTATCAAGTAATGCCTTACTGACAATATTAGAGCTGTCAGTAAGGCCAACATTACATATCAGTTTCTGATACAGAATTTGTGGGAGTATTTATGACATTTATCCATGCAGTATTTCACATGTCTTAGTCCAATGGTTTTTAGTACAATACTACATAACATATAAGCACAAGAAGTTAAAAACAACAAACAGCAAAACAAACCTAATTTGAATCTGATTTGTTACAGTTTTCTAAAACTGAATTTAAAGAAGCTGTTGCTGATATGGCCAACCAGTACTGTGAGAAGAAGAATATTACAGCTCCCAATATGACACGGTAAGCTGTAAACAATAATTACACATTTTAATTAAAACCTAATTAATCAGCTAACTCCACAGAAAAAAGCCCTTTTTGAAAACTGAGTCATTCAGCTACTAAATAAATCCCCTACCCCTTACAACACCTAAAGGATGCAAGCCTTCATGTTCTCATAGCAGTGCTGCTGAGGCATGACACTGTGTCACTCATTCAGAACTCACTGACTGCCCTTGAAGATGAAGGCATCATGGTCCTTCCAAACCCTGGGGAATTACGTACTCAATGATATGGTGCTGACAATGGTGTACAGCATCTGAATTCACTGGATTAGACTTTTTCCATCACTTACATCAAAATTAAACACAGTACTACATTTCCTCCCAAACAAGTGTCACTACGTGATAACTGTTTATACTGTGATCAAACTTGGATGAAAATCAAATAAGTAAATAATATATATTGCAACAGCAGTTTAAAAAATATAGTTATCCAAATCTCACTGTACAATGGTACATGAAATACATCAATGGTCACTGTAGATATTTCTCTCGGTAAACAACACCACTCTCTAGGTGGTCCTGGTGGTTAGAATGTTGTAGTCACAACTGTTCTTTCAGCAGTAGGAAATGGTGCAGATGCCAAATTCCACTGCCTTTTAAAACCGAATACACTGTCTCACTTCTTGCCGCAGATAGTGTACTTCATATCCAGATCCCATAAAGTTGGTTTGTCTGTCCATTAAAGCTTGCAATACTGTACAACTAGTCAGTTGGTTGAGCATTGCTGTAGTTGCTGTTGGTTTTCAATACCCTTAGCAGCACGGAACTAGTGTGTTTGACAGTACCTGCCTACAGCTTCACTTCCATAATCTATCACTTTTGCATGTTATTTGTCAACCTCCTTACTGATTAGTGGGATCCTAATAGGAGAGATTTCCAAATGAGGTTGGCAGATGGTGTTCTCCAAGCAAGCCATGTGCCCTGACAACTCATTTTCCCCGTGCCTGCTGCTGGGTTCTATCTGGAGGATCTTGACTTCATTCCAAAATATCTGTGACCTTCATAGGCATGTTGGGCCAATTTGGATATTTTCAGATGTCCCTGTTTCAGATTCTGTTTGTTTCCTCTGCCATACAGACAGTAGCCTAGCTGTTTCCCCAGCATAATTAATGGCACATTGACATAAAATACACGGTTTGTCATCCATCATGGATGTCCCTTGTGGTTTAGTTCATGGAAATAAATGCCTGAGGGTTATCAATTTATCAAACCAACCTTACATGCAATGAAACATGCACACAATAGACACACAAACTCTAAATTCTTGAGTGCCATAACATGCAGGAGATTGTGCGTCTATTGTGTGCACAACGCAGTGCATGTAAGGTTGGTCTGATAAACTGAATTTTGTGTCATGCAAGGTACATACAATATTAAAATTCTGCATCATGCATGGTATGTACAACATTAAAACCGGAAGATGTGTTTTGTTTTAAATACTGTCCTAGTATTACATCAGTCTACAATGCGTTTCAACTCCTCAGAGACACACTTTTCATGAGGTATAAACACCAATGCAGGTGCTATTGCCTGACTTTTTGGATGACTCATTTCCATAGGAATGCTGTCAGTTGAGTTGAAGAGTGTACCAGATAATTGCTAAGCTGCAGATCTCGGTTGAGGCTGTCCATTTCTCCTGTCAGACCCTGATTCTCTTGCCATATGATGGTGGCTTTAATACATAAGCTGCGAATGACTCCCCTTTCCACATACAGTGGATGGTTAGAACTTTAGTTGAAGTAGCGGCCATTCTGGGTTGGTTTTCTGTGGACTGAGTGATCTGTGTAGGTCCACAACTGGAATCATATTACTTGTTTCTTTTTACATGTTGAACTTAATAGTCTGTCCCAAAATGTAGACGTGCTTAAAGAAAACCTGCAGCATAGTATAGTAGTCCCATGTGGCTAGACAACAAATGTGTCACCCCCACAATGCAGCCATAGTGATGGCTTGTACCCAGTGACAGTGACACAGTGACACATCCCACAAGACTCAAATCTTTAGCCTGAAGCATCTTTACTGTGAGAGATTTGAGATAATCACAATGGTGGACATCAAGCCCATTGTCTTGTGACACCATATAGTTTGGAAGATAAATACGGGTGTTGCAGAGGAATCTGCTGTCTCCATCTTCATGGTATCACATGTTACAAAACCAAGATATTAATACAGCCATGAGACTCTCAAATCTTGCACAGTTATTCTCTACAGGAAAATTAATCTACTAAGAAATATAAAGGTTTCTAAACATTAGCATGCATACATGGTATGATAAAATAGTTTGTAGACTGTGCACACTACAGCTGCTGGCACAAATTTCTACCCCAGTGTACACAGTCAATTCGTGCTTGAAATAAGGCTGTACCATGTCTGACTGCTGGGTAATATCTTGTTATGTACAAGGGTGTGTTGTTGCAGTCACAATTATAGAGTACCTGAAAGATGGTAGACTTGAAAGGACAGAAGGTCTGCATCACAATGTGCTTTAAACTTGGGAAAAACTATATGCAGACTTTAAAAATATTAAAAACTAGCAGGGGTACCTGGCGTTGCCTGGGATGACCAATCGCGAAACCTGATGGATGGTGTTATATTCTGATAAAAGAAAAAGGGACTGCAGAATTTGTGGAAATGTGTCACTGTGAAGTAGACGCCATGTTACCGACGAAAGGGTGCACTACTTAGGGACAATGCCACATGTGCACGATAAGGGGGACAGCATCGTCAATGAATGGAATGTCTTGTTCTAGAAAGAAGGGAATTGGATTGTTATGTTCTGCAAGAAATGTCACTGAAGTGCTGCGGGATATACAATGTTCCATATTCCCCCCCCCCCCCCCCC
>Ga0268261_10002328_pt1 | contig 13578 bp, 9 predicted proteins | sample TergutNc150P1_FD_190353 | JGI IMG/M metagenome (GOLD analysis project Ga0268261, IMG submission 190353) | Nasutitermes corniger P1 segment gut microbial community from laboratory colony in Florida, USA - Nc150 P1 (SPAdes) (version 2) | ecosystem: Host-associated > Arthropoda: Insects > Digestive... | reverse complement strand
AAAAAAAAAAAAAAAAAAAAACACACAGAGTTCATATAACTGCAAAAGTCAATTCAGAGAGGAGATTACAAATATACACTCAGATAGATTATAAGTTTTTGAAACTGATATCTTAACTGAAGGCTCAATTATGGCAATAAAAATTACAGTTGAGCAATAGTGAAGGAGTATTAGGCCCTTAGGCTATTTGATATTTATTAAATCTTACAGTTTAGTAGCATTAATGTCATCTAATACACACAGTAAGTAGTACATGCTCAAGTTTATGGGCATTTATGAAGAGTATTTTGATGCCTACATGTTACCATGTATTTTGTCATATATTATGTATTAATTTCACAAAACTTTATGTACTGTGCAACGTTTCTCCCACTACTGTCACATACTTGCAGTACAGACATGAAATAACATAGTTGCCCTCACAGTTAATTACATGCCATGTATGAGGGAGAGGCAGTACAGCTCAACAAAGGGCTGTATTTTTAAAACTAAGTGTCAAAAACCAATGTAATTCCAATTCACTAACTTCTGGGCCCTTCAATAATAAATACTGCATTCAACACAAACATTGAACACATATGTCTTCAGAAATGATAAATACCTGAACACAACTGTAAGTAAACTATAAAGTGATTAAATGACAGTGCAGACTGCGAAGGAAAGGTTGAAAGGGAAAATGAAGAGCAAACTTTGATGTTCGATTACACTTCCCATCTACTGAGTCATAACATGTATGGGGCTAAGGTATTACACTATTACGACTCACGTAACCACAGCTAGGCTCATTCTGTACTTATCATATCTCCTTTTAACTCCTAACAGGTCATTCGTCAAATAACAATATTCCATTCTAGGTGTCAAACGTTATGCATGGGCGAAAATCTTTGCAGTGCTCCAAAATACCCTATATCAAACTCTCACTGATGACACGAAATTTAAACAATACTCTGCACTAACTGCCTCGATACGAAGAAACGAAGCTACATTTAATTGCTTCCACCCTGAAGACGGAGGCAGCAAATTCCGCGACGAAACCGTATCTGCCAAACTACACGGGATCACCCCCTTGAAGGCAGATATATCATTGATGCTAAGCAATTTTATCCCCATCTTTCTGACACCAACACATTTATACATGTGGGTATACCCCGCAAGGTTTCGAACTCATGATATATCAGTTCATTACGAACATACCTCATTAAATATTCGCGAAACTCTTTGCTTTTAACATGATCAATTCCCTGCTTAAATAATTTCCTTCCTAAAGCAGCCATTTCAATTACTTTGTAAGATTAGTCAACTACTTAACAGGCTTCGACCACAGCACCTGCCCCAATCAAACACAATTTAGCCTCGTAACGCGCAAAGCACGGACAAACAGTACGGGTTCTTACATCTCATAACCTGAACCGACCCTGACCCTCGATTCTAAGCACGGACAATCTAGCATACATATATGTAACCCTAAGAATCTCAAGCCACAGCAACGAATGTAGGCTACGCTCGGTATATACAAATTAACCGTGATCTACCACCACCGACCCGAAAGATATGAATTGAATGTCCGTGACCGTTACTACCTATGACTCCTACCCGAGCTTCTGTCGTTTCCCCGTGGTGGTAGATAGTTTCCGTGGTATCCTGCATAGCGCACCATGAGCCCTGCCCTAGAGAACAATTATCATGCTTGAACGCTGTGTGATAACACACTTCATTACCATTGACAGAGTTTTTGTTACGAAACAGTACATAACGACCCGGTTCACGAAGTGTTGGTTCCGATTTGCTGTTAGGTTGGTAATGGATGTTAGAATCGATACTTGGGTCGATTTTAGAGACGCCATTTTAATTGGAACGGTTTGGCGCTAATATGGAAACGGTAGCTTGAACAAGCAAGGAAGGAGTGATTGCTGATTTATGAGTAAGAGTGGATAGCTCGCGTTGTTACGTTTCGTTAATATGATGAGCTGCTGTTATTTGCATATCTCATGTGGTATTTTCATTTTTGATTGTATTGTGTTAATGAGATTTAATCAGAGATTTACATCGAATATTTCGAGTCTTTCGCAAAGAAATTTCTCTGGGTGTACAAAATGAGCTTAGTATCACCAATATAAGAGACTTATTTATCTCTGAAATCTGTGAATGTTTTGTCGTGTTGAAAAAAATCAGACAACTTTACATGTAGACAAAAAGTAAGTATTTTTTTGAAGTTACAACATAATTTATCGAGCCATACCGCCGTGCGTGGTGAGTCACCACTGTTGCTGCCCGCCTTGTTTAAACTGCTCATGCCGAGTCGCCATTATTGGCACCCGTCCTGTTCATTCCGCGATATATGTCACCACGTTCTCCGCTGTACATCACATTATTTGCACTATGTCAACACATTTAATGTTGTACTTCACGTAACTACCTTTTACTTGAAATACTTTATTTGCATTGTGCACACTCATTTTTCCTGCTACTTGTAGTATCAAGTGAAATGTTGGCCCTCAAGAGAGGGTCTGTTTCGGTACCCTGAAAAGACACGCGCGTACTTGCTTTTCACGTGTCCTGGATGGAATAGGTTACATTTAGGCTACAGTTATGAGGATAGTGTGTGTGTGTGTGTGTGTGTGTGTGTGTGTGCAAGCGAAGGGTAGGGTTAGTTTAGGATAGTATGGTATGTTAGGTTGGGATAGGGTAGGATACTTCTGGATAGCTTACATTAGGTTACCTTAAGTTAGATTATGTTAGTATACTTTAGTTTGCATTTCATATATATTGTTATATGTGCTAATCATTGCTTATATTTAAATGAATTTGAATAGGGGATGTATTTATTTTACTTCACATTTCTAGACGAACAGGTATTCTGCTAGAAGCAAGTTATAGTGTGCTTCCCTCTCATATGGTACCAGTATGCACCATGTGTGAGACACTACTCTCAGATTAGCATACATATTATGGAAACCATGTGGACCCTGATAAGAATAACTTCATCTTATGTTCCTTGCAATGCTATTGGCTTTGCATTTTGGAGTGTCTATGATGTAGGCCCACAAACTTCCCAAGCAGATTTTATCAGTGCTGTTGTGGTGTAGTTGGTCATCATTGCAGCCTGCAAATACCACAATTTGTGGTTCCAATCTCATCACATTTTCCTGTATCTGCGGCCAACATGAACTGACATGGAAACAACAGGGTACTGAAGACAAGACATGACAATGTACACTGACGCTTGATAGGATGGGAAGTACGAAAGAGAAACTACTGTAATAAGTGGTTCATACTTTTCAAACCTCTGTTCATGCCTGCAGCAAATCAGTTGTGATCCTAGATCTTTTGGTGTTGGTAGCTGAGCCATTATGCTCACAAACAACTGTCCCACCAGTGTATCATCTATTATACATTTGTTCTTATGTTACTGTCCTTCTGAAAGAATGTTTTGTGTTTCAATATAGCATGTAGAATATAATGTTAAAATTGTGTTCCTTTCAACACTAATTTTAAGGAACCAATAATTTTAGAGTAAAGTCAGGTTTTATTTATGCACTTGGTGAAATTTCCTTAGTAATTAAAGTAGAAGCTATAGTATATTGATTAAAGTATGTCTTGAACTGCTTTATATATAGGCTTTTACATTTTATTTTATAATGCTAGGTTATACCAGTTTACACCAGGTGAGATGAGTTCCACCAAATGAACAAATTCTTAGATTTTATGTAGCGTGTAATGTAAGTAATAGGTTTTGGATGTTGAACATCCAGATGTATGAACAACACATATACAGTAATTAACTAAATAATATAGTCGATGGTTACTGTAGGTTTCTGTAAGAGCAACAATACATGATTTGATATATGAGTATTGCCATTTATGTCTTCTATGGTTTAAGCTTGTTTCTTTTCCAGTATGTGGTTAGTTCTTTGGTGAAGTTTTGTTTCATCCCCATCCATTGCCATGGGTGTCTTGTTACATTATTATCTGTCTTCATGTAGTTGTTTTCTTGTATCTATGTTCACCCTTCTGGGCTGAGGTTTGTGTATCTGTCAGTATGGTGCCCACTTAACCCCTGGCATTTCCTGCAGCTATTTATTTGCCATCTTCATCTCTGATGCTCTTACAAGAACCCTTATGTCATTTGTGGATAGGATATTCAGTTCCACTATGTCCTTTAATTTTACTACTACTACTAACTACTTATTATTATTATTATTATTATTATTATTATTATTAGTAGTAGTAGTAGTAGTAGTAGTAGTAGTAGTAGCAGTAGTAGTAATGTCCTTGTTTGGTTCATGCCTCTGTATGTATGTTTTTTTAATCCTCTCTGCAGCTTTAATTTCTTTATGTCTCTTATTCCAAGTCCATATTTCAGCTCCATATGCCATAACAGGCTAATTATATGCTTCATATACCTTGACTTTTGTGTCTGACATGTTCTTCCAAAAACTGAAATTTCATCTCCTTATCCGTATTGTGGGAGGAGTTGACACTGAAGTAGTGGACTAACTTCACATTGTTATTACTGTGGATGTACCTGTAGTTCCTAGCACTGCAGTAGTAACACGTAAGGCACTGTAAAATCCCTGTTTTTTTCTATGCTTTCTAATTTTAATTTTTTTATTTTATATTGAAGGTATTTATGATGGCTGTGTGGACTGATGTTACTACAGGCTTTGATACAGAGGAGGAAACTGTTAATTTTGGAACCCGGGCAGTAATAGATGGCAGCAATGGAATTTTTGAAACTCTGACACTTGCAACAATTCAGCCTCAGGGGGAGGTATTTTTTTTTACATTTTTTATTTGTTGTGTTTTTGTATGATTAATGTATGTAATTGGTGTTCATGAAATGGAAGTGAATTTGTTTTATGCAGCTGTGCACTTGTATTAGTTGATTTCCACTGAGTAGTGTATTTGCATTCACAGTATGAAGGCTGAATCTGTATTGTGGTCAGTTATGATGTGATCCAGTTAGTGCTCTTTAAGTATACCAAATGACCAAATTTTAGGAGCGTGTTTGAGAAATCATTTGGCACAAAAAAAAGTACTGTAAACCATACGTAACCTCAGCACTTACCAAGTTAAGTGCTAGTGCGTTGTAACAATGACTGTGGAATATATTTTCAGTTACTCTTTATTATTATCAACTTACATTTACAGCTAAATCAAAATTTAGAGTGACCTCATGCTACATACATGTTGCCAAGCAGTGAATATTCCAACGGAATGTGTCCCATTTAATTTTTTTTATGCCAGCAGTGGCTTTAATTATGTAATGTATGAGCTGCTGCATTATTTCTGTCTTACTGAAACTGTACACCCTAGATTTGATGCTATCACAGAGAATGAAATCTCATGGGTTTAAGTCAGGTGACTGAGTTGGTCATGCCACCAGTCTCTTTCTTCCTGCACATCTTCCTTTTTAATTTTTTGTAAAGAACTGTTTGACCTTTCATCTAAAATGTGCAAGCACTTTATAATGTTCTGTCCATCCTCCAAAATGTGTGTCTGAGATACAGTATGTAAGATTTACTGCAAGAAGCTGTTGTAGAATGTGAGTGTAGGAAATTATGTATTTTAACATAAATTAATTTTTGTTTAAGGAAGCTATTAAGGTCTTTGACGCTTTTTTTCACCTTTGTGTTCTAGGTTTTGAAGAATCCACGTGTTATTGCTGCATCCTGTTTTGGAGGAAGTGTTTGTGTAGCTATTGATAGGTCTCTCATAGTGTTCAGTGATGATACATGTTCTGAAGTGCGCTTCACTTACACCTTTAATTCCTCTATCGATTGTTTTATACAGTCAGAAGATGGCTTGTTTATCATTGTGGGTGTTGAAAGTAGTGTTTACTGCTTTTTCTGTTCTATGGAAGGCCAGCTGCTGTTTTCAAGGTATATGTATGTGTCTTTATGTAGATGCATCCTGCAAGATTAATTAATTTGCTCTGTTTGGTCTCACTATTCAAATTTTATATCTGCTGTATGCAGAAATGTGGTTAAGATGTGGACTGTAAACACATACATGATTGAAAAGTTTATATTTTACAGACTGATTTTCCTGCAGCATTTTTTAAGATGCATACGTAAGGCTGTAATTTGCCAAAGTGTGTAGAATGTAGAAGTATTTTATTTTATTTTATCTCTGTCAGTTTAAACTGTATGGGTGATACTCTTCACTGATTTTTAAAATAAAAACACAAGTTAATTTATAAGTACTTCAGTATAATGTAGGACATATTATCTATGTATTTTTTGTGTTTTTGTACTAAGAGCAGTTTAATGGTTGTTGCATGCTGACCTTCAATGTAGTGCCCTTGTGACACGATATGGTAAGTTCACCAAATTGTCCATTACTGGAGGAATCTTTTGAAGTCACACAGTTTTAATTCTGCAAGCACAGTCTGTGGCTTTTCTTCGATCATGGTGGTGTCATTAAATCTCTCCCCTTCAGTAATGATTTGTTTTAAAAAAATGAAGGCTGGCAAAAGTAATGTGGTTTCTGTACATAACTTCCTGGACACATCACAGTGACCAGGAACATTGTCTTGAGAGACAAAATATTGTTACTGTGCCATTTCTCAGAATGTTTTTGTCACACATGTTTCTATTGATGCCACAGAATGGTGCTGTAGAAACATTTCTTGTTCCTTTGGAACAGATTCCTTATTCACAAATGAATGTGTCAGGAAGCTCATGTAGGAATGTACTCCTTTGATCTCTATTGCGTGCAGTGAATCTTGTATGGAGACCAGTGATGTGTTGCAAAGCATATCCATAAACACATGTGTTATCACTGGTAATGAACTTGGAATGGACTTGTGTGTCACTCTGAAGGGTTTATGTATGGTAATTACTTAAACTGGTCCATTTCTGCTTCTGCTTGTTAGCCAACAAGGCATGAGTTTGCGGCAGTAGTGACATGTTTATTTTGTGTCAAAATGATTTGGTGTGATTCAGATGGGATACTCACCTGCAGTAGGAAACTTATTATAAGCATATTGTACTGTCATAGCCTTCTGTGTAGCCAGTCATGTTAACTAATGGTGATTATGGGTACGGTGAAGTGTGTGAAAAATGTTAGAACTCATAGAAACTGAAAGTATGACAGTTAACATTAGCATAATAGTGCATGTTTTACTTTCAAGTAAACATAAAATTTATTGAACTGTTTTATTTTTAGGTCGACATTGGCTCTAGTAAATAATATTGATGTTGTTTACATCAAACTTTTTCTTCATGCCATTGGGAACCGTGTATATGACATACTCATGATTGGGAATTCAGGTCAAATATTCAGGTTTGTATCTTCCTGTGCTGTGCATGTTTGCTGTAAGTTGCAGTATCTTTCAAACATTTATAGTTATGTAAAGTCAACTATCTTCAGGTTCTGTTTAATTCCTAATGTATGCTGTAATGAGGGTTGTATGTAGTGGGAAGCAAGACATACCTGCACTTCTAGCAGTGGATTCTGAAGTGTGGCAAAATAGGTGGAAAAATAAATAGTTTATATGAAAAATATGTATTCTGTGCTTAACAGACTTTAAATTATCGAGCCAACTGGAAGGAAATTCGGTAAGTAAGTAAGTAATTTTTTTTAATGTTCGTAATTTCCGGTAGGGATGATCATTGTGATTATTTGCCCCAGATGCAAAAGAACCTAGCTATGGTACTGGGTGTAATGGTAACCGAAACAGTGTAAAGACGCTAAGAAAGACCAAGAACTTAATAATACCCTTCAGACTTTGTGGGTTTCCATACATTGAATCATGTATAAGTGTGTTAATGTGTTTGTTACCACATATTGGAAGTCACGATACCTGTTTCTTTTACTTAAGGATGAGAAGAGATATTTTCTTTTCAGAATTCCAGGAGTGAATTTTGAGACTCTATTGCAAGCAACTGAGGAAGGCAGTGAAGAATTACTGAAAGAGGTGACTGATGTCATTGCAGTTGAAATTATAAGAACAGAGTGTTGCAAGAGTGAGGTTAGTATGTTTGAAAATTACCTGGAGTTAAATTTTACCCTATGACAGGTCACGAAGGCCCAGAGAAGGAGAGGTATTGCTCTACTTTTGAACCTTGGTGATAAATGGAGGTGGGTGGTTAGTGCCACATCCTGGCCATTTTACTCCCTGTAAAGAGACTTATGCCCATTAAACCAGACACTGGGTGGGCCTTGGGACTGGTCTGGACAGGTAGGGAAAATTTTGCCTCCCACTGAGATTTGAGCCCTGAACCATCCAGACCATAGTGAGTTGCTATACTGGCTACACTATCCTGGCCACAAGATTACCTTAAACTAGGATATATTTTGCATTTTAACTAGGTTGTGTGTAAGCAGGCCTGGTTTCAAGACTGGGCAGTTCTGTTTTCTGGGCAGATTTTTGTTCTTATGTAACTTTAATTAAATTTCTCTCACCTTCTTTCGTGCCAGTATTCGTACAAATGCACAAAATAAATTGTAAGTAACTGCCTGACTGACTCAACATCTAACCTACTAGCTTATCAACAAAAGACCAACCAACAACTGTCATTGCCACTTCTTCGTTTTCTTGCTGTAATAACATAGGTTGTAAAGTTTGAAATATGTTTAATGTCATTGTGTGTATTATGTGGTTGGTCCTTGTCAAATATAGATATTGAATTTCAGAAAGCCTTATGAATGCATAGAAAAAAATGAGTTCAAGGAGCTGAGCAGAAACTTTGCATAAATATTTTGATGATAAATGACGTTTACTTCAGCTAACATAGAAGTATGTTAAAAACTGTATCTATTGAAACCTTGGTGGTTACTGTACTATTGAGCACCACAGAAGAATGCCAGAGAAGATGCTGCTGGAGAAGCAAATGTTAGATAAATGAGAATATTTAATGTTGCTGGCTGGTTCAAGACTACCTATTGGATGGTCTGGTGCCTGTGTGAAATCTGTATGAGCTGACTGTGATTGCAGGGAGTAATAAACACCTCACTAAAACTTTGTTGCACAAATCTGTGATTGGCAGAGACCTCTGCATTCTCATAACACATTTGTAAACATTTTTTCCATGAAGTTTTTAATTTTATTGATATTCAGTATTTTAAATATCCAAGTACTTTTGTATAGTAGCTGTTACATTTGAATGCACTGTGTATTCTAAGTTTGGTTTATAAGGAGATGATTTGTGTTCACATTATTTAGGTATTTTCAGCAACACTTCTTACTGACAGTAAAAGTAAAAGGCTTGTGCTTGTGGGTGGTGAAATTACTGTCTTTTCATTTGGGTCAACAGTGAGTGAAACATGGATGCTAGAAGAACCATTGCAAAGCCTGAAAACTATTAAGGCTGTAGAACATGCCAGGTAAGAATTTGATGTTTAGAGGGCAAAATCTTACCACTCCCAGCTTGATAGAATTAATCTTTTTGTGTTTTAATGAAATTCAAAACAACATAAAACAATCACTTAACACAACCATGTTTTATTCCATAGCTGGATGTTTCAGTTTAGAGATCAACCATCTTCAGGCTAGATATAGTCACTGAAAGAAAGGTAAAGAAATGCAGTGAATGATTATCATGTTTTTGTTTTTGTGGGATTCCCCAATTTTTAACGTTTATTTACAACAACAATTGTAAAGTTAGTATTTGGTCGATAGTAGCTAGATCGTAATTGTAAAGTTGTGATATTACAATTTTTAAAAACATATGGGTGAATAGGTGTCATTATATCTATAAATATTAAAATAGTCTTAAGCAGTGATTACAAATGTAGGTCAGTAGATATTTCGTATGTGCCACGCTGAGTTTTGGGGAGCATTGTAGCAGAGTTTTATTTTTTTTTCAAGTTATTTTCACTTGTGTTCGTCTGCCTTGCTGTTTTTTCTTAATTATTCTTACTCTTTTGAAATACAAATATTAAGAGGTAGAATAAATATTTGGTTATTAAAATGTAAAATAAATATTTAGATGGAAGGTTTTTTCATTGTAGTACAGGGTCCACCAGTGAATCGGGCGATTTGGCAACGGTGTTTTTCTATTCTTAGCATGAGCAGGGAAGGGGAATGATGCTGCCAGGTGGCGTGGCCGTGAATAGCGTTGAGTTTGAAATGGAGTCATGGACTGGTGCACAGTGTGCTTTCGCCGTAAAGTCATTTTATAAGAACAACGATAGCTACATTGCCGTTCAACATGAATTTCGCAAGAAATTCGGGATTCATCAAAACAGTAAAGTGCCGTCAGCTCATGCCATAAAGACATGGGTAAACAACTTTGAAGAGACCAGCTCAACTGTTAAGAAGAAAGGTGGTAGTGTTAAAACTGTTGGCACCCCACAGAACATTGACACTGTGAGAGCATCATTCCAACAAAGTCCTCACCGGTCGGCTGTGCGTCATTCCAAGAAACTGGGGCTGTCAGAAAGCAGTGTCAGGCGTATTTTACACTTGGATTTGCACTTCCATCTGTACAAAATTCAAGTCCTTCAAAAACTGGAGGAGGGTGATGCAGCTAAGAGATTGGTTTTCAGTCAACAAATGTTGGACTTGAAACAGGAAAAAAGAAATTCTCAACAATCTAATCATGAGTGACGAGGCACATTTTCAACTGACTGGCTTATTGAACAAGCATAACTGCCGATACTGGTCTGATCGACACCCACGGGAACTCGTACAAAAACCACTGCACAGTTCTAAAGTAACAGTGTGGTGTGTTGTTGCAGCCTTTGCCAATATCGGTCCTTACTTCTTTGAGGACGAACATGGAAATGCTTGCACTGTGACCTCTGAGCGTTACGCGCACATGTTACAGGACTTCTTCATTCCACATCTCCAAGGTCTTCCAGTGAACAAAACCACTTACTTTCAACAAGATGGGGCTACAAGTCACACTGCAAAAATTGCAATGAACATTTTGCGCCCACTTTTTCCTGGACATCTCATTTCCAGATGTGGCAAAATTGGATGGCCAGCAAGATCACCCGACTTATCGGTGTGTGATTTTTACCTGTGGGGCTACCTTAAGAGTGTGGTGTATTGTACACTATCACCTCGCACAACTCAAGAACTAAAGCTGCGTAAACAGGAAGAGATTTCAAGAATCCTGGTCGACGTGTTCGTAGGGCCATGAGTAGTGTTCACGATCGGCTTGCTAAGTGTGAGCAGCATAATGGAGGCATCTTGAGGATGTAATATTCTGAGTGGAATGTGTGTGTGTGTGTGTGTGTGTGGTTTTTTTTTTTTTTTTTTTTTTGCAAATGCTAAAGTATGTACTTCCTTATAAATGTAACTGTATCATGATATCCAATGCTTTTAATTTTTTGTTAACACTTAAAAATCGCCCAATTTGCTGGCGGACCCTGTATATACATTCTTGGTAGGCACACTGTTTTGTTATGCCGAACAACACAAGGAATAAAAATGTTAACTCAGTAACTTCATAATTACCATCAACTATCAACCAAATAAAAAATTTTACAATTTATATTGTAAAAATTGTTAAAACTTGTGGGATCCCACAGAAACATAGATGATGAAGTATTATTCATTGCACTTTTGGCCTATCTTTTAGTGACTTTATCGAGTCCGATGATGGTCAGTCTCTAGGCTGAAACATGTAGGTAGCTATTGAATGAAACACAGTTGTGTTGGACTGACCATTTTATGTTTTGTGTCTTACTCTTCCTGCTACCCATACCCAACTCCAATGCAGCAACTCCATTGGCAACACATGTCGGCATCTTCATAACTTTCTTACAAGATTCCCATCAGGTAATACATTAATACAAATATTTCATGTTCTAATCATGCTGTCTCAGTAAACACTGGGCAGAAATTATACACCAGATGTGACCATAATGCAGCTTGTGAATGTCACTGTTGCAGCTTATGCAAATTGTGTGTAAACAACAATATTCAGGTAGTTTGCGTGCACTTGAGGCTGACTGCTTGGTGTTATAAAAGATATTCCAGGGAAAGTGGACTTGTAAGTCACTGAATTCGACCTGTTTAGTAGGATGAACCCAAATGAGGAGCCATGAAATTTGAAAAAGCATTTTTTTTCTTTGGTTAATTTAATGGATGGATCTTCCCTAAGTTACCTCATAAATAGCAGCTCTCAAAATTTATCCATCTGGCTACTAGTGTTATATACCAAACAATACATTTTAGGTTTTTTGGGGCTAAACATTTTACTCATATTTATATTATGATAAAATTTTTAACCTGTGGTGTGTTAGGGTCTCTGGAAATTCTTTTAAAAATAATTACCCCCCATTGGTATATTAGAAACAGCAGTCTGTAATTGTGAAGAATTGGTATGTGAATTTCTGTACGGTGGTGGTATATTATCGAATATCATCTATTTCCTTTTGAATTTCAGCTTACTTGTATGTCTTACTGAAGATGGGAAGTTGCTTGTCATGTGCTCACAAACATTTCTTTCTCTCTCACTGTGGGATGAAATTCCTCTTGAGGACTTTATTCTGCTAGAGGGTATTTCTGCTGAGAAAGAAACTAGCATTCTTCTTCTTACCCAGCCCAATGGGTCAGGAAAATGCGATCTGCGTCTAGCATCATTTCCAGGTACCACTAGAAAACTCTTCAGTATTTAAGGACCATCAGTTATTTAATGGTCCTTGAATAAATGATATTAAGTTTGTGAAGGGCATGTAACTTAATGTACTACACGGAATTACCAATGGTGTTACTTTACATTTGTTAGGCTTGCTTAAGAGTGGCAGTAATGAAATGCAAACTAGTATAATTCATCCATATGAAATTTCAACAAAATTTATGGAAGTTGTATGGACTATGTGGAAAAGTTGGAGTATGGTCTTTTGCAGACTGGCCTTTATTTCAAGTCATGAAAGAAAAAAGAAAACCATCCTTGTGCTTGCAGTGAAGGCATATGTGCAGTGCAGAGGTGTAGCTCCAGTCATTTTTGACCTTGGCACTAAATGTAGGTGAGCAGTCAGCTGTATGCTCTGGTCACTTTGCCACTGGGGAAGGATCTTGTGGGTGGGTCCCAGAGCAATCTAGATATTTTGGAGAGAAGAAACATTTCTTACCCTTGATGAAAATTGAATCACAATTCTCTGATCATCCTGCCTGGAGCATGGCTGAAACCTGGAATTTCCCACCAACTTAGTGAAATCCTCCTGTATTGATTTTCAACAGAACCTCTGAAATAGCTTATGGGATACATGTTTAAATCTGTTTATGGGCTAAAGTGTAGGTTTGTCACTTTACAAATTTCAACCCATATATATTCAACACAGGTATAGTTACATTGGAAGTTTCTGTCTTTAATGCTGAATGTATTAAGGTGACTGAAAGTCACATCCCTTAAATGGACCTTGCAGAATTCACGTACACTTGGAAAACAGTACCTTTTAATTGATACTTGATATTCATGGATCCGTGCATCGTAGATTACTCAGTAGAAATACCAACAAGATGCAGCTTTGTAATAGAATTTATTATTCCAAAGTTTATTGAAGGCTCAACATGTTTTGAGCAGCACACTGCTCATCATCAGGAGCTCTAAACTGTACTTGCAGCCTCTGGTTTATATACCCATGTGGTGACCGGCCGTTGCCAAGGCTTGGCAACGG
>Ga0268261_10002327_pt1:0-10000 | contig 13579 bp, 12 predicted proteins | sample TergutNc150P1_FD_190353 | JGI IMG/M metagenome (GOLD analysis project Ga0268261, IMG submission 190353) | Nasutitermes corniger P1 segment gut microbial community from laboratory colony in Florida, USA - Nc150 P1 (SPAdes) (version 2) | ecosystem: Host-associated > Arthropoda: Insects >... | reverse complement strand
GTTTCATTCATTTACATTATTTTGTGCTGCAAAAATTTTTTGTATTTTCATTGAAAGTTGTACTTTGAGCTTATTTTATGTTTTTTGTTATTGGATATTGATAATTTGTGGAAGTAAAGAGACATTTTGTATTGCAAATGGATTCCAGTGTTTGTGCTGGTCATATTGGTTACAGTTAATGACGAACATCTGGACTGTGCTGTATGTAACATGGGACTGTGTCTTGCATCAGGCTCCTTCGGTGGCATTTGTCACTTACAGCTCAGATACTGTAACATCTGTCACGTGTTCATATTACTGGTGATATTACAGGCAGTGTTCATTAATAATAAGCTGAAACCTACATAATATTTATATTTCAGACTCACAAGTTCATCCAGATACTTTACTTCACTGGCTGAAGAAACAAGTTGCTCTGTATGACAGTTTGCATGTTGAAGATGTGACTCATTCTTTCAAGAACGGACTTGTGCTTTGTGCAATAATACATCGCTATCGACCAGATCTTCTTGACTTTCATGCTCTGTCAGCAGAGGATATTGCTGCAAACAACCAACTAGCATTTGATACTTTGGAACGGGAATTGGGAATTCCTCCAGTAAGTTTAACAGCACTCTGTGTGTGATATATAGAAATTTCCTGTAGTAAAGTAATGGTGGTAGATACTGGAAGGTAGGGATAGTTTTGAAATGCTTTGCACATATTCTTAACAATTTGTACTTATATCCATAGGTTGTTTTTGAGTAGAGTCGTGTTGTTTAATGAAGATTTGCAAGATTTGAGGTTTCCAGAGCAGTTTTATTGAGGGTTTATGTCTTCTGGGATGTAAGATGTATCATTGTGTGTTTCCCAGTGTTTGGGAAGAATATATTATAGTGATCTTCAAGAGTTGACCAATACAACATTCTGCTTGGCCACTTTACCCCTCAAGAAGAAGGCAGCATGTTCCTTTGAAACATCAGAGAACATTAACCCAGTCACACAGCATCACATCCCAGGCAGCGTTAACCCTTAACCTAGATTTGATGTCGGAAACATATCAGTAAACTGAATGTTTGGAGCATCAAGACCTAACCAGTTTTGAAATTAAATATTTTACAAAGAAGGTTGGGTTTGAACTAATCCTTATCTCTGCCTGTACTTGCAGGTGATGACAGGGCAAGAAATGGAGCAGTGTGATGTGCCAGATAAACTTACAATGCTCTCATATCTTTCACAAATCTATGACACTTTCCGTGGAGAAATACCACACATCAAACATCCAAAATTGGTAAGAGGTTGGACTTCTATTGTCTTTGTTTTCCATTTGAAAAACTTCGTGCTGCTTCAAGTCTGTAAAAGTGTTTTATTTGCCACATGTAGGAAGATCCAGAACTGAAGGAGGACCATTCCCCTCCGTCGAGGACAGCACAGTTACACAGTCTTACTCCAGCACACAAAATCTCTCTTTTGGGTCACATCGCGTCACAGCACCACCATACACGTTCTGTACACGTTCGTAAGACAGTTGGAGTTAGTTCACCAGCGGTTACTGCAGGGGAGAGAAAAATGGATCTGCTCCGTCGACAGCGCAAAAGAAGGAGTACTGATAAGGACAGAATAGGGAGCCAGGAGAGACCAGCCAACATCACGGTAAGTCCACAGTGAGATGACCTGTTTTTGTTTGACGTGTGATTTGAGACTTGATTTATCAGTCACCATGCTCATTATGTGGTTGCAATTGATTAGGGGTCCATCACAGGGTGCCACTTGTCACTGATGACATCTGACTGTTTTGTTAACCCCACTGATGGTCATGCTGTGGGAGGTCATATTGCATTAACAGCAGGATCTACATAAATCTTTTACATTTGTATGCATCTTAAAGTTAACAGCATGCCATAAGGACTGATTTGCAATGTGATCCTTTTGTCAGAAGACACATAACAGTTACACAATACACATTTTGACAATAGGATCGAATTGAAAATGAGTCTTTATGGCATGCTGTTGATTCTAAGATACAGACGAATGCATGGCAGTCCTACAGTGCCACCCCGATTTCTTTGAAGCTAAGAACAACCATCAGCAATGGCTGACCTAGCTTGAACTATGCTGTGCAGCATTTTGAAACATGCTGCCCTTTGGTCCTTACTGATTGTTGGCACTGCCATCCTACTTTCCACTGTGTCACACATGCTGCTGTTCAAGAGCGCTCTGTAAGTTCTGCATACAGTGGATATGCTAGAGCTCAGCTGGCCTGTATTTGGACTTTCATATCTAAGGGCTCTTGAAGTGTGAGTTGTTCTGTGAGTGATCTCAGCCCTTTGACATCTGTGACTGGCTTCCCGATTGTCAGTTCCACATTTATAGCATTACTGTAAGCATTCCACTATACCCAGCAGATGATGACAGTTGGTAGAGTGTCAGTTGCAATAGAGGACAAGAGAAAGACAGCTGCAGCAGAAGCCTCATAGCCGAGACTTTGAGCTCGCTGGATTCACACACGACCAGGTGAAGTGTACAGTTAGTTATATGCACTAAACATGGGGAACTGACAGACACTGCCATGGCTCAGGCTGTCGGTCACTGGCCTCTAGCCACAGAGGCCTTGGTTTGAACCTAGGCTAGTGCATGTAGGCTTGTGGAGAGCTGAATTGTGCACTGGGGCAGGTTTTTCTGCAGTCACTGCTGTTTTTCTATGTCATTGTTATTCCATCAGTGCTCCATACTCATTTATTCATCTGTCACCAGCACCAACAATTGATAATGTTAAATAATGCATATCAAAAATAAGGTTGACAGTCCACTGTTGTGTAAGGTGAATGCATTTGTACAGTGTATCTGGTGTGTGACCTGTATTTATTTTTGAATTCAGAGTTCAGAGTGAATAAATTCTGCAAGATTTGTGCAGTGGTGGTCTTTCTGATTGAACTTCATATATTGGATTCTGTTCTGAGTTGAACCCTATTTGTTAATATTGTGTAGGAAGATCAGTGGAAACGCTGGCAAGAGATTCGGCACAACCGATCAGAGAGGCAGATGCGTAAGAAACATATGCTTGACCTTGCGATAAAGCACTTGCATAAGAGTATGCAGATGCTGGAGACAAATGCTAAAAGAGAAGACTCAGCACCTTTTGAGGACTATTCATTATTTGTGTATCGTCAAACAGCCCCTGCGTTTCAAGATCGTGTCAGGGATTTGGAATTGAAACTGTTCTATCCTGTAAGACAGTTTGCATTGTGATTTTTGTTGTGTTCATGGCCGCAGCATGATTGTCACTTATAAGATCCACCCCCTGTGCAGTGAAGTGTCTTACTAATTAACTAACCACAGTTTTGGCTCTATTTGGGAAATGATGCAAGACAAGTCAATTAGCTTTACAGTTTGATGAATCATGTTCCTAAATGTATATGAAGTAAATTTTTGGTCAGCAAGACTGGAATTGAAGGCTGTGATAATTCATAAGAAGTATAAAATCACGTAAGAGATTTTGACGAAAATTGTATAGAGCGCAGTAATGCAGTTGTCTGATAGTTGTTGATTAACATTACAGTTTGTGTGTCTGTGACAGCCTTACATGACTGACATTTCGTGCTTCGTTTGCGGTACTGTGCAGCAAACCCACTTGACTGGTAATAACATGCCCTTAATAAATAATTGAACGTTATTTGGCTTTCTGTCATGTCTGCTGTGTGCACAGTCACTTCTCATATTGTACCAAAATAAAAATAGTTTTGTCATTTCTGACCCAGGATTCACTGTAATTACATCGCAGAGCTTTTGTGTCTTGCAAGGTGATTTTAGGAAACTTTTCTGGAGAAAAAGATGTGTGTTTGTGCCAGCACATGTGGTAAGTGAAGAGGATAGTACGTGGTGCAGAACTGTGTGATTGGTATGGATCACATGTTAAATGGCTGGCGGGGAAAGAAATGCGTCCATAATTTTGGTGGGAGACCTCTTGAGAAACAGCCACATGGAAGGTGGGGCAGTGGCAGTGGCAGGAGGGCATGACACTAAATGTTAGAGAAGCAGGAGGGGAGATCCATGGAGCAGGTAACTGAAATGTGTTGATGGACAGGATGCAGAGTGTTGTGGTCTGCAGTGATGACAGGCAGGGCCTTAGTAAATTTGCATGTTCGCTTGCCCATTGTACCAGAAATGGTAAGATTCTAGTCATAATAATATCAGTTGAGGACAGATCAGTTCAAATATATTTCCTTCTTTGAATATCTAAGACCAGTAGAAGTAATGGTTTGTAAATCTGTGGAGGTGCACATGGTTCTTGAAAACAGCAGCTTTGTGCTGTATTTTGCAATTCAAGTTATTTGTAACTCTAGAACCTCATCCCTTGTGTTCGATCTATATCACATGTCATGCCGTTGGGTACTGCAGATATACAAATGTTTCCTGAACCTACCATATTCTGTAAGGTGCATTTATAATGCTTACTGCTGTGAAGAGAGGTGATATCAGTGCATGGACTGTATGAAGCTGGTGTTCTTTCTAAGTATCGTAATACATAATAGTGATGTAATAATGTTTTTATGTGTTCAGATGTCAGATTCAAGGGACACTGTGTTATGCAGTTATCCACAGACCTAGACATACGTACTGTACAAAGACCAGTATCTCACATTAGACATACGTACTGTACAAAGACCAGTATCTCACATTAGACATACATACTGTACAAAGACCAGTATCTCACATTAGACATACATACTGTACAAAGACCAGTATCTCACATTAGACATACATGCTGTACAAAGACCAGTATCTCACATTAGACACACGTACTGTACAAAGACCAGTATACTGTACAAAGACCAGTATCTCACATTAGACATACATGCTGTACAAAGACCAGTATCTCACATTAGACACACGTACTGTACAAAGACCAGTATCTCACATCAGTGTGGTGTGAGAAGGATGGCATTGCATGTTGTAATTTGGATTCAGTTGCTTACATAAAATTGCTTCAAAGCAATTGAAATTTTGCATTATTTTGAGGTTCTCGTCAACATGCTGCTGTGTGTGTGATTCTGCGTTGTTAGTTTTGTGGTTCGCAGTGTTTGGATGTATCGTCATGTCTTCAGACTGTCAGAAACCATTTACCCAATGACACAGCATCACATCCCAGAAGATTTATATCATATTTGAAATTAATTATATGACTTTTCAGCATGTCATGTGATACACATCATGTGATACACGTCATGTGATGCATGCCATGTGATACACATCATGTGATACATGTTATGTGATACCCATCATGTGATACACGTCATGTGATATACATCATGTGATGCACATTGTATGATACACATCATGTGACACATGTCATGTGATGCACATTGTGTGATATGTGTCATGTGATACACATCATGTGATACATGTCATGTGATATACATCATGTGATGCACATTGTGTGATACACATCATGTGGCACATCATGTGATACACATGCGATGCACATTGTGTGATACACATCATGTGATACATGACATGTGATACACATCATGTGATACATGTCATGTGATCACATCATGTGATACATATCATATGATACACACCATGTGATACATGTCATGTAATACATGTCGTGATACACATCATGTGACGCACATCATGTGATGCATGCCGTGTGATACACATCATGTGATACACATGTGATGTGCATCGTGTGATACATGTCATGTGATACACATGCACACCTGGTGCTGAGTAGCTTCTGTGACAGCATCATTCTAACAGAAAGGTGTGCTGCATAAACTGACCTCTATATTTGTGTGGTTGGTGTGTAATGGGTTTCATTTCTGAATGTTATTTGTTCCTATAAAACCAAGTGCACTGCTGTACTGTAGTGGAATGTGATAGAATGTAATGTAATGCCTCATGTCTGCAGTCACAACATTTACAGCCTGAGGTGAAACGTCATATTACCAGGCATGTAAACTGCACACTGAGGCTCTGTTTCCCAGCAAGTGGCAACATTACTGTTCCATTACTGCCTAATTAGTTATGTTGGATGTGTTTTTATTACCAAGTGTCCAAGTGTTGCATAATGTGAGTTCTTGTGACTGTATAGATGTGTTGTTACTCTGTGCTTACGTGTTGTCAAAAATGTAGTGAAATCCTCAAAATAACAAAAGTGTTTAAAGGATGCATTTGGTTTTGGACTTTGTCCAGTTAATTCAGCAGAACAGAGATACAGTAGCATAGAAAAGTAATGTCTGTTATTTTTTCCCCCCATTCATCATTAGGATCAAGAAGCACGGATATTAGTAGAAGCTCGGAAAGGTGCCGTGGATAAAGATTTATCAGGCCGGATAAAAACTTTGGAGGAGAAGCTGAAGGGCACAGCTGTTGAGAAGAAACCGAAAGATCTGCGACGTGCAATAGGTACAGTATGGTGATAAGATCTGCAATGTGCAATAGGTACAGTATGGTGATAAGGTCTGCGACATGCAATAGGTACAGTATGGTGATAAGATCTGCGATGTGCAATAGGTACAGTATGGTGATAAGGTCTGCGACGTGCAATAGGTACAGTATGGTGATAAGATCTGCGACATGCAATAGGTACAGTATGGTGATAAGATCTGCGACGTGCAATAGGTACAGTATGGTGATAAGATCTGCGACGTGCAATAGGTACAGTATGGTGATAAGGTCTGCGACGTGCAATAGGTACAGTATGGTGATAATGCGTTACTTGTTTTTGGCAGGATATGTGTCACCACTGAAGTTGTATTGCTATTGCAGGAAAAATAGAAAAGACAGACTGGAATGTAAGAGAAATAGAGAAGAAAATACTCGAGAATAAGATGGGGCACGGCGTAAAGCGTGAAAGACCAGAAAAAGTACCCAAATGGAGTCGTGAGCAGTTTGATGACAAGGTAAATTTTAACACACAACTGAAATGTCACTTGTATCTCATGGCCGTGAAACACAGGGAGCGCAAAACTAAACGTGTATGAAATGAGTTTAGACAGGCTAGTAGCGGCAAAATTTATTGCACTGGTGACATCTGTCACAGTGACTGTGCGTTGTTGCTGGAGTTCTCTTTTGTCTTGCCTGATACCATAATTAACTTCCTGGTTTTAAGGGGGCAGTGCCTTCACACTCAAGCAGAGACAGCTGCTTTTCTTACAGCAGTACATATATATATATATCAGCTGACGGCTGTGCAGTAACGTGCCGCTATAGACGTGTTCTGGGCAATGGGTTTAGTTGTTTGGATTTCTGAGCATCACACTCTGCAAGGACTGTTGTCACTGTTCTTATGGAAGTTTTGACAGGACTGATAAAAACATGGGCATGAGCAGGGAAAACTTAGATTCAAGGAACATGAATTCCAAGTTCCTCTGTATTTTAACAGTGACATGTTACTGGTGTGTTTGTGAGGATATGGACATAAATATGCAGACAGTGGTTGCAACCACATTACAGGGATAGAAATTGTCTCCCATTTTTTGTAGTATGAAGCTTCGTATTTTGTTAAATCATCCAGCAGCTTTTGCACATAAACCGGCTGACATACACATTTCAGTGCTTACAGCAGCATTGTTATTGGCACTGTCATCATGCTGGTTATGGTCCTTGAATGTGTTTGGTAAATAGCACTGCTAATGTGTTATGGATAGCTACGTGGTGTATAGCAGTAAATAGCACTGCTGATGTGTTATGGATAGCCACGTGGTGTATAGCAGTAAATAGCACTGCTAATGTGTTATGGATAGCCATGTGGTGTATAACAGTGAATAGCACTGCTAATGTGTTATGGATAGCCACATGGTGTATAGCAGTAAATAGCACTGCTAATGTGTTATGGATAGCCACATGGTGTATAGCAGTAAATAGCACTGCTAATGTGTTATGGATAGCCACATGGTGTATAGCAGTAAATAGCACTGCTAATATGTTATGGATAGCCACGTGGTGTATAGCAGTAAATAACACTGCTAATGTGTTATGGATAGCCACATGGTGTATAGCAGTAAATAGCACTGCTAATGTGTTATGGATAGCCATGTGGTGTATAGCAGTAAATAGCACTGCTAATGTGTTATGGATAGCCACGTGGTGTATAGCAGTAAATAGCACTGCTAATGTGTTATGGATAGCCACGTGGTGTATAGCAGTAAATAGCACTGCTAATGTGTTATGCATAGCCACGTGGTGTATAGCAAATTAAATTTAAACATTCATGGCTTTGAACTTGTGTGTTGTACGTTCAGTAAACCTAAATGTCCCAGCCATTGCATTTTATTTATACTTTAAAAATAAAACTACACATTAGTGGCTCTGCATTTCTGTTCGTACATTCAGTAAAGCATTCCAATGTAAAGAATTACAAATTTTTGTTGCTGGTTTTGAAATATTGTTTGTGTGTTTGATATTGACCATGTTGTTTTGGTTCACTGAGCAGTCTGAAATAATTGTGATGATCTTATGCAAGTTTCAAGCTGTAAAATCGAAACTGCAGAGAAAAAGCCATGACCAGGAGATTCCAAATAAATATGCTGACATTGATGCAAGTTTCAAGCAGCTGGATAGAAAGCTTAAGGATGGAAGAATTATGCAGACAGGACCACGTGGCAGTAACAAAGTATCAGCCATTGCAGAACAGCTTTCTGGTCACAAGCAGGAGCCAGAGAAACCAACCATACAGCGATCGGTTAGTATTCATTGTAAGAACGGATCATGTCCGTAGCACTACAGACAGTTGTACTCCTGATCATAGGAAAATGTGATAGTGGCTTCCTTAAGTGAACTGGCCAACACAACCCCCACTTATCATTACAGTTTTCTCAGCATTTTCTTCTAAACCAATCTGCTACCAATCTCCTTACTAGTGACTGCTGAAGGTTTTGTGTACGTCTTTGTAGTATGTATAATTCTGTCCGGTACATTCACATCATCAGCGTAAACCAGCAGGTGTTGTGTACCATTTAATTTCAGCTCTCCTGGTTTGCCTGAACCTTCCTAATGGCATATTTTGTTACTGAGGTATGTTATAGTGTTTAGGGGGCACATGGCAGTGATTGTTATGATTGCTGTCTCAGGTACATGACACTGTTTAGGCTTGGAATCATCTGCGTCATGGAATTAATCATTGTCTCATGATAATAGATATTGGGAATAATGAAAATTTAAACATACTAGTAACACTGTGTTTTGAGGACAGGATCATTCACCATCCTCAGTCCAAAAATTGAGTTTACAGTGTACTGATTTGTACTGTGGAGGCAAAGGTACTGTTAGCCCCTGGGCACAGAACCCTATCTCATTCAGCAGTACATAAGTACAATTTAAAGATATTTCAGCCATCAGACTTTGTTGACAATGCTGTCCAGATCTCACTACAGAATATCTGTTGAGTTTCAGTAGTGCCAGAAATTAGTGCAGTGATGTGGCCCACGACAGGCCTGATTTGTGATATTCAGTGTAAGCTAGAATCAGGAAGTAAAGCATTACTAATTTTTCTGACAGTTGTTGGTTGCCACATTGTGTCAACTTGTTTATCATATTAATGTTGTCTGGTTGGTGAGTGCGCGCACGAGCGCGCGCGCGCGCGCACACACACACACACACACACACACACACACACACACACACACACAATCACGTATGGCAGATTAGGGGTAGGAAATGACAGAACAGTGGCTGTTAGATAAAATAAGAACACCATAGACTTGCTGTTCTTATGAATGACCTACTGTCAGTGCTGTGACATGCAGTAACCACTTAGATGTGTTTTGTCTGTTGTTTGGTGCACAGCTGTGAGCCTTGTTGAAACCTACATATGACATTTTTTCTAGAATTCCAAAACTGCAGTTTTCCAGCCTGCGCAGGGTGGCTCAGAGTCATGTCACTTCTGTGGGAAAAGAGTTTATCTCATGGAAAGGCTAAGTGCAGAAGGGAGGTTCTTCCACCGGGGCTGTTTCCGTTGTGAATACTGCAACACCACTTTGAGACTGGGTATGTGGCTGTCATTTGTGTTTGCTAT
>Ga0268261_10002326_pt1 | contig 13582 bp, 12 predicted proteins | sample TergutNc150P1_FD_190353 | JGI IMG/M metagenome (GOLD analysis project Ga0268261, IMG submission 190353) | Nasutitermes corniger P1 segment gut microbial community from laboratory colony in Florida, USA - Nc150 P1 (SPAdes) (version 2) | ecosystem: Host-associated > Arthropoda: Insects >... | reverse complement strand
TGGTTAATGATTTAACCCTTATCCTGCTAACGTGGAGAAAATGGTGAGCTAATAATGCCAGCAAATAGCAGATGGGATTTAATTCGGGCTTTAAAGGGTTAACGTAACGGGGCGTGGTTTGACATGCGACTGGGAGGAGATTCAGCAGTAACTAGAGATAAATGTCCAAGGCCATTAGCACAAGCTTGAGCACTACATTTCTTGATGTCATACACCAATAGAGTTTCATTTTTAGTTTTTAGGGACGTTCGTTAAATTGCAAAAAGCGACCATTAGCTTCGTCGCGTCTCTCTGTCTGCCCGTCCGTCCGTCCATCCGTCCGACGGACCGACCGACCGACCGTCTGTGTGTCTTTCCGTCCACATGAAACAACTCGGCTCCCACTACACCGATTTCCATCAAATTTTATACCTAAATATTTTTTTCGAAAATACTTCGATAAATTTCAGCTTTGATAAAAATCCGACAAGAATAAAGGATAAGTTACATGAAGACCTACGTACATTTATGATATCTCGCTCAATTCTTCTTAGAATGAGAGATATTTCAGACAAATTTGTACAAAAAATCGAAACACATTTTATGTTCAATAACCTTTTTTCCCCGAATATTGTACCGTTTATGTGATAATGTGGAAAAATATGGTATAGCCAGACAGGCCAGAGGTGACAATATAATACGGCGCAAGCGCTTTGCATGCTGGATAACTAAAGCTACAGACACACACTCAGAATATGTACCACTTATTGATTTTCTACGGCAAAAATGGTTAAGTGAATGCACCTCAATGTTACGTTTACGCGTATATTGCCTGTATTGTTTAAAAGGTGAACATTTATTGAACACATCATAAAGGATACTATTTTTACTAGCCAAACAAATAAAAGGAACTAGAACTTAACTAAACATTTTTAAAGCACCATCTAAACTCTGCTCAAAAAACAAATTTAAAAAACGAGGCCTGGACAAACCTGGAATACCCTGTATATGCACCTATGTTTAGAAGCGGTTTTCACAGTCTCTTTTTCTAATACCCACATATTTTAAAATTTTGTAGTCAAATCTTTGCATGCACTTGTATGTAAAATAAATACAACAGCATGGTAACAAAAGTTATGAAATGTTCACGATGATATTTCCAAAATTTGGAATATGCCTTCATTCCTTTCTCACCATCCCTGTTATCGGTGTGGTTCACACATTTTATGATATTTACCGATACCACTCTTTTCGGATACAACACCACATCACTGGGTAATCACTTTCTGACAATACAATTCTCTGTAGCAGCCTCATCTTCTGGGATTGACCTGTTCAAATTTTTCTTAGATTTTTTTTACCCTTGAAGATGAGGCCACAGAACCCCCAGCTACACCACTGTAAAAACCCAAAAATGTTATGATACCTTATGATACACTATGACCGTGTACATAGTAAATGCTATAAATAAATACCAACAATGTACATTACCAGATGTTATGTTTACTTTAAAGTCAGCAACCTTACACATCTTGGCCAGCTGCCATCCTCAAGGGCCTTACTTTTTTCAAAAAATGAAGACCATGAAACCAACTATGTCAGAAGTTACCACAAAGTAGAATCAAATTTTCAGTTCTTTATGTTTTAGGCATGACATACCATGAAAAGATCATGACTGTCTATCCATCAGGGAATCCATCTATCTTATCCTGAACCTGGTACTGCTCTAACCACTTTACAATGAAATTTTTCATTAATAGAAAAATATGAATGTATATTCTTGGAATATAATGGCCAATTAGAAGTGACAATTTTTTTAATAAATAATCTTGTACACATATTAATGAAATTAAAAAGCATTCAAAGCAAAAGCAATAAAATTCATTCAAATAAATATTTTGTCCCATGTACACACATTTTGAGAAGGAGGTGGCGGGACATGTGGTACATATGGTAAAGAATGAAAATGCGTATAGGGTGTTAAAGGGAAAACCTGAAGAAAGGAGACCCTTTCAAAGACCTAGGATTAGATGACAGGATAGTTCTAAAGTAAGCTGTAAATAAATTGTATGGGATGACAAAGAGGGGATTAATGTGCTTGATGGTGGGAACAAATGGTGAGCTCTTGGAAACACTGAACTGAACCAGCAGGTTAAATTAAATGTGGTAAATTTTTTCACTAGCAGAGGAGCTATATTAACAGATTCTCAAAACTGGCTCTGATACATTGAGTTAGCTAGCTAGCTAGTTAGTTAGTTAGTTACTTGGTTAGACAGTTAGTTATTTAGTTAGTCAGTCAGTCAATCAAATTGTTTGTTTGTTTTTTTGTTTGTTAATATATTTTATGATGTCACATTTGTGACAAATATCATAACACACTCTTCTAAAGTCATAAAAATATACATGACTGGCAAAAAATGCAAAATACAAAAATTACAAAAATAGGCCTACATTACAAAATTAATTAAGTGTTGTACATAGATGCTGACAAAAAACTTATCTGCTGACCTATTCCAATGAACATTTAATTGATTTTATTGAAAAAATTTTGTATTTAGTTAAATGTTCACATAATTTGAAATAATAAGTACATGACAGTTGCAGAACTTACTCCAAAGATGAAGGCTCAAGTAGTATAGGTTGTGATGCTGTTCTGTTGGGTGAGTAGTCTTGATGTTTCAAAGACACTGTGATCCTTTCAACTGCCAGGAACTATTCAACCAACAACATAAGGTCACATCTGAGAAGACCTCTACTTTCAGCATCACAGCTGTGAAAACCTCAAATCTTAAGATCAGGATCTCCATTTGGTATATCTGAGTGCATGAATACAATGAATCAGTTGCATCCTCTTCTCATTCTGTAAAGCTATCTGTATCAACACACCCAATAAACTGGGACATTTTACATTATTAATGAGACACTTAATCTTGTTTCAGACTTACATTGAGATATTCAACAAAATTGAGGATATTAATGTAGCTGCATTAGTTGTGTCTTCCATAACAATAGTCACACTGGTCATTAATGAGATTCTGAAGGTGAGTACAGGACAGTTCTCTCTCTTTCTCTGTGTCACCGTGTGCATGTATATGTTCAATGGTCCATATGTATGCCATTTTCAGTAGCATATATGTGTGTGCATACACATGTGTGTGTGTGTGTGTGTGTGTGTGTGTGTGTGTGTGTGTGTGTGGATGTGTGCATGCACTGAGTTCCATTCTACCCACATGATGTGAAAACATTAATTACTATTACTTAAGGAAGCCGATCTTTCAAGTACTAAGAGAAAAGCATTCCAACATGATGTAAACTCCAAGTTTAAACTTCAAAAAAAAAAGTTTATCTGTTTAGTCTGGGAGCACATTTTATTTTAATAACAAAGAACGAGCAATGCTATTGATTAATACTGGTTGAAATCCTCAAAACTTTCAAACATTTCTAGTACATAATAATAAAATGTTTTAAGGTGTACTGGCCTATTGACATTCTTAGCTTATTGAATTCTCCATGACAGCATGTCAGTGTGTCACTGCCAAACTATCACTGTGTTTATTTTATTAATAAATTCCTAGGTTCCTTCTTCTCGAGAATCTAACCGTCACTGAAATGGTCAAGAACTCCCATCCTTTAAGAAGACCAAATATTCATTGCTCAGTTCACATGAGCTCCCCATCAGACCACATGGACCTGCACAACTACATCTTAAACCCTGTCAACACCATCACACTATATGCCTTTAGCATTTCAAACACGGTGGTAATTATATATACCATGTGCTTTAACATGAAGAACACCTGCATTTTCCCACACCATCACATATTGGTTTAGTGTAATTCTCACAATAAACACCAATTTTCCCCTAATTAACCAAGGGGATTCCTGTATAGTAGAAAATGAATTTTTAACTGTCATTTAACTTCAGAAGCTCTTAAAGGGTTTGGAAACTTCAAAATAAGAGGACAAGCAACTAGCATTGTGAAATATGCAGATGACCTTGTGCTACTGGCTAAGGAAAAACAGTACTACAGGGCATGACTGATAGACTGATTAGAATTGAAAGATGCTATGGAATGGAAATGAATGTGGAAATAACCAAGGTAATGAGAATCTCTAGGCAAATACCCCAGTACAGATTACGATATGGTAGATCAAAAACAACTGGAGAATGCAGCATATTTCAACCGTCCAGGTAAACTGATAACAAATGACAAAGGATGTGCACATTACATTAAATCCAGGATTGCCATAGCAAAAGCAGCATTTAACAAAAAGACTGTTCACCAACAAATGGTACTTAAATGTAAGGAAGAAACTAGTAAAGTGCTATATCTGCAGTACAGCTATGTATGGTATTAAACTTGGACACTTCAGAGAGGAGATCATAAATACCTTGAAAGCTTTGTAATGTGACGATGGAGAATGATGAAGGAGACAGTTGGTGAAAAATTAAGAAATACTACATAGAGTAAGGGAGCAGAGGAACAACCTACATACGAAAAAAAAAGAAGGAATGCCAACTGGATTGGTCACATCTTGTATTGGAACTGCCTTCTACGACACGTTATTGAATGAAAGGAGAAAGAAAAATAGAAGTGACAGGAAGACAAGGAAGAAGACAAAAGCAACTACTGGATGAACTTAAGGAGATGAGAAGCCACTGGAAATTGAAAGAGAAAGTACTAGATTGCACTCTCTGGAGAACTCACTTTGGAAGAGGCTATGGACCTGTCATAGGACAGACTACCTGATGATGACATAACATTCATACTTCACAGAGTTAAGACCCACTTTCATAATGGCTTCCAAGCCAACTACATTTAGGTCTTCCATGTAGCCTCCTCCCAATAACATTTTGTATGCACTTCTTATTTCCCCATACATGCTACATGTCCCATCCTTCTAAAGCTTGTTTATTTCATCACCCTAATAATATTTATTTACACATTTTTGCACATAAATATATGACAGTAACTTTGCAAAAACACATTCTGCCATCATGCAGAGACCATACAGTTACACTCAAGATCATCATCAAGCAAGTTTAGTGTAGGCATTAGGAATTAAATGCCTTGTACCTCCCTAAGGAAAATGAGGTCAAGACTTCAGAATTTTAAACTGGATGACACCAGCTCCGAACCTCTCATATATAAACAATGAAGACAAAGCCAAGTAACATGATTTTAGTACCAAATTTTTTCCTCACTCAAGTAGTTTGAAAGCCACTCTCAACAGAACTGATAGAGTACATTCATAAATAGAAATTAAAACCATAATGTATGTAAAATTAAATAATTCATGTTGTTTATACCACACATATTTTGGCAGCCACAAATAAGAAGGCGATCAGTCATACCAATTCCTATAGAACTGATAGCTGTCATCACTGGAACACTGGTATGTACATACGTCAATTTGAAAGACGAATATGGGCTGCAACCTGTAGGTGATATTCCAACAGGGTAAGTATCATAATCACAAATTCAATTTGTAATCTCATTTCATGAACAAAATTTTTAAGAGTGCATGATTTCAATTTACACAACTGTAAGAGGATTTTGCATCCTCAGATTGAAAATATGGTATACTTGAGAGATCCAGTAGATTAAGCACAAAATATCATCCTCACTAGCACAGATTAACATTTACACAGGGTGGGCCAAAAGTAGGTATACAGTAATTTATATACTATACACTGTAAACCTACTTTTGGCCCACCTTGTATTTTAGACACAAGTCTCAAGTTTCCTTGCTTAAATACTTGCCCACCAAATAACTACAGAATGTGGAAGGCATGTACTGGAATGTAAGAGAAAGCCAGCAATATGGGCAGTCTTTATTGAATGCTACCGCAAAACTATGTTGTGTTGCTTCAGTGCTGACAAATTTTAGAGATCAACAAATGTTGCCTGGACTCAGATTAACAGGACCATCAACAGCCAAATTTTAGGGAATTAGAATTACTTCATGCTGGGAAAAGATTCTCTGCTCTGTGTCATTTTGCCCTGCATGGTGATTTTCAAAAACATAATCCAAACGTTAAATGAGGACACTGCAACATAGCACTAAGCCATATAAAGGTGCTGCTAAAGAAATTATTATGGAAATTACTTTATCTGCAACGGAATACTGTCTAGTTCACAGTCACATGAATTTTTGAAATGGTCATGGAATTAATATACACATGGATTTAACACTATGAGTAAGGTACACCTTGTTGGGTAAGATAAAGTTGCCACTGTACATGCCATGAACACATACGGTGGAGTGGAAGAGTGGAGGTACAGTTCCACTAATTCTTATACATACATGCAAACATATACCCATGTGGCAACAAACACACACACACATATAGTATATATTCCATAGATGTAAGAGTTTGTAAAAACGAAGAGTAATATGTGAAGTAAGTCATAAATATACCAAATATGCAAGACATACAGACCGTACTATAAAATTTTTCACATTTACAATGCCATGCATTACAATTCAATTACTGCAGTTTAAGACAACAAATACACACAATTTTATTAGAGTTACAACAATATTATAACAACCACTAACTTCTACATGTTTCGGACCTCATTGGCCCATCATCAGGCAGTGCAATAAACAGTATAGAATGATTGCTTAGTGTACTGGTAATACCGTGAAAACCTCCAGCATAACAACAAGCAGTTCCAACGTACTCTGCACAATTCTGTCCACCATATATTCTACACTAAAGCATTTCCAGCATTTCTTCTACATGCAAGACACAAATATACCGAGAAAATGTTTTATACAATTAATTCTACTCCCTGATGATGGATAAATGAACCTCAAAACATGTAGGAGCTAGTGGTTATTATATTATTATTGTACCTAATACAATTGTGGGATAATATTACGATGGATCTTCAGGAAGTTGGAGGGGGTCATGGGGACTGGATGGAGTTGGCTCAGGATAGGGACAGGTGGTGGGCACTTGTGGGTACGGTGAGGGACTTTCAGGTTCCATAAATGCGGGGAATTTCTTGACTAGCTGCAAAGTTTACTAGTTAGCTTCTCAAGAAGGACTCTGCTCCATGGAGTAAGTAAGTAATACAATTGTGTGCAACTGTTTGCTTAAAGCCTCGTAATTTCACCATAGAAAATTTCATTTATGGTACTACATGTCATCATTAAACATAAACAATTCATCAATTGAGTAAAGGGAGTGTGTATTCAAGTATCTCCTTAATGCTATTTTAAACTGGGCCTTTTCATTCCTAAGACTTGTGAGACTGAGTGGTAAACCTCCACACCAGACAGGGGTGAGCACCATAGACTTATACAAAGTAAATTTAATTAAAGTGACATTATATTATGCTTTTCAGTCTTTCTACTTTTATTCAAGAAAAAAATATTGGAAAGCTAGGTTTTACACTTCTCTATCTGATGACCAAAGCTTTCTGAACTGTTGTTTTTATTCAAACAAAATCAGGCAGTAGTAAAAAAGGTCAAAACATATGTGTGAATATACTAACATACCTTGGTCACAAAACTTTTCACCTAACTTTTATTAGTGTTTAGATATTTTATATATCTATCAACAGCCAAATGTGGATTTTCAATCTTTAGATGATTCATCCCCATTGTGTTCGATGTATACAAATAAGGAGTAAAGATTCACAAGTTAAAACACAACTAGTATTATGAATATTTATTTTATTTTTTAAGGTGACAACATGTTTCGGCCTCTACCACCAGGCCATTATCAGGTCATTACAATGCAACGAAATCTTGTTGTCTCGACAATGAGATCTCGTTGCATTTTAATCCTATGAGACTCAGTTTTATAAATTACAGTGTCCAGCTTCCTCAAGTTCTACTATTTACTTCTGACCTGCTGATGGCCTGGTGGTAGAGGCCGAAACATGTTGTCACTTTGTCACCTTAAATAAAATAAAATAAATATTCATAATACTAGTTGTGTTTTGACTTGTGAATCTTTACTCTTTATTTGTGGATTTTCAAGCCCCTTCTGAGTGCCAGTCAGCTGAAAAGACTGTTTATGATTTATAAACGAGTAAAACGACACATGAATTATAATCATGTTTCAGTATGAACAGTACGTATCAAATGACACATTATGTATCTGTCCTCAGGTTGCCATATCCAACATTACCAGCCTTCTCACTTTTTCCAAAAATTATTGTGGACAGCTTCACAATTACAATGGTAGCTTATACTATTGCAATGTCAATGGCCTTAATTTTTGCCCAAAAGCACAATTATGAAGTGGACTCCAACCAGGAATTATTTGCTCAGGTAAAAATTTTTACAACCCTATGGATGCAAGCATTCTAAATAAAGACATGAAAACCTGATAGGGTTGTGATCTTGTATGCAGAATCAAAGTAATTTCTTTGGATTATTAATATATAAAAGATCTACCAGGGAACACTTCTTAGGAAGAAAGAATATCTGACTCTCATGTACCAGAATTGTTGGTAAAATTAATGGAAGAGTACTGTCTCACCAACCCTATTCCATACAGTTGCAAATACAAAGAAAAGCGATGCCAGTAATTGCTCAATTCATATTTACTCTGATAAATATTACTATGTTTTTTTTTTCAAATACAACACCATAGTATGCAAATATTATTTCACATTACAAGTTCACTATTAATTTATTAATAAAACACTATATTTCATAACTCTAGGAATTGATCATGGATTGCACCTGTAATGGTATATAACAATATATTCGCCTGAGAGTGGTATGCTATATCAAAATACACAGCAAATTTGTAATGTGCAATAGCATTCACATAATATGTGGTTGTATTTTACTGCAATATAGAGTAATATTTAGATAATACAATATGATGCTACAATATACAAAAATTCTGATAAATTTTAATAGGTTAATGCATGAGGTAACATTTTTTAATATGTTACCTTCTAATAACACATATTTCAATAACAGTAAAACAAAAATTAACCTTGCCATTCAGATATGTTTCCCTTTCCTTATAATAATCAAATTACAGTTAACTTACTGACACTATTTATTTAGTTATTTATCTGTCGAATTTTGTGGCAATGTGTGATAACTTACAATACTAATAAATTGGAAAAAATATATAAGTGACAATGACCCATTCAACAGCACTACCTTGGCATCAGCAGGAGGGTCAGAGGAAACCCACAAAAATTTAAATTAGGACAGTCAGTCTTTGACCTGAAGTTGAAATAAGCACATTCAAAATGAGTCGGAGAAATTACTAATATGCCATCCTACTTGACCATTTCTTACTCGCTCTAGTTACAAGATGAATCAATAGTAATTCTTTTAGCATACATAATGATTAGTGAATATTTGCCCTCACCAAAGAATAAATATTCTGTTGGTCTGCAATGTTGTGGCATTATCTCAGCACAGGAGCAATGAAATGTTGTTGCATTCTAAAACCATACATTTATAGCAGCTTCATAATTAAAATTCTGCTTTGAACTATGACTGAATACCTATTTTCCAATAGAAGCCATTCAATAAAATAATAAGTCACATTATATGAAAAATTTTCCTTACATATTAACATCATAAAACAAGAGACACCTGTATAAAAGTATGCAGACTTCTTATAATTTCTGATATCTACAAAGGCTTTGTTGATAGGAAAATGGTTGATATTTACTTTGGCATAATCTGCTTCTAGGTTCTCCCACTTAACCCTTTAAACGCTGAATTAAATCCCATCTGCTATTTGCTGGCATTATTAGGAGCTCACCATTTTCTCCACGTTAGCAGGATAAGGGTTAATGCACCTTAATTACTCTACCAAAATAATGTGTGTGAAATGTAAACAAAATTATATGTCCTAACAGGGCACAAGCAACATTGTTGGGTCTTTCTTCTCCTGTATGCCCATCACTGCATCGCTATCAAGAAGTCTTGTCCAGGAGACAGTGGGTGGCAAGACTCAGCTAACAAGCTTAATATCATGTCTGATTCTCCTCTTTGTGATGCTGTGGATTGGACCATTCTTTGAGCCCCTTCCTAGGGTAAATGTTTACAAATATAGAGTAATAATGCCCTAAGTTCAAAAACAGTTGTCTTAGTATGTTTTCTTTTTAGGAACACAATTCCACACTCATCCCAGTTATTAATAATATTTGTGTGACTGCAATAGTAAAATAATATAATACATATTTATTACTTCAGTTGCTTGAGGAAGTGTGATAAACTGAATTTTCATGACTGATAGAATCATTACATTTATGTTTCTTAAGCAAATGAATTTCACGTGAGTAACTGATGTGTCACTACATGTACTCTCTTGTATATGATACAGGGATCACCAGCAGCATGCTGTTCCGGCTTTTTGCCATACAGAGTGCCAGTTTACCACTAATGTGGAATTCCTTTACAATATGCATACAGATCCCATCCATGATGCTGATTAACATACATATATGGGGACTCTCTTTTATAACCATAAACTTGATGCAATGAATTTCATGTACCTAATTGCAGAACCTTTACAATGGGGAAAACTGGCCAGGGCATAAGTTTACCACTTACCTCTATCTTGTGCTGAGATTAAAAATGAGTGGGGCCCTCTTTATACCAGGGCATGCACAAAGAAAAACTTTAACTCTGCTTTTACCTATCTGTAGCCCTTAAATATCATGTACATGTTTGCTTTATTTGAAGCGACCACTGCCATTACAGCCTACTATGTTAATAAGGCTCAACAATGATAAATTATAAACTTCTGCAAACAGAAGCTATGAGTTTCTGTATTTAATGTTATGTTCAACTTAACAAATGACATACTCTTAGTTCCAACAACACACTTCAACTTTTGTGACAGATACATATGCTTCATACAGTCATGTATGCTTTAAGTCTGAATTGGATCAATACATTGAAATCAGTTTACTCTTGTTAATATAAAACACAACATTGCTCCTGTCCTTGCCATGAGGGAATAAAGGGGGAGGGGGGAGGGGGGGAGCTATAGCGCCACTCAATCTTAAACTCAGCGCTAGATGAAAATAAGTGGTCAACTACTTCACATGCATGCCATTTCACCCCCCCAGAAAAGAAACATGGTAGCCACTAAACAGGAGGCTGGCTGGGCCACAGAGCAAGTCTGGACATTTTTGCTTCAGGCAAGAATGCAACCCCAAATCATCTAGCCTGTAGCCTAGTCACTATACAAATTACATGACCCCAGCTCCCCAGTCAATATATTCTAAAGCAAAACTGCAGAAAACTGAATTCTCCAATGCTCCAGCAATTTGAGTACTGTTTATGAATATTTTAAAAACGGTGAAACAGAAAATCAAGAACTTGAAAATACTAGTTTAGGCTTCAAAACTTTAAGGGAGTTCTAGGATGGCTCTGAAGAGTACCATATTCTGGAAGGTGGCACCATGCAAACTCACAGAAATTACCAACGTTATGGAGAAATATCATTACAGTTCTACCAGTGAGACGATAACCCTCACAGCCACTGGTTTGAGACACTCAAATTTCACGCATGATGGCACTAATTTTAATGATGAAGCTATGACTTCAACATCTGTTTTATCCTTGCACAGTCTTTAAAAAAATCATGAACCAGGTACTGATTTCTTTATTTTGACAGACAAAGAGGGCCACAGCAATTTTGTGTGTATTGTGTGTATGTATTTTGTATGTATTTTTTTTTTATTGTTACACCATGCATGTTGCTATAATTGCTGTTTATTCCAACTCATGCACTTATATACACTTTAAAACACCAACTCACATTAATATTTAAAACACTTAAAAACTTGTTAAAAACATTTTGGTGAGGTTACCCCTACATGTTTCGGTCTACCTATTCGACCATTTTCAGGGGGCGCGCATGCTGTACTTTGTGCAGTTACTAGATTGGATCCCGCCGATGTACGTTCGTTGATTGTTTGTGTAGTATGTGGCTGTATGTCACTGCCGTCAGTTTGTACATACGTCTTGAGCTCTTGTCCAGGTGAGGTCTGACCAGACCTCACCCGGACGAGAGCTCAAGACATACACACAAACCGACGGCAATGACATACAGCCACATACTACACAAACAATCAACGAACGTACATCAGCGGGATCCAATCTAGTAACTGCACAAAGTACGGCATGCGCGCCCCCTGAAAATAGTCAAATAGGTAGACCGAAACATGTAGGGGTAACCTCACCAAAATGTTTTTAACAAGTTTTTAAGTGTTTTAAATATTAATGTGAGTTGGTGTTTTAAAGTGTATATAAGTGCATGAGTTGGAATAAACATCAATTGTGTATGTACCTTAGTTGGCATCTAAAGTGACTGCAATAAGGGATATGGATGACTCAATTCCGGTATTTCTCCACTGATCATGAAAGTTATCCATCCACTGTACCATTTATATTTACATTTACTGCTGCTCTCAGAAAAACAAATTTCAGTGTCCTAAACACACAGAGTTTTGGGATGTTACATACAGGATGAAACAGTAGCAGCATTATATTCAACTGTGTTAGTTGCAGTTAATGAGTAATAAATGCACAATTTCTTATTTACTACCAAAATCTTAAGACAAAGAATCGAAAAGAAAGCAACATTTCAGTATTGTTCCAGATAAAACAACACAAGTACACTAATGATAAATTCATGTTGCACACAATTAAAAGTAAATGTACTTACTGATTTCATGTATTGACAGGATTTTCTAGTCATATGGCATAAGAATTTTGAAATGAAAATAATTTTTGTTGGCACATCTATTTATTCTTGTGTTAAACTCAAATAAATAAACAAATTATTGCTGTCTTGCTCAATAAAAGAACTGCACAGATGAAAAGCAGGTGAAATGAGGTGGGATATTCAAGAGACAAAGTTTTGTTGCAGTGCATACTTGCAAGCATCATTGTAGTGGCCCTGAAAGGAATGCTGCTACAAGCCAAGAACCTGCCCTCTTTCTGGAGGCTCTCTAAATTAGACGGATTGGTTTGGATCATCACGTTCCTCACTGTGGTTCTAGTAGACATTGACTATGGTCTGTTAGTTGGGCTGGCACTTTCCCTTGCTTCTATTTTAGTCCAAGGCATGAAACCTTACACATGTCTACTGGGAGTCATGCCAAACATAGACATTTATTTGGACTGTAACAGGTACAGAGAGGTAAGTGCTCCTATTTTACATTGGAATACTCTTGTGAGATGTGAGGTTGTCACAGTTGTGTTGCTGAAGGTCCAAGTCACCTGTGACATGATGCAGTGTCACTGGGTGTGTAGTTTCTGACTTCTGAAAGCACTGTATTTGCCTTCATCATCAAAGTCCAAGATTGCATGATCCTGAACAGAAAGACACTATGATCCATTTAACCCTTTAAAACCCGAATTAAATCCCATCTGCCATTTGCTGGCATTATTAGGAGCTCACCATTTTCTCCACGTTAGCAGGATAAGGGTTAAATTATTAACCTTTAGGCGACTAATGTCATATATATATGGAGCACCCATTCTTGATGTTTCTAGATCACACACAACGAAGCAGCACAGTCGGTAGGACTCCTCTGGACGAGTGATCAGCTCGTCGCAGAGACCTCTACCTGACAACACACGACAC
>Ga0268261_10002325_pt1 | contig 13584 bp, 5 predicted proteins | sample TergutNc150P1_FD_190353 | JGI IMG/M metagenome (GOLD analysis project Ga0268261, IMG submission 190353) | Nasutitermes corniger P1 segment gut microbial community from laboratory colony in Florida, USA - Nc150 P1 (SPAdes) (version 2) | ecosystem: Host-associated > Arthropoda: Insects > Digestive... | reverse complement strand
AATGATTTAACCCTTATCCTGCTAACGTGGAGAAAATGGTGAGCTCCTAATAATGCCAGCAAACAGCAAATGGGATTTAATTCAGCGTTTAAAGGGTTAATGGAGGTGACATTAAAACAACCAAGATATGTGCATTGAGACTTATGTTTTGACCGATAGATCTTAAATAATAACTCTCTCCAGACAATACAGGAACTGTCTGGTGCAGAACATGGAAGGCCTAAGCTGAATTTACTGTAACGTGATTTGGGTACAGGAATGTTGTTTGTGCAGGTCTTAAGGGCCAGAAATGACAACTTGTGACCTTACAGTACTGGCTCATTGCACAGTGGATGGTTGTTAAGAAAAACTTAAATGTAAATAGCCTTGAAAGACTTAAGGTGTCTAAAGAACCTCTACAGCTGTCAGTTTGTTTCAGAAGTACAGCATGGATACTGATCTTCTAGGTTTATTGATATAAATGAATTGCTCTCAAGGCTGTGTACAGTTGGGAATAGAGAATAGGTTGTGGAAATTAATTAGGTGTAATTTAAAATTGACATAGCTTTGCTTAAAAATGTTACTGTGTGCGGGATGTGTGTTTTTAAATAACATGTAGACAGAAAACACATACTGATCCTTCATGTAGAGTGGATATTAGAGTAAAATTCATTTTCATAATGCCATATTTTACCTATATATATTTCAATGAACGTACCACAATATGGTGAGTCGCAGTTAGTTGACACGAGAAAGTTTCCTCTGCCTGTAGCATTTATCGTCTCTAAGCCAATCGGCACGCAATTAGCAAGCGTGCAGCCTGTTGTATTTACGATGATCTTTGTAGGACATTCATTTTCATCTCGGCTGTGGAAAATATCAGAGTTTACGCAGTGGCCACTGTGCTTGACATGAATGATCCTTATTAAATGTTGTACAGAGAATTTGTTGCTTCAGTCCGTACATAAGAGCAGAAACACAGATAAACTATTTTATCTGTCTGAGATAATTTGGCGGGACATCAGACAGCACAGCACTCGCTATTATTCCAATTTCCCGTAAACCGGAGTCCACACGTTTTATTTCACTGTGCTGCAGTTAATATTGCGTTTTGTTGTAACATATTACATGTGCTGGTGGTATTATTATTCAGCTTATAGAAACGTGTCACATCTAACATAGAGGGTGTTTATTACACGTAGCTATTTTGAAATTATGTGAGTTGACGGCAAGTGACACAACGGCTGTCAGATGTCGTGACGTGTCAATATTAATGGAAACTTTTTTTTTGAAAATTTGTTGCATTTACTTGTGAAAAATCTACAACTGTTAATTATATAATTCCAACTAATCCACTTACTGTTAGCAAAAACATTTTCCTATCTCATGTTATTGACTCTCCTACAAGATTAGTCTAATTAAAGCAACTTCATTAGGAGCCCAGAACAAAGTATGAGAGGGATATGTATCGTTAATATATGTATACATTACGGTCCAATATGTAGAATATAGAAACATAGGATATTGCAGTAAATTATCAGTTATTCTTTAGAATCTGTCATCATTAAAAATTAGATTATGAAGGACGTTTAGGTGTTCTTCCTATATGATAAACTGTCATTGAAGTACATAAGAATGTTTTTGGTTTAGAAATTCTATTTCTTTTATCTTTGAATCTAATGCGAATCTTGTCGTGTTTAAATATTCAAATTTATTAACATATTTAGAATTTATAAACATAATGTTCTAATTAATAACAAATTATTTAAGAACTTGACAATATTGACTATGATGAAGAGTGCTGTACTGTAGTTTTACATACGTTGTAATCAACATGTGTTGTGCATTATACAGGGTAACAAACAGTAATGGTTTTGCTAAGTGAATTGGTTATTTGTCGTTGAAGACATAAATTGTACACGTATGCGTTTGTCTTCAGTATTTACTCATCAATTAATGTAAATTAATGTTTGATAGATCTTGATGTGAACATTTACCAGACATTTGATAGCTATATTTTAATTTTTTTTTAAATCCATAATTTCATTCACAGGACCGTCTTCGTGATATTTATTAATTGCATGCAGTGCATAGGGAGATTATTGATTAGTATTTCATATGGATGATTTGGGTTCTATAAAACTGACACTTTAATCTATGTGACTTACAAATATATTTTCAAGTACGGAATTTAATTTTATAAATTCTACCAGTTAGTTACTTGTGTTTATTTGTTTGTGGTTTTTAACAAAATATTGTATTAGAAAACAGCAATTTAGTATTAGTACTTGTATCTTTAAATATTTTTGATTTTCTAATGATAAATGGGCTATGATATTTGAAAATAACCTATGTTTACTTGTGTTGGAGTTTTGTACAGTTGAGGCATGTATTTTAAAGTTGGTGTTTACTTTTCATATTTAAGTGTGTGATCATACTCTGAGCGTAAATATTTTTATGCAATTTGCGTTATTCCTTTCATCTTTGTGGTTTGCATTGAGGTGATGAGGGTGTGGAAACACGCCACATATCCAGTAGCCGTTCGTCCTTACATCAGCTCTCTCTCTCTCTCCCTCTCCCTCCAATATCTGCTCCGCGCAAAGAACCAGGCAACAGTAGCTTAACCACACAGCACATCTGTCTGTAACCGCTCTAGCAAAACGCCCCTTTACAGGGCCCCAAGCCACAGATAGTCATTCATCAAACCACGCCCCACAACTCTGCAGACTGACCAATAGCAGAGCAGGCAGGCCGGCTATAAAAGGAGGCCAATAAAACGAAAGACAGCATTCCCCCCGAGGGAGGGGTGACGTACGCGGCTTTATTGGCTGGGCCCGTCGCTCCAAGTCAGCCAAGTGGGTCGCTCAAGCCCAAAGCCATAGATTCGGAGGTGTCCGAACTCGCTGTCTCATCCCAGATAGCCAATAGGCGCACGTATAATGACATGTTTGGGCCTCTTAGTAACAAGCCAGATGGCACCACTCTCAACGCCCAGGTGGTCAACACCTTCTTACCGGCAGAAGAGCCTCCTAATAAAACACCCATTTTTATTTCAGGTGTTCGCGACACCCGTGCTTTCCTGGCCTGGTTGCGGGCGTCGTGCCCTGGCGGCCTGACGGCCCAACTAAAGGGCGAGAATTTGATGGTCGTCCCATCAACCGCCAACGGGTTCCGAGCCGCTGTCAGCGCACTGCGGTCCCTCGATGGAAAGGAGGGTGTGAGTTTCCACACCTTCACAATCCCGGAGAACCGCTGTGTGCGGCTTCCGGTAAAGAATCTGGGTAGAGGTATGCCTGAGAGCTTCGTCCGGGAGGAGCTCGAATTCCTGAACATTTTTGTCCAGGGAGTCACGCAGCTGGGTTCCGGTCGTCGCGACCAGGACCCCGTTAAGGACTGCACTCCCACCCGTCACTTCAATGTATCAGTGGCGCGAGTACCTGAGGTGTTGAAAGTGCGATCTCTCACCGAACTCTGCTGCGTGCGAGTGTCGGTGGAATCGTACGTGGACCCGAAAGGCCAATTGCAATGCAAGTGCTGCTAGCGCTTTGGACACTCGCAGCGAAACTGCGGATACGCACCCCGATGCGCCGCGTGTGGGGGCTCCCACCTCTTCGGTGGTTGCTGTACTCCGCGGGAACAGCCCCAGTGCTGTGGCTGCTGGGGAAACCACACGGCGAACCACCTGGGCTGTGTGAAGTGAAAAGAAACGAAGGCGGCCTTGGAAACAGGCGCCCGATCGTGGCCGAAAGAGCGCCGCCACGGGCCACCCTGCCGCTCCGAAAGCCCAGCGGGCCGGGCCCTCTGCCGAACAGATGGACTTAGGCGAGGGGTAGAATCAAGTCGTCCGAGGGGGGCGTGTTTTCAAGGCCATTACCACTACACCTCATAATCCAAATCCCTCTTCTCAGCCAGTCACGGGGGCGTCCGAGCAGCCTAAAGTGACCGTCACCAGGAAGACGGCCAGGCCTGAGAAGCCTCAGCCCAAACTTACAGTAGCCCCTAAGCCGGCTAATGGGATGCCCTTGGAAGAGAGCAGCCGCAGTTTTTAAAACCCACAACACCCAACCGGGTGGTCCTCACCCTACGTTCCACCTCCCCACTCGAGGAAATTTATGATCTCCTCGATCACCTTCCCTTCGAAGCACGTGTGGAGCTGACTCGTCTGACCCTCACGTCCATCTCCTCCCTACCGACAGGGGCAGTCCGCCCGCGGGCTGGCCTGAAGGCCGTTATCCTGTTCTTTGGCGAATAAGGCAGCACGCCGTAGGAGAAAGGAGCGGGGTGAAGCTCTGCACCTCGCCTATTGGAATACGGACGGATTGCGCGGCAGGGAGCTTGAACTGGAGCATTTTCTCAACTAGCGCGGTGTCGAAATTTGTCTCTTAAATGAGACATTCCTTCACCCTGTTCAAGCATTTTGGCTTGCCAATTATATCTGCCACCGCACAGACAGACCGACAACGGCGGCGGTATATCCGTCCTTGTCCGCCGTGGTATAGTCCAACACTCAGCGCTCGTGCCGGACATGACTCACTTGGAGGCCACTGCCATTCAAGTCATATTGCCCGGAAAACCGGTAAAAATCATTGCGGCTTACCTTTCACCTTCCCGCCCACTGATGGAGCGAACCTGACCGCCTGTTTCGACGGAGGATTGCCGGTCCTAATGGCCGTCGACCTCAACTCCAAACAAATGGATTGGAACTCGCGGCTGAGCACGAGACGGGGGAAACTCCTACCTGATTATGCAGACAAGAACTCCTGTCTGATCTTTGGACCGGACACCCAACCACCAAGCCATACAACCCCTCCGGTACTCCTGATGTCTTGGACATCGTGATAACTAAGAAACTCTCATCCTCGGAGTATCTGACTTCGTGCTCTGCACTAAGCTCTGGCCACCTCCCGGTACTCATTGACACTGCAAATCGCTCATCCTTACGGCACCCACCGGGTCGCCCTTATTTCAGGAGCACTGACTGAACTAAATTCCTAACTAACTTGGAAGATAAAATTCCGTTTGATCCGGAATTGCACAACGAGATGGCAAGGGGCACGTGCGTTGAGAATGTCTCCGGCGCCGTTCTGAAAACTCTGGCAGCATCTACTCCCAAGTGTCGCCCGCGTGACGACCCACAGCCTCCGATACCGGCTGGCATTCAGAATGAGATAGCCTGAAGAACCAGTTGCGGAGGCAGTGGCAGGTCACCAAGGACCCCATTCTTAAAACCGAGGCCAACCACCTGCAGAGGTAGGTGACCTGCTGGCTCAACGAGTGGAGGAACGACTAGTGGATTGCTACACTCGAATCCCTCGATCCCGAAGACCATTCGCTGTGGAGGGTGACCAAACGGGGGATGAGAATTCCTACTCCGTTTCCCTCTGGTCACCTCGGGGGAATCGCTCTTTCAGAATCTGATAACACCGAAACCCTAGCCGATAGTATGTAGACTCAGTTTTAGTCGGTGACCGATTCTTCGGTCCCGGCAGTTATTGAGATTTTTGACGTGGCGCAGAAGTCTTACTTCTTAACTATTTAAACGCCGAGTTAAATCCCATTTGCCATCTGCTGGAATTATTAGGAGCTCACCATATTTTCCACGTTAGCTGGTTAAGGCTTATACCCTGCCAGCAAACCCAAGTTAACCAACTCTGACGAGGTTCACGAAGCCATCAGGGGTCTCAAGGACAGCAAGGCACCGAGCCCAAACGGTATCCCGAACAGGACCTTGAAATATCTTCCGCAGCGAGCGGTATATTTCCTTGCTTAGATTTTCAAAGCGGTTTTCCGCACCCATAAATTTCCTGAAGTGTGAAAGCACGCTCGTTTGATCTCTATCCTTATATCAGGAAAGGACCCGGCACTGCCTTCATCTTATCCGCCCATTAGTCTCGTGGACACGATTGGTAAACTACGTGAAAAATCCTACTAACTAGGATCTTATGCGAGGGAAGTGAGCGCGAACTGATGCGAGACGAGCAGTTTGGGTTCCGACCCAAGCATAGCACATTTTTGCAGTTGCCCGTCTCGTTGAAAATGTCACCAGGAACTTTGGCGAGAGGAGGCAAACAGGCGCGGGTTTCCTCGACGTGGCCAAAGCCTTTGATACCGTCTGGATCGATGGCCTCCGCCGCAAGCTAACGCTCCTAAATTTCCCGTCGTAAATAATTTATACAATCCCCTCATACCTCCGGGTTCGGACGTTCGAAACGTCCTTCCTGAGAGCCACGTCATCTCGTCGCGACACGCGGTTTTGGGTTGCTCAGTGTGGATTGATCTCCCCTGTCCTCCTTAGTCTGTACGTCAACGACATGCCCTAACCCTCGCACCACGTCGAGTTGGCTTTCTACGCAGAAAAAACGGCCATCATATCCACGTCCCGTAAGCCGACGCTGCTCGTCAGTTACCTGGAATCATATCTCAACGACCTTCAATGGTGGTTTAGTGAATGTAGAATCGCCATTAATGTCTGTAAGAGCACCGCCATTATCTTCGCGATGGCCGGACGGCGCTTCTTCCAGCCCCGACCAGGATCACTTCGGGGAACCAATCCAATGGGTTGACACAACTCGTTATCTGGGGGTGACTCTAGATACACACTCAACTGGTCGCCTCACATCTACCAGATCAGGAAGAAAATTGCTCAAAGGATGGGTATGCTGGGTCCCCTCCTGAATAGGAAAGTGATCTCTCCGTCAGGAACTGAGTCCTGCTATATAAGCAGCTCATCCGCCCCATGATGTATTATGCGTGCCCCGCGTGGAGGTCCGCTGCCCGCAACTATATCCGGAGGCAGCAGTGTTAGAATCCAAGTACTTTCGCTTTACTGCAGACGCCCCTGGTACGTAACAGGCAGATAAACGAAGATCTGGGTGTTCTGCTGTTTGCCGACCACATCAGTGTTCGAACTGCGAGCTTTGACTCAATGTTAGCTGACGTGGGGAACCCCCGACTACGGCAACTTGGCAGATTCTTACGCTGATCGAAGGTCAACCCCGTCGCCTGACGCGAAAGCCAAGGCCGGCAGGGGCCAGCAGGTTAGTCGAGGCCATCTCCCGCCATGGCCAAATCGACTAAACGAGTCGCGCTCGGCGCTGATCAACCGAGCGCCTTTCGGTTACCCTGACTACGTTTTTCCGTGATTTTTTCTCAGTTGTAAGGCAAATGCCAACGTATAAGATGCAAAATCATGGCACGGCCCGCACTCCCGTCCGCCAGGCGCGGCGGCTTCACCTATGTGCCTGACAAGAGTCGCATACCTCCAGTTTGCGACTGAGCCAGTCCGGGCTCAGAACCTTGACAACAAATCAACCAATGTTTATCTCACCCATAACTAGTATAGCGCCACCTAGGTACTAGTCTTTGGTAAATGAGTCATGGCTCTCAGCCTGACTTTAATCCGCTAGAGTAAGTATATCCCCCTATTAGAGTTAAGATGTCTGTTATAGAGCCCAGGTTCGCGCAAGTCTCTGCCTCCCAGTTAGCACTTTGGCTTGGCTGGCTTGGAAAGCCAGCATTAATCGTTCACTACAGAAGGAGTACACATCGTTAGGCTACACATCAGAAGGGAGTAATCAGTCTACGACTTATCACAGGAAACCAACAACCTTAGAGCAGGAACATCGCTCGGCACCTAAGAAGTGGCAACGCTGAGCGGACCGGTGATACCCCGCTCGGCCAAGGCATCCAGTTCTCGACTGAAATCAACACCAAGTGCAGTTCCGACAGAGCTACCATGTACACCAGTAATACACTACGCAACCCAGGCATTAGCTCTGCCGGCCTTATCCAGCACGGTCGCGGAACCTGCCGCCAGCCAGCTCGTCCAGCAAACGCACCAGCGCCAAGCCGCTTCACCACACACACACACACACACACACACACACACACACACGCACTTGTCATCACGGCATTGCCGTGACCAATAACTACTGTACGACACACTAAGACTTTTAATAAATAACTGCACATATGTTGTTACTGTAGTTGTTACTCTACAACTCTACAGTTTCCCACAATGGTATCTTATGAATTCTATTGACGAAAAGGCTTTAATCTGCAGGTTAATGTTCTATACAGTCGTTAGATTAAAACGAATTTTACTGTCGGTAGTGGCGGGTTTTATAAGCACATTTATTTTAGTTTGTTCTGTTTTCTGATGAGTAATAGATTCTGAGAAATTTAATTTCCTGTTATTCATTTTGTGAGTTTAAATTGAAGGTTACAGTGACAGTTAGCCATTTTACTTGGCTTGTGTTCTGCTGTTACTTCGTGGGGTCGATAACTATTAAAATATCATCAACACTACCTATTTTATAATTATATATCTCAGTTCCTGTTGTAAGGTTTACTATTAGATTTTCTTAATATTGCAGTAGCGTTTCAGTTTCTTTAAGCAAAATCATTTAGGACATTCAATGGCATTAGACAATACAACGCATGGGTGCTGATAATTGCTTCTCTTGGAATTATATAAATATTATGCACAACACACGGAGTATGTGTTGTATTAAAAGAAAAGTTGTTAATTTTGAAATCTCTATTTCTTAGCCATCTTAATCACGCTTCCTTTCAGCGTTGAGTGATTTAAGATACTTGTTATGTAATCCAACTCACGCACTTTGTTTAACTTTAAAATACACTCACTTGAACGTTTAAAAACATTAAAATGTAAAAAAAAAAAAAAAAAAAAAATGCGTAAGAAAATTTAAAAAAATCATCAAAGCAAATTCGTATTTTACAAACGTATTTTATGCACCTTGTGTCAGACCTGCAAACTACAGGCAATTAAGCGGCAAAATCTGTCAATACATTTCTGAAAACTTTAATTTTATTTAAACTTCTGCTGGATCAACAACCACCAGAGTCGTCTAAACGTAAAGCAATCTCAGGCCGTATAGTATAGAAAGGTGAAAGCAATGACCGAAGTGCTTCCATCCATTAAAAACTTAGAGTACATACAGGAATATAAACGTATCTTAAATCATCTTTACTGTCGTACCGTGCATGTTCTTATGCTTGTTATATAATCCAATTCATGCACTTTGTTTTACCTTAAAATACACTCACTTTAACATTTAAAAACACTAAAATGTTAAAAACATGTTTGTAAACACAAGAAAACCCTTACATGTTTCGGTTCTTTTCATTCGACCATCCTCAGGGAGCCATATGCCGTGCTTTGTGCCGTTACTATAATGTCTTCTGCTGATTTGCGTTCGTTGAGTATTTGCTTGGTATGTGGCTGTATGTGTATATCATCTATTTGTGTGTGTGCTTGGTGCTCTTGTCAGTGGAAGATCTGTTTGTGAACTGACAGTTCACACACAGATCTTCCACTGACAACAGCACAAAGCACACACACAAGTTGGATTATATAACAAGCATAACAACATGCACGGTACGACAGTAAAGATGATTTAAGATACGTTTATATTCCTGTATGCACTTCAGGTTTTTAATGGATGGATTCACTTCGGTCATTGCTTTCACCTTTCTGTACTATACTGCCTGAGATTGTTTTACGTTTAGACGACTCTGGTGGTTGTTGATCCAGCAGAAGTTTAAAGAAAATTAAAGATTGCAGAAATGTATTGACAAATTTTGCCGCTTAATTGCCTGTAGTTTGCAGGTATGACACAAGGTGCATAAAAGACGTTTGCAAAATACGAATTTGCTTTGACGGTTTTTTAAAATTTTCTTATGCATTTGTGAAGCTTATACAGGATGTTCCTTGCGCAGTTGCAACATAATTTTTAAAATGAACAAACGTTGTCACAGAGCTTTAAAACGTAATAGTTATTATTTCAAAATTTTTATTAAGTCGGAGAGTTTGTTTGCGTAATTTGAGGTTGGTGATCTTTTTTGACTCCCACGGAGAGCCACCTAATGTCTATGTTACAAATCCAAACTCCCAGAATCCTTACTGCATGCTGCTCATTTAAACAAACGTACACATTTCATTTTGCTGTCTGTGAACTGTGAATGATCAAGTTGTGTCTTATTGTGAGTTGCTGTACGGGCAGATGTAGCGTTTGGAATGTAAATATTCACGGCACTTTACCTTCTGTGTCAAGATCTAGACACCTTTCATCACCCTTTACTGTCTACGTGGCATACCTTTCCGATAAGTCTGTTCCAGTTGGCACCACACCCCAGGAAGTACAGCTGCCAGCTAATGCTTCGTTGTAAATAAACACAGATCGTATGTGAGAACAGTGCAGGCCATCAAGTAGCGCTGTAACAGTTGATATGAGAAAGCATTGTTTTAATAATTGCACACAACATTTCAGATTTATCTCTACGTTCGACTCTCAGAACACACGTGCAGAATGATTCGGCTACTGGAACAACTTTTAAATGTCTTAATATAATGTTTTATCACGTAAAGTTCTAGTGCGCCTGAATGTAGGCAGAATACATGACGTAACAAGTACTTTAATTTGCTTTCTACTTATTGATACTCCTACTTTGTATTCAGGAGTTCCTGAGTTAACACCTCGACCGAGAAGGCAGCTGTTCTGAGGATTACCGTGGGTTTCCTCAGTATTTCTGGGAAATACAGAAAAAGTGCTGCAAATTTTTTGTTGGTCTATCTCTGCACATCCTTCCTAATTAATTATTTAATCTTCATTCTAACCCATTGTTCTCCAGACTCTGAGCTACTGATATAGTGGGTTTATACGTTGCCAATATATTAAATTACTTTGGTGTTTCCATAATTGATAAATATACAGAAATGTTAAGTGCTGCTTGGTGAGAAGACAGATTTGGGAATAAGGTTGTAGAAAATGAAAGGTGCGAGTTTCTTTGATGCTTCACTGCAGGAACTGGCAATGAGAAATTATGTTGTAATTTGAACTGCTCTAAGAATTTGAAACACAATTATAGAAGAATAAATACTTTAAAAGTAACATACCTTACTTGAATTTAAGTATTCAAATACAGGCGCCACTGGACTCAGTATATACACCGCTATCGGACATCCCGGCTGATCCCAACCTCCGTTTACCCAGATATCCACGTGAGCTGATGAAACACAAAACAAAGGAAACATAAAGTTAAGCATTACGTAAGTAACAGTGCAATGTTTTTTTAATAAGCTACCAATATTTTGTTCATGTGTTTTATAAACTGGGACTGTGTTTAGACATCATGTTATATAAAATTTGTTCAAATGCCTGTCGGACGCAATACGCCTTTGTCTTCTAAAATATCCATACTCTCTTTTGGGCCGAACCAGTCTTCAATTTGGTGGGTTCCAAAAGTTATTTACTTGTGAAAACATGGTTGGAACGTGAGGCTGACCTGTTATCTGTGTCTAGTGCTGAGTTAAAAAGAACTGGAGCCATGCCCTTATTGTCCCCATGCACCTTTATGGAGCGCAGAGGAAACTGTGTTATCGGTACCTCCAAAAATAATATTGTGATCAGATTTGTTATAACCTTCATCCTATAGTATTATTATATATACAGGATGTATCTTAAATCTTTGGACAAATAGAAGAGTGATTTTTTTGTATGAAGCAGTGATAATATTTCATTAAAGACAAGTGCGGTGAGGAGTGTGTGTGAGTTTATCTGAAAGATTATATTGTACAGTACTTCAAAATTCAATGTTTTACTTACAGCCTGCATAGCCATAATACATACACAATATATTTTCCGCATTTAATGTCTGTTAGCATCATATTGCTTATCAAATTTGAATGCACTATAAATGCTAGCAATACTTTCCAGCTGCATCAACTCACGCACGGGCACATCTGACCATAGTCTGTTACATCGCTTGAAAGTTTACGGGCTGTGGTGAATGGTTTGACAGGCACAAAATGTGATTGTGAAATTTGTTCTTCATTTCTTATTCGAGGAGAATACACAAGATCTGTGGTTCGCAGATTACTCTCCGCGGATCCCTTGGGTCTGGCGACCGTTTCCCTTGGGATCCGTCGATACATTTCGTGTAAGGCTACTTTAAATTAACTTACTTTTCAAAATAAAATTTTGATGTTTGGTTAAATATTTTCGAGGAACTTCTTGAATTGGAGACATCTATGTTTCGTATGAAAGACATCTAAGAAATGTTCTGTACCCACAAAGCGAGCGACATTCATTTTAATTAAGATCAGATCATGCAGTGCGATGTTACATATGCGTATGCTACCGGTATGTATCAGTAAAAAAAAATTAAGCAATCCCATTAGAGGCCTGGACAGGCCCTGAGGGTTCCAGGAGGTTGAGGCGCCCAGATTTCAAGACAATAGGCACATTAAGGTAGTACTGTTGTCAGACCTAAGCACCGGCCGCCTTTACCCCCAGAAAACATTCCTGGTACTTATTTCTGTTATAGGCTGAGTCGACCCCAGGGCCATGGTGCGGCCGGAAGGATTATGTCAATGAAAATATCCAATAACACCATCGGGAATCGAACCCGCGACTTTCCAACTTGTAGCGCAGTGCCTCAACTAACTGCGAGATCTGAGATATAAATTTTCAATTTTCGGTACCCCGAACACTCTATTTATCTACGTGGGCAAGAATATTAGTTTCTGCGGTTATTTTTCGAAGGTAAAAGAGGTCCAAGAGCGAATGTTTGAGAATCACTGCACAGGGGTTTTTAGTGTTCCCACATTTAAAAATCTAAAGGATTGGTTTGAGCAAACGTCGTGTTTGTGCCTCGAAAACTAAGTGTTTGCACATATATTGATATGAATCTTCTTCCTTGTTTAGGGGTAAAAACCTCACTCCTGAATTATTTCAAACGTTTTAATACACCCTGTCTCTCTACATAGATTGTTTTATTTATTGTGCACTTACGTATGTTTTGTATATGTCCATGAGAGGCGCTCAATTTTGACTTAAATTAACAAAACACAGCAAACACAGCAGACAGCAAACCTGTTCGCCTAGAACAGTTTTGCCTTTTTACCACCAAAACATTAACAATTGTCGTTTTGCAAATATTGTCCTTGCAAACCTAATAGAATTGGGCCGTCAGATGAAATCTTTTATGTCAACACGCAGCAACAGACAGACGAGAAGGAATTATCAGCCACATAAGTAGGAAGTTACAGGTTTTAGAAGTTGACAGTAATGCTCTAACCTTGTTTGTATATTGATTTAAAAGTAATGAGTGATATGAAAGTTTTTGACAAGAATCTTTATAAAGACAGGCAGATAATAGAGTCACTGAGTGTGAAGATTAAAAAAAAGATTTGCTAAAAAAGAAAGCTTGGAACCTGAATAATTTCGAAGCCGCTCGAGGATATATGAAAACGATGAAAAGAAATTTAACCACAGCTCTGGTGTCACTTCGTGCTGTAACTAAATTTACTTACAGTAAAATCCAGGTCTCTCTCTCAATAACATCATCTCATTTCATTCAGTTACTTACAAAGTTTCTCACATAGGTAGACGAAGTCTGAATGAAACTGGACTATATCATTCATTTAGTAGTCTGTCCTACAACAGGTCCAAAGCCTCTTCCAAAGCGAGCTCTCCACATAGTGCGATCCAGAGCTTCCTCTTTCAAATGAGAGTATCCTCTCCTTTCCTTAAGGTAATCCAATAGCTTCCTACGTCTTCTTCCTTGTCTTCCTGTCACTTC
>Ga0268261_10002324_pt1 | contig 13584 bp, 12 predicted proteins | sample TergutNc150P1_FD_190353 | JGI IMG/M metagenome (GOLD analysis project Ga0268261, IMG submission 190353) | Nasutitermes corniger P1 segment gut microbial community from laboratory colony in Florida, USA - Nc150 P1 (SPAdes) (version 2) | ecosystem: Host-associated > Arthropoda: Insects >... | reverse complement strand
TCCTCATTTCCTTGATGGCTTTTTCCACTTCACTTCGCAAAATATATGGGCCCTTCTCGTCTGCATCTACTTCCTCTTCAGGTTCGACTTCTAGGGTTACTGGTCGATTAGGTCGATCGTGTAGTTCTGTAATATAATTCTCCCAAATTTTCAGCACTTGACTTTGCTCTACTATTCTATTCCCTTGGGAGTCTTCGATGCCAATATTTTGGATCCCTTGGGTCTCCTTCCAGCCTAGTTCTTTTGTCTTCATGTACATCAAATCATAACGCCCTGTTCTTTGAAATTCCATAATTTTGTTACATATGTTCTCAAGATATTCCTTTTTGGCATTATCTGTGGCTCTTTTCAATTCGTTTCTCAGCCTCCGGTAGTTCTTCAGTAACAGTATACAGAAATTATTTGACAAAATGTCTGTGGACAAAAGAATTTGGCATCAATTAAAATGGACCTATATTTGTGGACATACGGAGGGTATGAAGTTTTCATGGACCAAATATTCTGGAAGCAAAAGGGGAGCCTGTAAAGAAGCAGGGGGCCAAAAAACTTTACTGTAGAGTAATGTGATACAGTTCATGTATAATGTGAACATTTGTGACTAAATAATATAGCATGATCTTATTTCTTCATTAAAAATGTTTGTATTTTGAGCAAGAATAACTCCATTATCTGTAATTCTCTCTTTGATGCCACCCAGTGTACAAAAATTATAAATTAATACATTTGATGCCAGTTGTGTTAACTTTTCACCGATATGTTTGTCATTTTAAAAATTTGACAGTGTTATAGGCCTTCGTTCTTGCAGTTGAAAAGATATTTAAAACTTTCAAAAAAGATAGAAGATATGGCATTTATCATTTACAATAAATCCTTCATTTGTTGATTGTTGCATATTAATATTTGATTCAAAAGTAAAAGCACATGGTGTATGTTAAATATCATGGCTGTTGTAAAAAAGGATGATGAAAGATATTTACAAAATACTTTCTTTCATAAAGAATTTTATGTAAATATTGCTTACTGTGATGATTATTAGTGACAGTGATAAATCAGCTGCTGCTGTAAGTGAACCTGATCTATACGGGGAAGGTTAACTTACAGCAGCATCCAGGGAATTAGCAAGATATAAATTAGATTTACTGCATGTGCAGGAGGTTAGTTGGGATGAAGGGGGCACAGTAAGAGCAGGGGATTATAATAATTTTCTATTGAAGAGGAAATGAAAATCATCAACTGGGAACAGAAATTTTTGTACACCACAGAATAGTATCAACAGTTAAGAGTGTAGAGTTTGCTAGTGATAGGGTGTCGTATATATAGTTCTGAGAGGTTGCTGGTATAATGTCATTGTTCTGAATGTGCATGTACGAAATGAGGAGAAAGGTGATAATTCAAAAGACAGTTTTTATGAGGAATTAAAGCAGGTGTTGGAGGATCATTTACCTAAGTACCATATGAAAAGTCTTTTAGGAGATTGTAATGCAAAAGTGGGGAGAGAGAATATTTTCAAACTGACAAGTGGGAATGTGAGTCTACATCAGGATAGTAATGATAATGTTGTTAGAATAGTAAACTTTTCCACGTCAAAAAATCTAGTTGTTAGGAGCACAATGTTCCTGTACTCAAACATTCATAAGTATGCCTGGACCTCTCCTGATGGGAAGACTCACAACCAGAATGATCACGTATTGATAGAGAGGAGATGGCATTTGAGTATACTAGATGTACGAAGTTTCAGAGGAGCTGACGGTGATACTGATCACTTTCTGGTGGTTGCAGAAATTAGGGAAAGATTGGCAGTGAGTAAACAATCAGTACAGAAGTTTGACAGGGAAAGATTTAATCTGAGTAAGCTAAATGAACTGGTGGTTAGCAAACAGTATCAGATTGAGATTACAAACAGGTTTGCAGCTTTGGAAAACTTAAGTGACGGCAAGAACGTTAATAGGGCTTGGGAGAGCATTAAAGAGAATATCAAAACCTCAGCTAAAAGAGTCTAGGTCTGTACATATTGAAGCAGCATACTCATAAACCATGGTTTGATGAAGAATGTTTAGGTTTTTAGATCAAAGGAAGCAGACTACAATGCAGTGGGTACAGAATCCAAGCCAAAGCAATGTAGATAATATAAACAATGTAAGGCTAGCAGACATTTCAAGAACAAAAAGAAGGAATATCTGAAAGTTGAAATTGAGGAACTTGAAACTAACAGTAAGATCAATAATATTAGGGACTTGTATAAGGGCATCAATGAATTTAAGAAGTGTTACCAGCCTATTATAGTAAAGAATGAGAAGGGTGATTTGGTTGCAGACTATCACAGTATTTTGGCTAGGTGGAGGAACCATTTGTCTCAGCTATTGAATATACATGGGGTTAAAGATGGTGGGCAGACAGAAATACAAGCAGCAGAACCATTAGTGCCTGAGCCAAGTGCCTTTGATTTCAAGTTGGCTATTGAAAAGCTAAACAGTTACAAAACCAGGTATTGATCAAATCCCAGCAGAACTGATTAAGGCAGGGGGTAGAACAATTCACTGTGAGATCCATAAAGTTATTATTTCTATTTGGAATAAGGAGGAATTGCCTGAGGAGTGACAGGATTTGATCATTGTACCTATCTATAAGAAGAGTGATAAAACAGATTGTAGTTATCACTTTTGCCAACTACATACAAAATTTTATCCAAGGTTAACTACATATACAGAGGAAATTTATTGGGGATCATCAATGTGGATTTCGACATAACAGGTCAGCTACTGATCATATATTCTGCATTCGTCAAATACTTGAGGAAAAGTGGGAATATAACGAAGCAGTGCATCATCTCCTTGTAGACTTCAAGAAAACTTATGATTCAGTTAGGAGGGAGGTCTTGTATAATATTCTCATTGTGTTTGCTATCCCCATGAAACTGGTAAAGCTAATAAAAATATGTCTGACTGAAACGTGTAGCAGAGAATGGATAGGCAAGAATTTGTCTGACATGTTTCCTGTTAGGAATGGTTTGAAACAAGGAAATGCTCTATCACCATTGCTTTTCAACTTTGCTTTAGAGTGTGCCATTAGGAGGGTTTAGGTAATCCAGGATAGCTTGTAATTAGATATACACAACAGCTTTAGGCTTATGCTGATGATGTTAATATATTGGGAGGAAGCATACATACTATAAAGGAAAACACAGAAGCTTGGTAGTGGCTAGTAAGGAGATTGGTCTAGAAGTAAGTGCTGATAAAATGAAGTACGTGGTCATGTCTCGAGATCAGAATGCAGGACGAAGTCACAGTATAAAGACTGATAATAGGTCCTTTGAAAGGGTAGAAGAGTTCAAATATTTGGGAAGAAACTTAAAAAATCAAAATTCTGTTCAGAAAGGAATTAAGAGCAGATTGAAGTCAGGGAATGCTTGCTATCATTCGGTGAAGTATCTTTTGTCTTCCAGTTTGCTATCCAAAAATTTAAAGATTGAGATATACAGAACTATAATTTGGCTGTTGTTTTGTATGGGTATGAAATTTGGTTGCTGACACTGAGGGAGGAACGTAGGCTGAGGGTGTTTGAGAATAGGGTGTTGAGTAGAATATTTGAGCCTAAGAAGGACAAGGTAAAAGGGGAGTGGAGGAAACTACATAATGATTTGCTTAATGATCTGTACTCCGCAGCAAATATTGTTCAGGTGATCAAATTGAGAAGAATGAGATGGGCATGACATGTAGCACGTATGGTGAAAGGAGAGGCAAATACAGGTTTTTGGTGGGGAAACCTGAGAGAAAGAGACCACTTAGGAGACTCGATTGATGATTGGAGGATAATATTAAGATTGATCTTCAGGAAGTGGGATGTGGGGGTAAGGACTGGATCGAGCTGGCTGAGGATAGGGACAGGTGGCGGGCACTTGTGAATGAGGTAATGAACCTTCGGGTTTCATAAAATATGGGGAATTTCTTGACAAGCTGAAAACCGGTTAGCTTCTCAAGAAGGACTCTGATCCATGGGGTAAGCAACTATGCAAGTTAGTAATAAATATGTAAAGAGTAATGAAAGTAATAATGTGAATGATGGCATAGCAGCACATTTCTTGTGATGAGAAATCTGGTTAATCTGCTTTATGACTCGTTAATGAGATAATTTGCACTCAGCTCTTAAGCATTCAGTTTTTACTGATGGGTATTGAAAGTATCGTGAATAGCTATTGTTAGCTGTAAAGACCAACTTCACATGCAGTAACTTCATAGCTGTCCAATAGTATCATGATTTGCCTGAATAATTCCATGTGTACGAATTTTAATTTTGACATTTATAGCAGTCATTTCATCAATTATTTTTCATATCTCCCAACAAATGAAATACTAAAAAACAAACTTAATACAAAAATAGTAACCTGAAAATAATCGCCTTGTGCTTTTATGCATTCAGTACATAAATAAATAAATATTAATGCATTTTAAAAGAAAATCTTGTTGATTTGAGCTGTTTACATCTTATGACTAAATTGTAAATTGTATTCCAGAAGTATGAAGCATTGGTGTTATTTTTGTTATTCTTATATTTTAAAAAAATTGCTCCTGAATTATTACATTTATGCTTTCTTATCTAAAGTATTGTAACAGCTCTACAGCATTTTACTTTGCCCCATTTTGGTATTCACTTTTTATTATCATAAGAGCAGCAGGGATTGTACATTACATTAGGCCACCACAGTTTTCTTCCATAAACTTTCCATTGTGTTATTCAGGGTAGAATTGTACTGACGTTTCAGAGGATACTGTGCTGCCTTCATCAGGGTGGGTTTTATCAAAGCTGATAATAGAGGCAGCAGGATTTGCTTAAACACTGGGCTTATTCTACTAGATTCCATGGTGTCAGAGCCCAGATGAGAGCAGTTTTAATGTTCACTGAGAACCTCAAACTGCACTCAGTATGAAAGTTACTTTAAAACATTTTCTTTAGTATTTGTTCTCATAGGCATTCATTCAACAACATATAACATGCTGTGTTATGAATCTGTGATATCTGATTTTTTGACATGTAAATTGAAATTATATTAATCAATTGCAAAACATATTGAAGTTCCCAATTGACCTTCTCTTTGCTGCTTCACTGCTAACTGAGACTACATGTGAAAAAATTGAACCTGTATGTAAGTATACAGGATGATTCAGGATGTATCTTTGATACTTTGTAGGTACATTAATCAACTGATTTTAGTAAAGAAAGGAATCATGGCAGTTTCAAAGAGTAAGATAAGTAAAACAGATAATCATGCCATAAATACAGGTTTTAAATAAAAAAGTTACAATACCTTGAACTGTTAGTACACTGCTTTTGAATGGCAGATTTATGCTGTGGTCGGGGCACTGTTCGGTTTAAGTGCCCACTATGGGACGGCATTTTTCCTTTTGCACGAAAAGAATATACTTTTAATGGGACAAAATTGTCCTACTTGCCCATTAAAGGTACTGCAGGACTGAAGTAATTGTTATTGAATAATGCAACACATTACAGAAACTGTTCATTGCACACCTATGACTTAAATGTATATTAGAGTGTGGCATTTTATTAAAGTGGATGGCAAATTTTGGACTTAACAATAACACACTCACAGCTTATTCATATCTGCTCAGTTTTGCTTTTCTTGAGTGGAGGAATGTGAATGAGAGTTCCCACAATGAATTCAGTGGCTCCTCTGGCATTCCCTTTAAAAAAATCTGTACATGTATTGTAGTTGTAGTTTATTTAATAATGCTGAGTAGCTCAGGCTGTGTAACATTCAGTGTTAGGATGACAGATGGGTAATTATTTCAACTTGATGTGGAAGGAAGCAGTTGTGGTATTATCCCAACATATGCCAGAAGGGACTGAGAGAAAACATGAAAACCTCAATCAGAATATGTTGTCTCCAGATTTGAACCCAAGAGCTTCCAAATAAGAAGCAGGATTGCTAACCACTTAACCATGAAGTTCTGTACAAATTCCATTCACAAAGTGAATACCTATATCTTTGTGTTTGTTTCTTGGAATCCTCTTGGGCATTATCATGGTAGGGGCCTGTGTTTCAGGTAATTGCTTAATATGAAGAGCATGGTAAATGTAAACGAACCTCACTTTATTTATTGTTCTTCATGTAGATTGTGGCTTACTTAATTGATACCTCAGCAGCAACACTGTAAATCTTTTATTCAGGAGATGCCTTGTTAAGTCTCAACCACCCTGTTACAGTACCAGTTGTACTATCTGGCATTCTGAAATGAAAATTGAAAAAGGACATAGGAATGAAATACCAAGTATTTTTTCATTTAGAACAAGATGTAGCATCCGAATTTGGGGAGGGGGGAGGGGAACATACATTGTCTTTGTGTGTGTGATTGGTTGACTTATACTACGATACTCAAATGTAAGCTTCATGATATTACTATTGTATGGAAACCCATGTTCTGTATTTACATATGGCAGTGTTGTGTTTGTGTGTGACACAGTTTGAGACCACCAGAATATTTTAGAAAATTATGTGTCATTCTGTTATCACACTGAAAGTTATGTCCCTCTGTTGTGTCAAATACCTTATCTTGCAAGCCACTTTAGAGATGTTCCATTTCCTGCTGACAGTTTGTATTAAATTTGAGAAGGAGGAGGTAATTACTTGACATATACCAAGCATGGACTTGGTTTATATACAGAGAATACAGTTTTTTTTTTACTTCTCAGTAATTTCCTAATTAGAGTGCATTAAACGTGAATTTGCTTTTTCAGTGTCATTATGATAAATGCTAAATCATTGTAGTTGGAGAGGTTTCATTTTATTATATGTCAGATTCCCCATGTTTCTACAGATTTTGTATGAAACAGTTCTTGTTTGACACGCACAAATTGTTGTGCATATTTTCAAGCTTTAATGTTTCTTTTCTAGGGTGGCTCTTGTCTGACCTACCATTACAGAAATATAGGTCTTTGGTAGTCTTTAGTATGTATTTATTATGAATATTTATTACTTGTAACTTCGTAAATAGCTTGAAATTTGATTGTCTGTGAGCTAGATCTCATGTTATGTACATACGTTGTACATAATATAAGCCCATCTTGCAGTATAATACTGTGTAAACGGTTTACTAATGTGATATGTCATTGCATGCAAACAGACAAAGAATATAAAATCTTTGCAGAGTATTGAAACTGCCTTTCTGATCATGCATTATGTTCCATAGCATGTTGCACGCTGCATCACCTGTCCCAGTCTTTGTTATGTTTATGTGTGTATTGTTTTGTTCCTGCTGTGTGATACATATGTGTATGCGCATGTCACTGGAAAGCACGGTGCATCATGCATATGAATCTCTCCACAGTCAAGATGCATGTAAGGGGACTCATCAGCAAGGTAAGTGAGCGAGTCCCCCAACGTCATCGCTTCATCCAACATCTCCTGATCATGTTTTACACATTAAATGGAGTGTTGTGTTTTTACTAATGTACAGAATTAGTGATACTGAACAGACATGTCTTTACGATAATCTTTGAACATAAGCCGAATACTCCATAGTCAGGGTTTTCTTGTACTGGCAGTACACAATGGTACAGATTGCTAGCTACCATTAGGGGGAAAAAATGTGGAAAATATTGTTTGTGTACTGAAAATGAGGGAATAGTGGTAAGTGAAATGAGTATAAATTTTGCAATTCAATGGTAAGATTTGTTGCTACTTTTTATGGAAATCACCAAAAGTATTTTTGACATTTTTGCTCATCACACTCAAATACCAATACCTTTCATTAGCTTTACAAATACTTAAACAGTAGGACAATATTTGTTTTATATGATCTTGTTTTTTATGAATTTCTCATAAAAGATATGCACTACATACAAATGTCCAATAGAAAAGCTGGATGGCAGCAGCATAATGTTTTCATTTGTCTCTCTGTGGGCTGTATCCTCCTGTGCGATTACTCTTACTTATGTACTTTATTACTGGATTGGTGTTGGTTGCCAATGCATATAATTTTGTTCTTAATTCATTTGATTGATGGTACGTAAGAGCATCTTGTTGAGAAGAAATAGAAATTTTCTGACACTGCTTATATGTGAAAAAGTACATAATACTTTGTCTGTTACATGAACGTGAAAACACAAACTTGTATCTGTGTGAAGCATGATCAGAGGGAGAAAGAAGATAATCAGTACATCGGCAAGATTGTTCTCATGTTGGTTGTTGTTGGTTTTCGGGTAGGACCTCGAATTTAGAGCAAATATGCATCAGGAAACTGACAGATTTTAGAGAATATTCCTGGATAGAGTATGTAACATGTTTCTGGAGACAGAATAGCAAACATATAACTGTTTACAAAAAAAAAATATTAAAATATCACATTTTAAACAAAGTGTGTGCATCTCTTTTAAGAATGGCATTAAGGTATTACCTAAGTATACAATGACAGAGATATATGTCTTGCTCAATTTACAGTTATATGATTGCCATTCTCTATATACCATTAGAGCAACAAAGCTGAGGTCAAGAATGCAGTAGAGAGTCTGTCGTATCAGAGCCTGTCTAAATGTGGGTGATGATCTAGAGGTTGAATTAGTTCATTCATCCATTTAGGTGAAGGTACTGAAGGGCAGATCTTTCTTCTTTATTTTTGAGTTTACAGCTTCAACGAAATGTGTGGATTTCAGCATTTAATGTTTCGGTTGACAATTGTATGGGGAAGGAACATGTTCCTTTGGATATTTGTACTTCATGAATATTTATGGGTTCAGATGCAGTGCTTTCAGTATATATTATATGTATAGGAAGATAAATGAATTTATTCATTAAAGATCTCCCATCAGCTTCTAACCACTAATGCTTTACTCTGAGCTTCTGTAGGTAACACTTTGGAAAACTCACATAATTTTATGTTTTCTTCTAGTTTTCTTGTCTTGACTCATACTATAAACTGCTCCCTTTCAGCTGAGGTGTTTTCCCAGGAAAGACCAACCCCATGCATGCCATCCCCTTGTGGATCGAATGCAGTCTGTAGAGAACAGAATGGAGCAGGTTCTTGCACCTGCCTACCTGACTACATGGGTAACCCATATGAAGCTTGTCGTCCAGAATGTGTTTTGAATTCTGACTGTCCTTCTAACCGTGCCTGTATTCGCAACAAGTGTCAGGATCCTTGTCCTGGCACTTGTGGTACAAATGCTGACTGCCAAGTGGTGAACCACTTACCATCTTGCACTTGCCATCCTGGATACATTGGGGATCCGTTTCGGTCTTGTAGACCACAGCCTGTGCAATGTAAGATATGTGAATGTGCACCTTTACCATTTTACTGTACGTTTCTCTTGCAGATATGTTCCTTATGTGTTTTGCACAGTTAGTAATAAATACTTCTTAATTTTCTGAACCTTGTTACATTTCAGCATTTAAATCTTTCATATATGTTAATATTACTTCAATTTTCAACATGAATTCTAATTTATCTTTACAGAATGTGAAATAAGCATGATATGTCATTGAATGTCTGCGCATGTAAAGCATTTGGACAGAATTTGCATGAGAGGTCATAGTGAATGTAAAGAACAACATTTCTTTCCTAATAAAAAAAAATTGCATGTGCTCTTGCACAGTCATCATTAAGCTTATATTTTTCAAACTGTCTCATGCAACTTCCGATCTCTTTAATGTTCATCTTCTACAATGTTGTTTCTTCTCAAAGTCACTTCCAAACAAGAGATTCCCTGTTGTGTACATGATGGCTTTTGGGTTATGATATTGTGTTGAGTTATGAATGAATTTCAACATTTCAGAGGAATTTGCTGTCTCCATCTGCAGGGTGACTAGATTAGTTTTCAGTGCATGCTGAAGTGATTTGAAGGAGGAAGTGAGCCAGTTGTATAAGAAGGTTTGCAAGGATTGTGGCAAACCAGATACATGGGGAGGGCAGAGAGAATAGATGGATTCCTGCACCCTCTCCATGGTACTTATAAAATTTCCATTTTATCCTCTCAGTAACTTCAGAATTAAGACAAATTTAGTCCAGTCTCTCTGCAGATGGAGGCAGCATGACTTTCTGCAACTTCAGAATCGATCTCGAACAGTACATAGTATTAGCCCAGAAAACTGTAATTTAAGTAACGTCTGCTGTAATATTTTGACAACCCTTTTCTTGTTGTACAGTATGAGGTACTGAATGTGTTAAATTTCTGTTGCGCCATGTACATATATACATGTCTGTATATATTTGCAAAACGACTGTCACCAGTGTAGGAAATCACTTTAATATCCTGTGCTGTAGCAAATCAGTGCAGTACCATTGTAGCCATCAGGTGATTTTATTCTGACTGTAGTTCCCATTCATTCAACTGGTACCCCTACTTTGGTCAAAAATTTCGTTTTATGTGTCACTAATACATAGTAACTGAATAAAATAAATTGATTTCTTTAAATAAATAAATAAATATATATATATTCAGAGTGAGTATGTATACAATGCTTTGCCTGGCACTGAGTGCAACTCTGTATCTTACAATCACTTATAAGGGTAATATTCAAGATTGTAAAGAACTGCTGATCAGTTTTTCAAATTTTAGTGCTTTGGATGTGAGTGGCACCGACAAGTTCTTTAGCAGGTTAATTGGCCTTAATTAACTACATTGAATTGTGCCGGATTACTCTTATGAATTAGTAATTTTGCACACAGAGCAAAGTCCCAACAGTTATTATTTATAAGCATTACTTTTATATTCTGAATTGAAATTGGATATCAATCAGTTGACTGAATAATTTCCAGACAGAATTAATGCCTGATTTTGCAGTTTATTGCGTATGTTGTTAGATGAAATTTGGAGGTTCAGTTCCTAACATGGATGGCATTTACTCTTTGAATTAAAAACAAGCATGTTCAAACCAGTGTGCTACATACATTATAGTGAACCTGAAAATTTCGTTGTTGTGCAAAGTGTAGTGTCCAGACTTAAAAATTTACATGGAAAGTGTTGTTTTCAAAGGTAGCATTCATGCATATTGAACATGTCCCTGATTTAAAGCAGTTAGAGTCATTGACAAACAAATTTCGGTGAGCATGACTACAGATGGCAGAGCCAATGCTGAACAAATCTTGGCCATAACATTGCCATGTCACATGAAATTTTCACCCTGACCTTACATATTTCCTAGAATATAGTTGTAAAATTTTCTATGTTCATGTGTTCATGTGTAAGGAATTTAAAAATTTGCAGATTTAAATTCCAAATCGCTCATGAAAATTGTAACTTTATCTGGTGATAAAACCGGAAATGTTACTGATTCAAACTGCGTTCAATTGACACAACAGTACATTTGATATGTGTGAATAGTTGTATCTCTAAATTGTTCACAGTAAGTCCACATACGCATTGTACAGCCTTGTATTGTTATGATTCGTGATAAAAACCTTGCTCCAAACACATGCTAAGTGATGCCTGGTGCATGTCTTTAACAAGAAATTAAAGATTATATCATATTTAACATTATGGTTAACAGCAGTCAACTTGCTGAGGACACTATTCAACAATGTAGTTTTTAATAGAGTGAATGTATGTAAAATTACTGGCAATTTTATAATCGCTAACTGAAAAGAAATTATTGTACCTACATACATACACACATATACACATACTTTTGTTAATTCACCCTGCAGCCACAGTGGCCACTGAATATGAAACAAGTCATCCAACACACAACATAATCATGTACAATCAGTGGTCATTATTAAAGAACATACAACATAATTAATATACAATTAGTAATCAATTTATAATTAAAACTAATGGATCATAATATTAAATGTCTTTCGTACATTCAATGGTCAGTATTACAGTAGCTTAAAATGTGTTTATTATACAATTTGTGATTAAAATTAGAATCAATAAAATGACTAGAAAGAACTAAAAATCATATACGGTACAAATTTCTATTTGTCATCCTGGCTTCTAGATTGGTAGGTGGTACAAATGCAGACCGGTGTTTGAGACGTGGCCATGAATTTTAATTGTAGCTGCCAATAATCCCTGTACTGGTGACAGTGTACGAGTATTTCAAAGAAAAAAGTGTTATTTTTATTCATTACAGTATTATTTTTTGTAGTATACATGTTCCATTAAGCAATGTAAATATGTTCATAAACTAAAATCTCTACCACTTCTCTACCACAAGTATATTTGTAATTTGTACTTTGAGAAGGAACTCTCTGTGGCTCTGTTTTTCTTGTGGCTCTGTTTTTCTGTGTGTGTACAGTCTTGCATGATTATGTGTTAATTTCTGTCTTTGTTTCTGTCATGTATGTTGCATGTGCACCTGACTTCTACATCTGTGTGTGTATAGCACCAGTTATTGAGGAAGTTGATCCTTGTAATCCATCACCTTGCGGGCCATACAGCCAGTGTCGGAATGTGAATGCCCAGGGAGTATGTTCGTGCCTGCCAACTTACATTGGTAGTCCACCAGCTTGTCGACCTGAATGTGTTGCAAGTTCTGAATGTCCCCAGAACAGAGCCTGTATTAATCTAAAATGTGTTGATCCTTGTCCTGGACCATGTGGTCTCAATACTAGGTGTGAAACTGTCAACCACAGTCCGATATGTACCTGCCATCAAGGTTTCACTGGAGATTCCTTCACGCGATGTTATGCTGTACCACGTAAGCATTATCTTATTCATTTTGTTTCTGCCCAACATTCAATGAAGTCTTTATCACTCCTCTGCCTTCGATTTGATTCATGTTAGTTACACTGTGCTTCTGAAATGCAGGGCTATAAATTTTCTGCAGACATGTGCATTCAAGGAATGTGCTTTTTTTTTTCAATTTCTTTTCTTATTTTTGTTATCTCTGATTTCAATTCGATCCATAAATAGTATTATATGAGGACAGTGTGACACATCTCAGCTGTCGAATTGTTACTATATTCATAATTGATAAGTATTATCACTTCCACTCAACAAATTAAGTTGTGCTATATAGGTAGATCTCTCATGCTTTCATGAAATAAGTATCCTTTCCCACAGTCATTACTCGTAACTTCTACTTTAGAATTTTGTCTTGATAAACATGTTGTAATTTTTATGTTGTGAGTTATGATTGACATCCCATACAGATTTCTGTATAATTTTCTTAGCACTAACTTTGAGTTAATTTATACCAGGTATTCGAAATTGAGTATAATGTGGCATAGGCTGGTTTCTAGTTCTGGTGTTTCTGTCTTGAAGAATCATGCTGTCTGAGATTTGGCACCATATAGTTGGCTACAAATTTACTGATGTTTCGGTGAAAATTAATCCCTCCATTGTTAACTCTGAAGATGGAGATGGTAGGTTCTTCCGAATCTTCGGTACATTTCTACCAGACTACACGGCGTCACATCCCAGAATATACTATTCTTTATACTTACCATTGTAAAAATACCAAATCTTTGTACTTTGGTTCCTTCAACAAACACTTTTGATGAGCAATGTAGTGGAGAAGCAATGCCGTGACACTGCTACCATGATTGCTTAATGAGGGAGATCATAAATTTTTCTTCTTACAAAGTATTATTAGGATGATGAAATCAAGAGTGATGAAATTGGGGGGGG
>Ga0268261_10002323_pt1 | contig 13586 bp, 11 predicted proteins | sample TergutNc150P1_FD_190353 | JGI IMG/M metagenome (GOLD analysis project Ga0268261, IMG submission 190353) | Nasutitermes corniger P1 segment gut microbial community from laboratory colony in Florida, USA - Nc150 P1 (SPAdes) (version 2) | ecosystem: Host-associated > Arthropoda: Insects >... | reverse complement strand
TTAACCCTTATCCTGCTAACGTGGAGAAAATGGTGAGCTCCTAATAATGCCAGCAAATAGCAGATGGGATTTAATTCGGGGTTTAAAGGGTTAATGTGATTGCTGAAGTCCCCAGTGAAATTTCAGTTTTCTGATTTGTGGGAGCGAGGGAAGCATGACACAAGTATTTGACCTCTAAGAACAGGCCCTCACACAGCATCCATGCGAAGGATTTAATCATCACACCCACTTAAAGTAGAACAGCCTGTACAGACGCAGTAATTTATCGTCCGCAGAGAGGAAATACAACACGGAATAATTCAGTAGACGAGGGCAGCTGCTAGGAGCGGGCTGTTGTATGGATGGCGGCCAGCCGACCGTGTTGCCCATTGTTCAGTTTGTTCTGTGTTGCATTTACTGGCTGTTGTTGCAAGACCGATTCTTCTTCAGACATTAATATTGTTTATCCGTTTTAACGACTTAAAACGAAAAGAGGGAAAAAAAGAAAAGAAAAAATAGAAATGTTAGTGATGTGTTAGGAATTTTGGTATTAAACAGTAGAGTGTTTGTGTCATTATTATGCGATTCAGTAACGCCTGTGTCTCATAATAACACCCAATTTATCGTAGTATCCGTTATATTTTGGAATCATAATACATCGGCGGGACTCGTAACTGGGAATGGTGGGGCGTGTTGTATGTTAAAGCCGTTGCACAATCGGATTGCGCAGTATTAATTTTAAATATCCTCGTTTGTGTCAGCAACTGGTGTTTTCCGACTGATACCAGATGTTTAAACTGTGATTCATAGACGAGGAAGGGCTACGCTTCCTGTTTGTTTCGTTTCTTTCCCGTGGTCAGGAACGATGCGATCCATCATTTGTCTTACGAGCTTCGTGAGGCATCTGCACTAGTCGGACGACCGCGTTTTCAGCGGATTGTAAGTTGTGTAAACTGTACCCGGCATGTCACCCCCATTACAGAGTGGAAGAAGCGGCGTAATCAGTATTGGTGCATAAATTTACATTTAATTATCTGGCTTTTGCTGTGCGAGGAAATGGGTAGCTAGTTGACAGGAACATTCCGACAGGATGCTTGCGGCGTGTTGTTTATTTGTTGAGAGATAAGAGCTGGCAGTATAACAATGCAGAACTCGCAGCTCAGGTTGGCGCCGAGCAGCGTCGCCTTCAGGGAACACCTGCAAGAACGTCACTGCATGTGGCTGCCTGTGTCTCTGCCCGTCCGTAGTGAACCTGTTCCTATAGACGTAGCTCTTTGGTTGTTCGAACTGCGACATTACGGCGATTCTAATGAAGTGCTGTGTAGTTCGAAGGTGGTTTCTGATTGTGACGGTAAATGTGACAGCAGTTGTGATTTAGGCGCGGAGGAACTGAACAAACCCGGCCCCCAGGAAAGTGGTGAGGATAGAAAAGAGAAATGCTGTTGTGAGGTGCAGGAATATCCAGACACTACAGCGAATTCTACTTTAACAGAACACATTCCAGGGCTACTGATTCAGAATGAAGAATGTCTGAATATTCACAATAAGGTTGGAGAAGACCAAGATTGCCCTTCTGATGTACAAGAATATCCTGAAAGTTCAGAACCAAGAGAAGCCAGCCCAGAGTTCCTGAGTCAGAAGAAGGAAATTCTTGTTGAGAATCAGAGTGGGGATGAAACTCCATCTTGCTGTTGCCAATGCATTGATAGTTATAGTGCAAAAGAGGATGTTTCAGGGTTACTGGTTTGGAGGGAGGGTGATTATATTGAGAACTGTGAAAAGGGTGAAGAAGCCATAAATTGTAACTGTGAATGTCCTAAACAGCCTACTGTAAAACAAGACTTTCCAGGGTTACAGCAAAGAGAAGGAGGTAGTATTGAGACTGACATATGTGATGATGCATCATCATTGACAGTTCATAATTGTGCAGTGCAAGAAACAGGAATAGTGAATACGGCTGAGGGCAGCATACCAAGAGAGAATCAGAATGTAAATGAGTGTGAAGTAGGTGGTGAGTCAACCAACAGTAATCGGGCACTGAAATGTCACAGCATCCTGTGGGAGGCAAATCCTCTCTATTGTGGAGTGGATGTGGAAGGGAGTGAGAGGGGATGCAGGAAATTGTGTCATAGCACTTCAGAGCACTCAGGCAACAGCATACATGTAGGTTCTGGAGAGGAATCTGAATTGAGTTCCTGCCAGATAAATGAATCTATATTTACAAGTGTCATTGAAGAACATGGAGTGGACTCTGTATTAAAAACTGGTTGTTTATTAAGTGAACAGGGAAGATTCACTAGCAAGTGCCCTTTGAAATTGCACAGCAAGTGTGGTTCATTGGGAGCAGAAACGTGTATGCAGACATTTTGGTGTGGGGCAGATCTGAATACTGTTCATCTAATAGGCAGCAATGAAGCACCTTCCTGCATTAAAGACCTACAGAAAGCAGAGATTAGTGGACATAGTTCGGGAGAGACCTTTCTGTCTGATCCTACTCTAGTGTCTAATAATGACGACGATCTTATTACAGGCATCAATAATAGTGACACTGACAGTGATAAAGCAGTGGGCTACTATCCCACATTAGAACATTTTGGAAACGGTAGTGAAGTGATAGCATCTTGTGGTGAAGAGTGTGACAAAGTGCTGTGTGACTTGGAACATTTGATGCAGTCCTTGATGGTTGCAGCTGGTAACATATCAGGTGATGAAGAAATAGAACCTGATTTCGACTTCTTGAACCTCTGTAATGAAGCACAAAATTTGGCAGAAGAGACCATTCAGCAGTATTCAGTAACTGTAACCACCAAAATGAAGAAGGCCCGAAGCATTACTTTGAGTTCTGATTTATCAGATGATGTGTTTATCAACTGCTCTTCTTCTGAAGAACATATTGTGAAGCATCCATTGCCACAAGAAGTGCGCAGGCATCATAGTTGGGACATCAATTCCATATTTGATGATGGCACCAGACTTCCTGTGCCCCCTGTTCGGTTGAAAAAGAAGAAGGAAAAATCCGGAGGCATTCATGTTAGTGAGCACAAAATTACAGATGAAATGACAGGTTCTGGTAGTGTACCAAAATGTGAGAGTGTGAATCAATCAAATGAAACAAAGCTGTTGGGTAGGGATGCTGATGATGATGAAAATTTGCTGGAGTGTCAGGAGCTGTTAATAATGAAGCGAGTTACAGAAAGTACCAAAGAGAAGAGAAATGCTAAAGGGATGCATCATGATGAAGACAGAAATTTGTGCTGTCAGGGTGATGAGCAATATCAGCATGTGCCACATTGTTATGCCACAGATGTGGCTATTGTTGTGTCACATTGTTCTGATTCATCAGAGAGTGGCAAAGGTTCAGAGTCTTTTGAGTCAGATGATATAGTACTTAGAAAATCTGACAATGGATGTGATGAATACCCAAACATTGTTTTGACACCAACTCGCCCCATTTCTTCAGCAGAATTTCCACCTTCAGAACAGCCAGAACACAGTGTTTCATGTCCGTATGATGATAGATTACAGACTGAGAAAATTTCAGTTGAAACCTCATGTGCTCAAAGTGGTATGCTGTTGCAAAATCGCAAAGGTAGCACATCTAGTGATATTACTGCTTGGAAACAGGAACTCCAGCATTCTGGACTATGTTACCTGGATGATGAGTGGGATGCAGATTGCATGTTGCAGCCAGATGAGGTAGGCCATGCATTTAATTCTGGGGCTGAAGCTAAGTGTAACCCTTTTACTGCCAGTGAAATGATCATGCTGGTAGATTCTGCAAGACTTGTTGCAGTCTGATCTTGCTAATACGAGGGCCATCTCAAAAGAAATGCACAGATCGCAGTACCTACAGAATAGAACACCAGATTTGCGGTAAAGTGTTATAGTCCTTCAGTGTAGTCCCCCTTCTGCCGAATGACTGCATCCCAATGTTTTGGAAGGTCCATGATACCCGTCAGGTCTCTAGAACAGTTGAGCTGTCTGACGCGTCGGGTAACAGAAGCAGGAAGGTCCTCCAGCATAGAGAAACGCACACCACGCATGTTGATTTTCAATTTTGGGAACAGGTCGAAGTCCGGAGGACTAATGTCGGGCGGATGGGGTAGCACCTCCCAGCTGTATCCGTCCAACAATTCATGGACATCCTTACCAAGGTGGGGTCGAGCGTTGTCATGTAAAATCAAGATACCGTTTTCCAACAAGTCTGGTCTGTTCGCGTGCATCTTACGCCTCAGTTTTTGCAAAAATTGATGGTAGTAGGCCACAGTTACAGTCGTACCACTTGGTACCCTGTCTGTCGTGATCACACCTTTACAATCTTACGCGAAAATCATCATTTGTTTCACGTTCGACTGGAACCTCTTGAATTTTTTCGATCTCGGGGAACCTTTGCCTCTCCACTCACTGGACTGAGATTTCAATTTAGGCTCGAAATCCCAGATCTAGGTTTCGTCAATAGCAGCCGCCTTTTGCAGAAATTCATTCCCTTCTTCACGAAATCTGTGCAACAATTGTTGTGCAATTTCCGAACGTCAACACTTTTGTTCCTCATTGAGGTCATGCAGAACCCACCAGGCGGCAATTCGACGTTTGTGCAAGCATTCAGTCAAAATGCGGTAGGCAGATGCTCACGAAATTCCAGCAGGATGTGCAATTTCTTCACATGTCATTCTGCGGTCTTCCTCCAGGATTTGGAGCACAGGTTCCACACTTTGGTCATCAGTCGACGTTCAGGGTCGTCCTGAATTCGGGTCGTTCTCTATGCTCAACCTCCCCTCATAAAAGCCCTGAGTCCAGCGTGAAATTGTGCTTCGGTCAACAGTTTCCACACCACACACTTCCATCAGTGAACTGTGGATCTCCGTTGGAGTTTTCCCACGTAATGTTCCAATTTTGATGTACGTGCACTGATCGTCATTAGTCACGGTACCTGAGACACGAACAGCAGCCATTTCAACGCTCTGTTGTTTTCACGTGCACACACCTCCGGAGACAAAATACACTGCACTAGCTTCCAGAAGTTCTCCATTGCAACTGCTGAAATGGCGGGACAGATGGCGTCATTATTTACGCAGTGTTACCAACGTGTGCATTTCTTTTGAGATCACCCTCGTATATAGAAGAAGTCTGCTTCTGTTGTATTCGTTCTACATTGTGTGCTGCAGCATATAATGCAATTGAAGTCATTAAAGCAAATATTCTGTCTTATTTTTTTGTACCAAAAGTAAATGTGTCAAGTGAAGGTAAAGTCCCATACATTTTTAAACTCACTAATAGTCAGGGATGAGTGGTCAGCTTTGTTGCGTGACCATTGTAATTGTGGGAAAGATGGCTTGGTACTCAGTGTATCCTAGAGCTATTCAGAAATTGGTGGCAGAGAGACTTCCCCTCACTGTAATTGAATCCCAGTCCAATAGCTAGGATGCTGAAATACACCTTACCCCTTCACTCCCTTTACCACAAAACGTGTTTTTATAGCTACTTCTGGTCAGAAAAAAGGCGGCTGGTTTTCATGTCGTGCAAAATATTTTGGAGTGTGAGGGTTTGAAACTTTAAAACTCCCTCAAAGTATAATTCAGGCTGATCTAGTTTGTATTGTCCATACAGTAAATTGTTGATTCATTGTATGGCTTTCAAGATGAAGTTGACAACTGGTCAGATATACATAAAGGTAAATCTGTCCCAGCACCTGCCATGAAGGCATTTGGAGGGCAAAAAGGTATGGCTTGGCTAAGTCTTAATATTGACACAAGGCAAGTGAGATGTCAGATCCACACCCTGGTGGCTTACCCATGGCCTCTGGTTTGCTTCGAATAGGAGGCTGGCTGGGCACTGGAGGTGGTCTGGGGGAGGGGAATCTTGTCCCTGCCAGCAATGGAACCTCAAATTCTAGATCATTCAGCCTGTTGCCTAGCCACTACTGTGTACCAGCTGTGCTTTCGTAGCTGTTCAGCTGTATATATGCGATATTTCCTGTATTGTTTATTTTTTTTATTGGTACAAAATATAAAGTCAATAAATTATTTTATGTTTTGCATTCGGTGTTACAGAGGGCCCTTGCTGTTTTCCCTTTGTCATCCTGTGTATTCTAAATATAGTTTAAAATGTCCTCTTTTGCTGTGGAACTGATGGGATAGTATTTTGAGTGTTCATTCAGTGTTAATTACATTATTTTTTAAACATTCACATTTTAAAATAAAAGATAACGTGTAACAGTCATGTGCGATGTGTCGTTGCAGTTATTATGCCTGCACTCTTTTTGTTTCAGTGGTTTTCATCACATGATGAAGAAGGACGTGTATACTTTTTTGAACAAGACAGCAATGAGTCTTCATGGACTTTACCAGACTACAGCAATGCTGGATGTGATGTAAGTACTGATGAAGGAATGAAATAAACTTTTTAAACAGATATTGATATTCATCTGTTTGTGTGTTCTGTGTGGAGTGCATAGAAGAAGACGTACAGAAACATGTGTACATCCATGTACACATCTTGTTTTTGAAACAGTTCGACAGATAAAAGAGTGCTATTAAGGCTTTGCACTGATCGTTTTTAGGTGGGTTAAATTTGTAGAGAAATCTTTTTTTGAAAATTGGCAACTGCGATTGCTATACATTTAAAACCAGATGAATTTAGAATATTCTGATGTTTAATTACATTTTATTTCATCCTTTTAAGAATCGTGCACATTCACCTAATCCAACGTCAGTTGAACTGAGGAAAGAGGTAAAAGAAGCAGGAAAAAATGAATATCACCTTGATACAGTTCAGTTGCGTTCAGGTCAGCTGGACTCTCAGTGTGATAGCAGGGTCCAGGACCGCGTGACAAAAGCTCATTCCATGTTTTTGGTAAATTCGAGGTAAGTTTTTATGTTACCACGGTATATATAGTTACTCCGCACATAGAGCATAGGACCTGTTTCAGGGTTCTTGTAATACAGTGAGGGCCAGCAATTGATTTTAACCCAAAGGCTACTGTAATGACCCGGAGTGTGGAACGCCGCTGTCACTAAATCTGTACTGACCCGGGTTCGAGAACCGTTGCCAGTACTGGGTTATCTGTCTTACGGGCACCGTCGTTAAACCGCGTGACCGTAAGTCAGGGTCGCTGCCACCACATACCTAAGTACGACTAATTGAGGGATGCAAAGGGAGGGTATGTCCAATCGAACGATCCGTATGTCCTATTACTTGGGGACATATATTTACACAAACAATATACACTTATATACAATTTGGAGTAGTACAATATTAGTGGTATGATTAATAATTTAGATATAACTGAATAATCGTCTTGCCTTTAGGGGGGGGTTTCGAATATTCGCCGCTCGAATGAGTTTAGCAAACGTAGTCAGATAGACTCACCTTGAAGTAGCCGCAGCGTTGCAAAGTACAGAACCATTCTGTACTGTTGTGCCAGTATTATTAACTTGTATATTGTACTTCTGACGAGCACTACGTCGGTATCGTTGATAAAGTAATTTCGCATGTCAACTGACGTGGATTCGTTGTAGCCAAGATTCGAATAAATCATGTCGCTGCGGCGTGAGTTTATATAAGCGGACTTTTGCTGACCCGGCGTCTTCCGGGGTTTCGGCAAGTCGCGCGCCCCAGTTAACTAGAATTTCCTAGTGTGGCGTCCATATGAAGCAACTGGGTCATGCTGACACAATGGAATTGTTTGGCAAGATGATTGTGACTTCCTACATTCTATGATTTCTTAACTGGGGCAAGCGTTGTGAAACAATTTGCGAAGTTAATCCAACCAACGTACCATCCTGTAATTTTGGACATTACACTACCGAGTTAAATCCCATCTGTAAATCCCAGCTCGCCGAATTATTTTGCGGGGTATTTAAATTTTGCGCATTCTTTTCGAAAAACCTAAATATTTCGAGAACTAAGGGGGATAAATTTGTGAAACAAAAAGCAGTTTGTGGGGACCCGGCATCTTCCGGGGTTTCGGCAAGTCGCGCGCCCCAGTTAACTAGAATTTCCTAGTGTGGCGTCCATATGAAGCAACTGGGTCACGCTGACACAATGGAATTGTTTGGCAAGACGATTGTGACTTCCTACATTCTATGATTTCTTAACTGGGGCAAGCGTTGTGAAACAATTTGCGAAGTTAATCCAACCAACGTACCATCCTGTAATTTTGGACATTAAACTACCGAGTTAAATCCCATCTGTAAATCCCAGCTCGCCGAATTATTTTGCGGGGTATTTAAATTTTGCGCATTCTTTTCGAAAAACCTAAATATTTCGAGAACTAAGGGGGATAAATTTGTGAAACAAAAAGCAGTTTGTGGGGAATGAATCAGACATTGCTCAGAATGCCTTAAAAATGCTGTAATTTCCTTATTGCGTAATGTAGAAGATACGTTTCTAAAAAAAAAGTGTAAATATACATGTTCTTTTACTTACATTGTGGTCGAGGCTTCAACTCTTTGCATGGAGGACGGACAAAAAGATGTCTTATAAGTTGTCTTTTGTGTGGTAATCGGCAAAACAATTTCGGTCCACACAAAGTGCCACGTCACACTTAACACACTTGAACTTCACGGATCGCGTCACACCCCTTGCGGAACACACGCGACAACACCGCTGGGTGGGATTGCGGGCAGTCCAGTGTTTATTGTGACATGTGTCCAGTCTTCTGATGTTAGTAGAAGTTTGGGCTGGTCGTCCAACAGGCATGGATGGTTGTGGCTCATACCCAGAATGTGCCAGCATCTCTCTGATAAGGGTGAGTCGAAAATCTCTGTGTGAAATTTTCTTCCCACCGCGTGAAGATAAAAGGATGTAGCTGTTGACAATGGCCGGGTCCAACAAGTGGAAAAAGAGCTTTTTTGTCCACTTCCATGTTCGACGGCTGGCCGTGTAGCTATTGGCCATCCTATCTGTATTGTCAACATGCCCCATGTGACGGTTATAATCCACCACAATTGCTGGCTTTATCGCATTCCCGTGTTAGTCACAATAATTGCCTTCTCTGGGTGGATCATGAATATTTGTCAGGAGGCGTACGTCTCTCTCTTGTCCTTCCACACTACAGCTGTTAAGTCACCCCTGGTCCTTACTCGAATGTCACCACGTTTCAATCTCAGTGTCTTGGGCCTGAGGTCCTTGGGCATGTTCTTTCTATGTGGCCTAACTGTCCCACAACATAAAATTTTTTTATGGGCCAAGTCATCATACAGGTCAGGGGAGGAAAAGAAGTTGTCCATGTACAGTTTATGCCCAAATCCTTCTACCCCCCTTGTCAGATTAGTCACTGTAGTGTGTGTTGCTGTCAGGTGTTGTTCCGCCCTTTGTCTGTCTTTACCAAGGTAAACATTTATGTCATATGTATATCCTGTAGAGTCGCATAGTTTGAACATTTTGATGCCGAAACGTTTGCGTTTTTTCGGGATGTACTGCTTGAAGACTACCCTTCCCTTGAATTTCACAATGACTTCATCTATTGCCAAATGTTCGTCGGAAGGGTTGTAAAATTTTGAAAAGTTCGTCCTTATAATTTCAAATAAGTCTCGTAATTTCCACAGTCTGTCATCTGTTCTGTCAACGTCATTTTTATTATTTCCGTGAAATTATTATCTTATTTGATTCTGGTGCAGCACACGAGCCCGTTTCACACGTGCAACCTCAGTTTCCATTGCAAAACAAACTAGCACAGCTGCTTTGTAGGTACAGCGAAACTCAACTGAACTGATATTGAACACTTGCAAAGTAACTCGTGTGAATGTCCGTTCCCCCTACTAAGAAATGTCTCTTACCCTGCTATAAACCTTCACTCGGCAGCCTGCTGGTAAACATCATTAGATTTTATGACCGAAACTTTCCGTTCCATTTACTAAATGCGAGACTAAACTAACTGTGTGAGACTTTTTGAAGACTTATGACACTTATGCATTCATGGCTAATTAGGGTATGGGTGAGACAGGACTGAAGTGTTTACATTTTAGCAACACAGAGAAGGCACTGAGAAGTGATTCGGGGGTGAGACGTGACCAGAACATTATGTTCCATTTACTAAATGCAAGACTAAACTAACTGTGCGCTTTTTTTTTGAAGACTTATGACACTTATGCATTCATGGCTAATTAGGGTCCAGACTATAGTTTTTTTACACTCTAGCAAGATAGAGAAAGGCTCGCAGAACTGATTCAGTGTTGAGACATTGTACAGAAAATAGAACAACCGGCTGACAGCGTTGCCAAAATTAGGTCGATATATATATCACATTAGCGTATCTGGCATTACTGGAAGCTCAATATATACACACAATGTTAGTAGCCTAAGGGTTAATTGTCCTGGCCTAGGGGTCAAGGTACACAGTACAGTAATCTGGTGGCTTCAGACAAACTGTTGAAATGCTAAGGTGGAGGAGTTGGAGGCCCCTTTTGTCAAGTTGGGCACAGAGATTTGAACTACTAGTGTAACTGATGAGCCTACAGACTAGACACATTACAAATAAAACTTACAGGAAACTTCAGATGCACTGTGTTTTACCACATCCATTCCTGGCACCTCTTTAAAACATTTGTGCTGCACTCAGGCATTAAAGTTCCTTTTCAGAATTAATGAAAAGGTGTACCAAACTGAAATACTGAGTGTTTGTGGGAGAGAAATTATTCTTTTTGAGTGTAATATTAGAAGTACTGTATTGTTGTTTAAGTCATCAGGTGAATAATGTCAGTCATCCCTCAGACATAAGTATAAGTATCTCAAGCTGTATGAAACTCCTTCAGGATGTGCAAACTCATATTGATGTGAGGTGACAATTTATAGTTATTTTTATAAGGTATTACATTATATGATTTCAACATTACAGGAAAATCAGCATGCAAGAGTGGGTATGGTCCAGTCATACTTTGTAATCATAGGTTTAATTCTGATAACCTAACTTAATGATTTCATTCTTCATTATAGAAAGAAGCAGACTGCTAGCAAATCATCTTCAATACCAAGAAACTGGCCACAATTATGGGATGGCAATATGGTGAGTGATATGTTGTTAGTTATATATGCCGCAGAGTGAGCTTTGAATCTCTGAACAAATAATGTTTTTGTTATACTGTCTCTGTTGGGAGTTTGCCTGTCATTGTACTGCTTTAGAGTGTGGAATTTGTCGTGATCCAACATTTACATCTGTGGGCCTGACACAAAGTTAATATTCAGGTACAAGATGCTCTTCAGAAGTTTGTATAAATATTTGTTTGTTCCAGTGTGTGCTGAAGGAAGGAACATTAAATCGCACGAAAATTACAGAGAACGGCAAGAAGGTGCGCAAGAATTGGGCATCAGCTCATGTTGTTCTCACAGAACTCTTCTTGCTTTTCTTCAAGGATGCTAAAACATTCGACGCAATGGTACGTGTGACACATTTGTTTGCTGTTGTATTAAATAAATTGGTGATGCGCGTCTCTGTTCTTGGTTTTCTTTTCTGACACCATATGTAATATGTGGTCTTTTGGACAGTAAGTATATGGCCTAGATGGAAGATGCAAATCTTAACTTACTGTCCGGTTTTTTATTTTTTATTTTTTATTTTTATTTTTATTTGAACAGAAAAATTCTCCTGGAGATAGTCCTTCAGGAGCAGCACAGCCTGAGTTCTGTATAGATCTGAATGGTGCAATGCTGGAGCCCGGCGAGAAGGCATCAAGTCGACGCAATGTATTCCTTCTGACAGCAGTGCTTGGTTTGCAAGTATTGCTACAATGTGACAGTGCTCAACAGGAAGACGAATGGTTCAAAGCCATCCAGAAAGCCATTAAAGATCTTGTAAGTAAAAACTATGTGTAAGTTTCAAACATGAAATGTCCAAAGGACCACCTTCAGCTTGATTCTTGGCTGTAATACTGCCCTATCATTAGAAGTAATATGCACATGTTCTAGAATGCTACAGTTAATATACAGCTTTCTCTGATAGTGGTTGGAACAGAGTCAGTCAGGCAAGTCCTGACATCATGTGGTCTGGCAAGTCATTATAGGCTTCTTTTCTGGCATAATTCATACATATGTTGTAGGACATGACACTATAATCTGGTAGAAATTTATCATTGTTTTGGATGCACATACTACCTTCCCCGTCATTTTCATCTTATAAAGATGGCGGCAGTACGTTCCTCCAAAACGTTAGTACATTTCTACCAGACTGTAGTGTGTGACATCCATGAAGATGCCTTTCTTCATTGTTACTTCTGTCACAACCTTAAATCTCTCATGTCAATACAAGGGTGGAACAGTTAAAAAAACTTGATGCTCATGGATCCGTGCATCGTAGATTACTCAGTAGAAATACCAACAAGATGCAGCTTCGTAATAGAATTTATTATTCCAAGGTTTTTTAAATGCTCATCATGTTTCGAGCAGCACACCGCTCATCATCAGGAGCTCTAGACTGTACTTGGAGCCTCTGGTTTTTATGCCCATATGGTGACCGACCGTTACCAAGGTTGAGTGGGCACTGGATCATCTATTACAAAGCTGCATCTTGTTGGTATTTCTACTGAGTAGTTAAAAAAACGTTTGAGTTTTAGTATCACAGCTGTCCCTAGCTTCTTATGTTTTGCACATTGGATGCTTTTGTGTTCCTCAGTTCTTTAACACTCTCCTTGTACGAGGCTCATATCAGGTCGTTCAAAAAGTTCTCAGAATGCATGCGCAGCCTTCCTTTAAAACCATGTGGTGGCCATGTGATGGTCGATTAGGTTTAGTAAACTTATCGATCCCATTACTGTATTTCCATTCAGTCCAGATGTATTGTGTTGTGAGTAAGGATAGGTATTTGATTTAAAGAAAGTGTGCATTGGTAATTTTTTTAAAAATGTTAACAAAACAGTATATTTGTATGTATTTTATGAGTTCTTGCTGAATTTTTAGGAAATGTATCAGTGTAGGCAAGTTCCTAAAATATACTTGGAGTTTGCTGCATAAGTGTAGAATGTGTGTAGAGGGAGGATTCTGTTGCAACAGTGAGGAAGGTGTATATATTCTCTTTTCAGTACTGCATTTTTTTATAGTACAAGACCTGAATTTTGTATTGCATGTGATTACTTCTGAAAGGATACTTGTGGTATTTTGTGAATTATTTTCTCTGAATATACAAGATGATGTGCGGTATTTTTACAATAAGAGCTGATGTAGGAACTTTTATTTTCATTGTAGCCTTCTGGTTATGATGCCAGTCCAAAGAATAAGGCAGCCAAACTGAATCCCCAGCCATCTAGTTCAAACTCACCAGAGGAAACAAAGAAGTCGTCGTACATTGGACGTTCAAGATCGGTGAAATGTAGGTGTCTTAAGAATAATTGTGCAATTTTCGTACTTTGTTTAACCCTTTAAACCCCGAATTAAATCCCATCTGCTATTTGCTGGCATTATTAGGAGCTCACCATTTTCTCCACGTTAGCAGGATAAGGGTTAAGTTATTAACCTTAAAGCTACTAATGTCATATATATATGGAGCACACATTCTTGATGTTTCTAGATCACACACAACGATGCAGCACAGTCGGTAGGACTCCTCTGGACGAGTGATCAGCTCGTCGCAGAGACCTCTACCTGACAACACACGACACTCACAACAGACAAATATC
>Ga0268261_10002322_pt1 | contig 13589 bp, 10 predicted proteins | sample TergutNc150P1_FD_190353 | JGI IMG/M metagenome (GOLD analysis project Ga0268261, IMG submission 190353) | Nasutitermes corniger P1 segment gut microbial community from laboratory colony in Florida, USA - Nc150 P1 (SPAdes) (version 2) | ecosystem: Host-associated > Arthropoda: Insects >... | reverse complement strand
AGCAGGTGAGCGGCCTGCGGCCGCTCACCTGCTGAGATCGTGTGTTTGAATCCCACCGGGGGTATGGATATTTGTCTGTTGTGAGTGTCGTGTGTTGTCAGGTAGAGGTCTCTGCGACGAGCTGATCACTCGTCCAGAGGAGTCCTACCGACTGTGCTGCGTCGTCGTATGTGATCTAGAAACATCTAGAATAGGTGCTCCATATATATGACATTAGTAGTCTAAGGGTTAATCCTCTTGCTCCCAAGCCCCTACCAGGAAGTACCATCCTAAGTTACCAACTTGGCCAGCCTCTCACCAAGCATAAAACTATGTGTTTTTAAAATACAAACCTGAATAGGTAGGGATGGTGCCGGTGGAGATACTGCTCCAGGTGCACCAGTGACAACACCTGGAACAGTTGGTGCCACTGATGTTTGTGGAGCAGCTACTGCAGTTGTAGCCGCAGGAACCTACGTAAACATAAAGTTTTACAGTAAAAATGAGTCCAGATTCATGAAATTAAACCAGCTGGGCTGGACACACATTAACAATTTTCATAAGACAAATACAGCATACATGTATAAATTAACAGGTGGTTGAAATGACAACATCCGCTCTGTATTCAGCTGTTACACAGTGCAGTATTAAGAGTCCTGGATTCAAATCTCAACCCAGAAGCCTGCTGTCCTCATTATGGCTTATCATGGTTCTGTTCAGTCCTTCAAAGTAAATGCTGTGACAGTATGTCAGACTTGGGTCACCACCACCTCCTTGCCAATCCACTAACCATTCATCATACCCAGGCAGTGCCACAGCTCAGGCGGTTAATTACCAGCTTCTCAAGGCTGAGGATCAGGTTCAACTCCTGGCCAGGCCATGTGGAATTTGTGCTGGATGAAGAGGCACAGGCTTTTCACTGAGTGTTTGGTCATTCCCATCAATACTGTTTCACTGACACACTATTATCACTCACTCACTACCAATGCTATACAATCTCAGCAAATGACAGTGTCATTAAAATACCATGCTTATCTGCAAATCCTGTCACCTGTACATCATATTTCAATGATTATTTCTCGAATTTCACTGAATAAACTTTAATTCAGTTCCAACGCCACAGCCAGAAAATTGTTTACATATATATTATTGGGGCTGTCCAACTAGTAAGGTTCTCTAAGTCACATACATTAAATGAGATATCACTCCAGTGTTCAATGTAGATCATTCATGCCTATCAAAAACCATCACTTTTCAACACACTTCCTGATCACAATGACACACTGTCCACGTTGGCAAAGACCACACTATGAAGCAGAAGTGGCTATCTGTGAATGGCTGCAAATCCAAGAGCCTGATTTCTACAACAAGATTTTTCAACTTGTGTCAAGGTGGGAAACATCCATAAATGTGTTTGAGGATATTGTTGAAAATAATGATACTTAAGGCAAATAAATGAGCTACACTGAACACTGTCTAATTACTTCTCATTTCTTTTATGATCCAGGGAGCCATAATTATTGAACACCTTCATACAATACTGGCATGGAAACTGATCATACTTGGGTGAAGAGTGGGGACTCCTGCTAGTACCTACATAAATATGTGCATTTTGCATCGTACATTCAACTTGTCATATCACTGCTATCTGTAGATGACAATACTTTCTACAAAAATGTCTACAATTACAACCTAGAGGCAAGTGATATCTTAGTGTCATGGCTGCGAACTATGGATGGTTGAGCCATAATGTTACATGAATAAGGAAAAGGATACAAATGTAACACAGAACCCCATTCTACATGGTGCACAGCCTATGGAACTACATGACCTATTGTATGGCCACTCCAAATTTAGAATACAAAATGAATTCATGTTACCATTCATGATCATGTAATCAACAGCTCAGCTAGAGTGCTCCAATGGCCTATGCACTACCAACAGTATTGACCTGTTAATGATGCTGGGGTTTACACTGCAACTATAACCCAGGACAGAGGTTTTCCAAAATTCTGCTACCCAAAAATGCACTTACACACTACGGTGCACACAGGCTAGCAAAATGACAGAAATTATACCATAAAATGCACAAAGGCTGGTGTTCAAGGGCAAGAAAATGACCAAAAACGAATCAATCAAATAAATGAATTACTTACCGAAGGGGGTGGTGGTTGTGTGTGTGTAACTGTTTGACTTGTCTCTCCAGGTTTGCTGCCCCATCCTGTGCCGCCACTAGGAACTAAACTTATGGCTGGATCGTTGCCGCTGTGCTCAGACTTCAGGCTCGGTAAATTGGCTGGCGGTCGTCGTGCTGATGGCACTTTGCCCAGACTCTGCATGCCATGTTTGCGAGGTAATGTACTTTTTTGTTGATGTGGCTCCAAGGATTCTCCCTGAACCAACAAAGAGTACAACAGTTGTGGTTTCATGACATTCAGCATTTACCAAAACAAGGGGTTTGCACAACTTACAGGCAACTCCCTGAAAGACAGCAGTAACTAGGAAAAAGATTCACTCACCCTATACAAACTATTTATGTCCAGTGACTGAAATTTTGACTTTCCTTTCTCCCCCTTCGACGCAATCCCCGACAGAGTAGACATGCTGTCTGCAGGCAACCATTTAGAAGAAACAGACCCGTGGAACGAACCCTATTGCTGTAAGCAGAATAAACCACAATGCTTAGACAGTGTAACCTTATTCCCTTCAGGACATACTTTAGTACTTACATAGACCAGAGTATGGTGTCAGTGCTCGGATAACTGGTGAACAACAAAGATAAAAGCACATGCCGGTGATGTCATGACAAATGTCAGGAAGTACTGAGACAATGCACAAAAGACAACTAGCCAGTCAAACTGGTATCCAGGCATAGGTGTGAAATGCCAATCTCCTGAAAACCAAAACTGTCAACTGTCTGACTGTGATATTTAGTTTATCAAACGTTCTCATAGCAACAGCAGTTACAGAAGGTAAAGCAATCCCATTAGAGCCCTGGACAGGCCCTGAGGGTTCCAGGAGGTGGAGGCTCCCAGATTTCAAGAGTTGGCACATGAAGGCGGTAAAGTTGTCAGCCCTACATACTGGCCGTCTTTACCCCCCCAGGAAATATTCCTGGTACTCATTTCTGTTAGAGGCTGAGTCATACCCAGGGCCATAGTGCGGTAGGAAGGATTATGTCAACAAAAAATTCCAATGACACCATCGGGAATCAAACCCGCGACTTTCCGGCTTGTAGCGCAGTACCTCAACCAACTGCACCACCACGTAACAACAGTTATAGTCAGTTATATATACCTCTTCCAAACACAGGTTATTACATCTATATGATATACAAAACATCAACCCAAACACACAACACAACACACGAAGGCCACTTCAATATTGTATACATGAATAACAGCACATCTCTATACATACAAAAATGGGTTTGGGTTATTTGTTGGTTGCTTGGTTGTTCACGTATTTCTCAAAGAAATGCTGGAGAAAGCACAGTGCCTCTTACTAACCGCCAGTGTCAAGGGCTATGAGACATGTTGTCATGCTACAAAGCACCTGTACAAGCAAAACTGTGGGCTGAAAAAGTGGGATATAAACAAATTCCACACTGAAGACCTACAAATACAAGGTATCACCACTCAAAGTTAGCTGCCTGGGTGACCTGGCATCCAGAGCTGTGCACCACTGAAGTATAACAGCATCAAAGATGTCTTCAATATATCTCACAGGTTCTACATTATAGAACGGGTCTCAAACTACAACTGTATGGGCCAAATTAATAACTGTTGATATCATGGAGAAGCATACATCATTTGTGTAATGAGTATGTTAAATATTTCCTTCAAAATTAAACACACCATTAAAAATATTTCATACTTTTAATAACGAACCTGAAGAATGCAATAATTACTGAATTTTAAGCTTTACTACATTTTTGTTTGCAGGTATGTGCTGTACAATACCATCCAGGGATAGCAAACATCTCTCAGCCCTAATGGCCATCACAAACACCATCTTTAAATACAGAAAAATTCTTTAATGGTGTGTTGGGACACATTCTGTGGTTAAAATCAGGCTGCTGGAAGGCCGTACAAGATGAACTGGTGGACCTCATGAAGCCTACAAGCTTTGTGTCTAGACCGAAATGTTATGAAAGTCACAGAAACTCAAGTCACAGCACCCACAAAAATAATGGGGATATTTAGGTAACAAACATCAGCCTGTTTGTTCCATATTAGCGACAAAGCCAAATGAGAGCTGCTAACAATTTTACAACTGTATTTTAACAAGGATGACATTCAAATTACCAAAAATGTTAGGCTTTTAGACTTAATCTTATTTACATTAAGCAAAATATAAAAAATATTTATTCCACCACAATTAGGCTTCAAGGTTTCATTTTTGTGAATTCCAATAAAACTACCCTTTTGGTATTACGAAAAAGCTAGGGTTTGGGGTTCCATTTTACTGACACAGCTCTAGTCACTACCATTCGGTCCGTAAGACTTTAAGAATTTATCTCCCTGACATGTTAGAGACAATTATATACGCAGTGGACCGAAGTGTGCACTACTATAAAATGACTACTGGAAAGAGCAAGACTAGTACTGGAGATAAAATGTCAAGGGTGTGCCACCAAGCAGACAGCATAAGCTCTGTACGATGGCATAAACAGAAGGTGTGTGCATGTGTGTTGTCAAAATATTGTACCAATCAAGCAGTTTTGTGACTCTGCAAGACAGAAGATTATGCTTCAATGAATGGTAAATACTTATTGATGTTTCAGTGTGCTGCTTCCATCTTCAGAGTCCAGCAGTCCAATAGGATTTGAATGCTTTTCTTAGACTGCTAGATCCTGCAGATTAAAACAGCACAAATGTTCATGGCTATTCATCTAACAACAAGGCATAACAGCCTTCATTTTCAATGGCAGAGTGGATCTGAATCCTCCACTCAAACAGATATTTGAGGTTTTAGTGACAGAAACTGAAGTAAAACAAAAACAATTTTTTTTCACTGAGGTTAGGCTGTAAGGTTTCATTTCTGTCACAAAACTCAGCCAAACAAAAACAGATTCCACAAAAGGTGAGGAAGGGGGGTTACTGCAGTGAAAAACTCAAGTCACTGAATAATATATATTATAAATAAAGAAAGGGCATTTCAGTTCACCGTTCTGCAAAGACCTCTGCAAAATGACCACAAAATATTCCAAAACATGTAATGAGACTGAATATATATTAAAATTAGTTATGAAATAAACATGAAAGATATATTTCACACCTGTAAAAATATTTGCTCATTAAGCTAAAATCACAAACTTCAGTCATTACTAGTAAAGTTTTCTCAGTAAAAGGCAGGCTCAAACAATCATCTATGTGGCATGCACTGGTGTTTACCGTTTTCATCCTATCTGTAAAAACAGCAGTAACAGTCTTCATACGTGACAATATATGGTTGCGGTGTTTTGTTTTCTATGTATCTTGTGTGCTGGGACTTGACTTTTGAAAGTCTGTAACATTGTTGTGTCTGCGACCATTGAATTATGCACTCTGATATGTACTAAGCATGAATTAAAAAATCACATATAGCACAATCACATCACCTGTGTAATGAGAAGACACTGCTACAGATAACAATGGACAATAATACATGGTGTTAAGTGAACACAAAGGGTTAGCAAAGGTTACATGTAACAATAAAAACTAGCTTCACTATTGTGTAGTAGTAGATCCATGTGGGAAATACAAATGCATCAAAACGTTAGGTCATAAATGCTGCGTTTGTTACACAAATAACATACTTCCAAGGTGACAGTGCATGCACAACATAGAGCATTTCTACTGACACAGGTGACAAAATGTGAAGCTGCAGAAAAGAAATTCCAAGTTTCTGCAAATTAAGACAGACTATTAAGAAACATGAAGTCTGCATGGAAAAATGTCACAATTAGTTTAATAATAATTTCACAACCAAAAGAACATGATAATGGTGACTACATACGCGCAATGCACACTGCAAGTAAAGTTCTGGTATTACTGATGCTCCAAATATTTACGTTTACTGTCTAAGGCCAAAGAAGGCCTAAACCACAGTTACTTTAGCGGGTTGTTATTTTAACTATATAACTCAAGATTTTCTGTAAGACAAACGTCACTTGTCGCAGATTTCATGACGCTCTACTTGATGTTTCTTCCATCACACGTATACATTTCCGAAATTAAAGCAAAAAACCAGAACGGCTCATCTTCATGCGATACAAAACATTCTTCAAATGTAATTTATCCTTATCGCACATATCTTGCCCATCCAACGGTACTTATCCCAGTGATCTGGGCCTTTGGCCTACACCCTATTTGACACAATCAATTTTCCTAACGCAGGGTAATGAATGTATTATTTAACACATAAGTAACAATAACATGCACGTATATTTCCTAAAATTCTATCTCACGCAAAAAACTATCACCGCCTAGTCAATATATTAGCCAACACATTATTCAAACGTACAATTATCGGTATTCCCTCGTTAACTACTATAGCACAGAGTCAACTTCACATTTAGCATCATACCAATATAGTACAATGTGCAATTGTAACAACATACCTTGGTCCGTCCAAATGGGTAAACAACAGACAAATGGAATTTAATCCCTATGAATACAAATAATAACAGATGGTTACAGATTCAAATTTTCTTTCTTTACACTCTCTATTTCACTATCTTCAAAATGGCGAATGCGACGGATGTCTTTTGCGATCAATACAATGACGTCACTATCAAAGAGTAAAAGATGAAGATACCACACTTCCATTACAACGTCATGTCCAGTCGCGCAGACCTACTTTGAAACAAATTTCTGTTTCGATATTGTCCTCTAGCAATGTGCATAGGAATATCAGCTTCATATGAGCGTGACCATTTAATACAGAGTGACTATATATTGTTTTAATGAAATCCAATCAATGTAATTATACTGCAGATCGAAAATGGATAAATCAAGGCACGGACAAGTGAAATACCCTCCACAGTGAAACGTTGAAGATGTTGAGATCCCAGCATTCCACGGCACTCCGAGCGTTAAATCACTACAAATTCCACATGAGCGTATTAATAAATAAATTAATTAGTTACTTAATGAATGAGTTAATTAGCCAGATCTATATCGCAGTTTAATAGCGCCAGTCCTTCGTCACGTGTATTATATTGATATATGCGATGCACCGTTTGATTTAAGATGTTTACTTGATTAATACCTTGTTGTTAAGGTTACCAATGACGCCATGTAAGCATTAAGGCGAACAGAATGAGCTGGTGAAAATGTATAGTATCAATAGCAGTTACTGAAATCAGCGCATCTTCCCGATTTCGAAAATTTTCATAAGTCATCAACTTTCTAGCGAGGATATGGTAAATACTTAGAGATTTATAGGTCGGTAAGGGATACAGACGTGTAGTACGATTCGATATGCACTGCGCAGACTAACCTTTGTAAGAGGTCAGGTTGTCACCGTGGTGAAGGTTTAGATTGTGATATTCCGGGTTATGACACGAGTATTATATGATATGATATTTATTTTGTTCATTCAATCCAACTACATGGGGCCATAGCCCATAGGATATAGAACATGTCACAATTTGTGCAACAAAATGAGGCAAAATATTTACAAGAAAACATGGAAAAGACAGTAAAAAATATTGCGTATTATACATGTCACATTTTAGAGATACAAAAATTTACTTACCAGTATTTAATACTAATACATATCAACCTATGTTGTAAGGTTCATTTGATGATCAAATGAAGAAAGATAGAATTGTGAAGGACATTAAATTAGAGTAGCTGTCTGAATTTACAAAATATGTTATATCTAAAGCACTTATGACATTTCAAATTAACAATAAACAATGACAGTAAAGGATTGTAAGTTTTAAAATATTTAAAGTCTATTATAGTTATAAAATTCATTTAAGCTCTGAAATGAATGGAAGTGTAAGAATTCTTTCAGGGCTCATTTGAATTGTTTCCTAGTCTGGAGAAGATTTTTCACATAGGTGGGCAGGTTATTGAAGGCCATAATTCCAGAGTAATAAGGTCCCCTCTGGTAAACTGTCAATTTTGAAGGCGGCAGATGTAAATTTGATTTATTTTTAGTGTTAAAGCCATGAATTTAGGTGGTTATCAGAGTTTTGATATTCTGCCTACCTTATTGTCTCTCAAAAAAGGAGTTCATTATGGTGAGCTAAGACTGAGTTCACCTCAGAATTCATTGTTGCATGATGTAACAGCAAAAATGCATACCTTTTGGCTTATGATAACCTATTCTATTTTGGTATCTTGTGGAAACTATGAATTTCATATTTGTATTGTATTATATTTTTACTATGCATGGTGGAATGGAAATAAGTTCCAACCATATTTTATTTCTAGGCATGTTTTGAAAGTCATATGATGTACTCTCATTCCAGATCTTCATTATTATGATTTTTCAAATGTGTCTGTAATGTTTTGGATTTCTGAATCAAGGTTATTAAGTGAATGACAAAGTTAAAAGTTATTCTTGTATGGGGTTTGTTATAGTGTACATTTACCACATCATATTTCCAGGAAAGTGTGTGTTTACTTGAATTATAGATTCAGAAATATTAATTAACTTACTGTTTTCACATTTTCAGTCTGTCACTGTTCACACAGATGTTGGAGATATAAAGATTGAGCTGTTTTGTGAATATTGCCCTAAGGCTTGTGAGGTAAGGTAATTGTACCATATATGCATTTGAAATACATTCTGTAGATCATAATCTGACAGTACCTTAGGATATCGAAACTGTCAACAGATTAGAACTGTCAACTACATGTTTTGAGCGCAATCCGCCGATCATCAGGAGGTCAACGACGCAAATTGTACATATGCAGACTCTGGTATCGTCACTCTCTGCAAGTGACTGTCTTGTGCAGCCGCAAAGGAAGGACTGCCTTCCTTAGCGGTTGCACAAGACAGTCGCTTGCAGAGTGACGATACCAGAGGCTGCATATGTACAATTTGCATCGTTGACCTCCTGATAATGGGCAGAATGCGCTCAAAACATGTAGAGGAATTTAAGTTAATGTAATTTGTGTAAATGAACGAGAAATTTGTGTATCAAGTTGGTAGTAATAAACAAATTATACTATGATGCACGGCCAACCAAATATCAAGTATCTTTTGGAGTCAGTTACATTTGGGGTTTTATTTATTTGTTTTGAATTATTGGTAAATGCTTTGTCTGGAAGTGATATAAAATAATTATTTGAAATATTGGCAATAATTTGATTATTGCTGCATAGTTTTCCATCAGTGTTTATTCATGATATTCTATGATTGCTTTTGCTGTTGTTCATTATTTTCTGACAATATCCAAGGTGGTTCTAGCTTTGTTATTGGAGTTTGCAGTAAGTTTGTAATGATGTTGCTGTCTTTATGACTTCCAATAGAATTTTACAGTATTTCCTATAATTGGGGATTTTTGGCATTTTTACTTACATATATATTTCCCTTTTATGAATGCATGATTTTTTTTTAATTCCAGCTGTTATCCAGGTTTTATTATTTTGATTGTGGATATATTTTTTAAGAGGAAAACTATAGTAAAATATTCTTAGGTAGATACTAAATATTGCGTTCACATTATCACCATAGAAGACATTGTCCCAAGATTCATAACCAAGATGTAACTTAAATTCAGATATAGTTAATTTATTTATCTTTCTTCTGATTATAGGATAAGTAGATGGATTTTGAATGTATATGTTGTTTAATACAAGAACTTGGGCATAATGGTCAGATGGCCCATTTGGGAGTGGATTTATTGTAAAGTTTTCATTTCTATACTTATCAATGAAACAGTTATCAATGGCTGTCATTGAAATATTAATTCTTGCAGGAAAATCAATTATACTAAATAAATTGGATGTAGCTAGTAAGGACTCTAGTTTCTGTTTATTAGTATTATCATCAACTCAATAATTAATATTTATATCTCCACAGATGGTTATGTTCAGCAAAGTGTTAGTATAGACTGTGTTTAAGGATACATTCAAGAATATTGAAAAAATATGAGAAGTTTCCTGATGGGGGTCTTTATAGAGTTAATACACAAATGTTTGAAGTGGAATAATGTAATTTACAGCACAAATTTCTATGTCTAGGTCAATACAGAATTCGTTTAAATCAATGGATGTGTATTGTAGAGATTCATGGACAAAGATACTTACACATCCATTTTTCCAGGATTTTCTATAAAAATAACCTCCTAGGTTATAGGACCCAAATTTACACAACTTAATTCAATGTTGCTTAGATAAAGTTCAGTAAGGCAGGATTAAGTGAGGAATTTTAAATCCCCATTGATTTACTAACTCATCTGTTTTATTATTTATTCCTCTGATGTTTTGGTGATATATTGTTAAACTTGAATTTTTGTAGTCATTATTGGAGGTACTTTGTTGCAATTGATTATGGTTCTTATTAGAAGTGACCGTTCTACAGTTTGTATGAGTCTTGTTTGCCATAGATTATAAGATAAAGTGCTAACTGCATCATGCATGTTAAGCACAGTCAGTGCTGCAGATATACATAATGTATGTTTTTTTAATCTGTGCATTTCATATGTACAATGAACATTTCTTTTCTTGCAGAATTTTCTTGCACTTTGTGCAAGTGACTATTACAATGGCTGTCTTTTTCATCGGAATATAAAAGGCTTCATTGTTCAAACTGGAGACCCAACACATACAGGGAAAGGTGGAAATTCCATTTGGGGTCGAAAATTTGAAGACGAGTTCAAAGACGATATAAAGGTTTGCATTCATTCCAAATGAGACACACCAACCTACTGCTGATTAGCAGTTGTGTATTTATGATTTGTAATTGTTATGTGCAGATTCTGTATTGTGCCTACCAAGCAATCAGGATTTATTTGTTTAATAAATTTGTCTTTATGTAACTTCAAAGTGAGAGCTTACAGTGATAACTGAAAATGTGATGCTATGAGTATAGCTAGCTGCATGTGCCTTCATGATGTGCCCAGGACAGCTTTACCTTTGACAGTACACATTGTGCTAAGTGACTGATCACTTGAAATAGCTGCATGAAGCATTAAACATGTGATCAAAATCAAATAAACATGCATCTAGTTAGCAGGGCTGCTGTTTCAGGTAAGACACTGGGCTGTCATTCAGAGGGCTCTGAGTTTATCTCTGTTCCAATTTTGGAACCTTCAGTTATACCAAGGATCAAGCTTTGGTAATGGAAACAGTAATGGGACCCCCTTTCACTTGGTTCATAGCCTGCATAAAGCTGTTAAGTACCCTTTCTGATCGTTACTCTCATCACCCTATCATCTGTGGTGCCAATATGCTGCCTTCCCCCCCCCCCCAAAAAAAAAACAAAAGATTCTGCACTTCATAGGTGGGGGTGAAGCCAGATAGGCCAAGACAGAAGATGTCTGGTGACACTAGCCATATTATACACAGTGAGACTGGTGGTTCACACTGTGTTGACTGTCATGGGATGCCATGAAGTCTGGTGTTTCAGGCAAGCCTGCTGCTCCCATTGTAATGGTATACGAATATCTGTCCTGATGATGGAATCAGCAGGGTCCTCTGATGTGTCAGTACATATGTACCAGAATGCATAGCACAATCTTAAGATTCAGGTCTTCTGGGATGTGGTGCCAGGTCAGGTGGGTAGTTGCTACTTCAAATGATAGCAGTATCTTCATGTTTAGGGTCAAGCAGTCCACAGAAAGTTGCCATCACACCCCAGAAGTTGGTGCTCTTAATATCGTGCGCGTTCTTAACACCTTGCCGTCGGGCCACGTAGAAACACGTGATTGCTCTCCCACGTGTTGTTGACGGGTCACGTCTTTCTACGTTTTCTTGCGTGACATCCTGCACATGCATTTGTCAGCTGGTCTGGCTCACTTTTCTCTTCAAGGTTATCGACAGCTTGATGCAGGATCCTTGGGTCTCAAGTTACAAACAGACTGTTCCTGACCCCCTATTGTTAGAACCATAAGACTTCAACAAAGGGACCACTCATTCAGATACTCTCTCTGTTTTCCTTCAGTTGCAATTATGGCTTTGCATAAGAATGTTCTGCAAGAGGACTATATTTAGTGTGAGTTATATGCAGATATACATTCTGATGTCTCAAATTATAGTGACCTGCAAGAGGACGATATTTAGTGTGAGTTATATGCAGATACACATTCTGATGTCTCAAATTATAGTGACAATGAAACTGGACAGTGACAGTGACAGTGACATCCCCACAACTAGTTCACATAAACAACTGTGATCTACTGGTCCGCTGACCCCACAATTTCCACGCCCATTTTTTCTCACATCTATCCAGACAATTTTTATAAGTGTGAGATAAGCTCAGACATTGCTAGGCAGAAACATGAGAGTCTGAGGCACTATGAGGGCTAACATGGGCATTCCATGTGACCTAGAAGGGGAAGGCAAGTGCTTGAAAATGGGAAGTCAGTGTTCCGGAGGAATGGTGACATAATGGTGCAAGTGCGGAAGGACAAGACTTGTGTGAATGATAAGTATGATGCATGATGCAACAATTGTAAACACAGGGAGAAAAGACAGGAAAACAAACATGGAAATAAAGAAGCCTTACACTGTTGACCAGTACAATAAATTCATAAAGGACGTGACAGGGCAGACCAATACCTCAGTTATTATTTAGTTCTGAAGAAAACTGTAAAATGATCAAAAAAAGGTTATACTTTATCTGCTAAACTGTATGCTCTTCAGTGCATTTTTTTTTGTACAGGACACTGAATACAAACAAAGTTAAGTACAAGAAATTCTTACACGAGGTAGAAAGGTCCTGGATATCGGCAGTCCAGAATCGAAGTGAGTCAGGTTCTGATGACCTTCAATTGCCAGAGAAGGGAGCCTAAACAGGAACTGCCAGGCAGACTGTCCGGTGATTTCAGGATACACAAACTTGAAAAAATTATTGGTGGTGGGGAAGGAAAAAAGAAGTATCCTGCAAGACAGTGTACAGTGTGTGCTGCACATAAAGTGTGTGCCGCACATAAAGTGTGTGCTGCACATAAAGTGTGTGCTGCACATAAGAGGCAAAGTGAAACTAGATACATTTGTAAATTCTGTGTTGTTCTGCTTCACAGATGCTCTTGTTTTGAGAAATACCATTCACTGATGAACTACTAGACTACCTATGTGCAGTTTCTGAAGTCTCGGGCTCAGGAGCATACTCTTACAGTGTCACACTGTAAGAGTATGTTAATGGGGTTGAACATTCAAAGCATTTAAAACATCTGGGAACTGGGGGGTATTTAATTAACCTTTTGGCACTGGAGTTTTACATTTAATTCAAATAAATCACCAACCTGATGCAACAATTTTTCAGTTTATTATCCTGACGTTTGTTTACAGCTCAACATGTTTCGGGCGTTCTCCCGCCCTTCATCAGGAGCTCAATGACTGCAGTGGCAGCCTCTGGTTTTACCTTCGTATCGTGGTGGTAGTCATGCTGTGTTCGTGGTCAGGCCGGCCGGCCAGCCGGCCGGCCTGACCACGAACACAGCA
>Ga0268261_10002321_pt1 | contig 13591 bp, 10 predicted proteins | sample TergutNc150P1_FD_190353 | JGI IMG/M metagenome (GOLD analysis project Ga0268261, IMG submission 190353) | Nasutitermes corniger P1 segment gut microbial community from laboratory colony in Florida, USA - Nc150 P1 (SPAdes) (version 2) | ecosystem: Host-associated > Arthropoda: Insects >... | reverse complement strand
TACCGACTGTGCTGCGTCGTTGTGTGTGATCTAGAAACATCAAGAATGGGTGCTCCATATATATATATGACATTAGTTGCCTAAAGGTTAATAATTTAACCCTTATCCTGCTAACGTGGAGAAAATAGTGAGCTCCTAATAATGCCAGCAAATAGCAGATGGGATTTAATTCGGGGCTTAAAGGGTTAATAACATATATGTGACAGGAAAAATTCCTGACAATTTCAAGAAAAGTAAAATGGTAATGTTACCAAAGAAAGACGAAGTGTGAAGAATACTGAACCTCAAGTATCTTGACACATACATCTAATATTTTAACAAAAATCATTTTGGGGCGAATAGAGAAAAAGATTGATGAAAACCTAGCAGAAGACCAATTCGGCTTTCGAAAGAATAGAGGCACACGCGAAGCTGTTTTGTGTTTGCGAAACATTGTACAGAAAAGTTTTACAGTACACAAAAAGGTATATATTGCCTTTGTAGACTTACTGAAAGCTTTTGACAACGTAAATTGGAACGTAATGATGAAGATACTAAAGAGGATTAAAACAGACTACAGAGATAGAAGAATTATTAGAGAATCATACAAACATCAAACGACATCTATAAAAATAAAAGAAAGTAAAAGAGAAGCTGCAATTAGAAAAGGAGTGAGGCGAGGCTGCAACTTATCACCACTGTTATTTAATACATACACAGAACAAGCTGTAAATGAATGCAAAGAATACTGCACTGGAATTAAGGTGAATGGAGTGAGAATAAATATGCCAAGGTTTGCAGATGATATAGTGATTATAGCACAAGAAGAAATAAATTTAAAAAGAGCATTGGAAAGCTTAGATGATATTTTAAAAGGTAACTACAAAATGAAAATTAACAGGGGGGGGGACATGTTATGGTTTGCTCCAAAGATTTTGAAATTATTAATATTAAAAGGGATGACAACGCCCTAAAGCAACTAAAGTAACCCCGTTACAGGCCGGGTGGTGGCCCAGAGGGGGGGTAGAGGTATAGCTCTACTCTTCCAAGACCTCGGCGCTAGAAGGGGGTGAGTGGTCAGCAGCACGCCCCGGCCGCACTTTACCCCTGGGAAAGACCCGGTACCCATTGCACAGGAGGCTGGGTTGGCCCCAGGGCCGGTTTGGACGGGCGGAAAATCTTGCCCCCACCGGGATTCGATCCCCGGACCGTCCAGCCCGTAGTCAGTCGCTATACTGTCTGAGCTACCCGGCCCACCCTAAAGCAAGTACCAAAATTTAATTACCTAGGTAGTATATTTACAGAAGATGGGAAAAATAAAGAAGACATAATACAACGAATTAAAGAAGCTAAAGTTATGTTTAATAATAAAAAGCAGCTACTGTGTTTGAATAACTTTAGTTTGTAAATGAAAAAGAAACTTACAAAAAGTTGTATTTGGAATGTTGCTCTTTATGGATCAGAAACATAGGCCCTAGGAAAAAATGAAGAGAGGGTCATAAACACATTTGAAACATGGCGCTGGAGAAGAATGTTAAAAATAAAATGGACAGATAGAATAACAAATGATGAAGTTTTTCAAAGGGCGAAAGAAGAAAGATTACTTTTAAAAAATGTAGAGAATAGATGCCACTCATGGATAGAGCAAACAAGTAGGCATAATGAGTTTGTTGTAAACATCCTTGAAGAAGCAATATCTGGAAAAAAGCTGTGGGAAGACCTTGACACCAATACTTAAAGCAAGTCACCAGAAACACAGGAGCTGACAGTTATACAGCAAAAAGAAGGGCTTGCAACAATTCCAGATGGAAAGCTGCCAACCAATCAAAAATTGAAGGATAAGAAGATGCATGAGACAAATCAACCTCTGAGTAACTGCTCCACATGAAACAAATGAAGATAATGACAGCAAAGACGGAAACCTGCTTCACAGAAACTCTCCTTGTACATTTCAGGTATTTAAAAAAAGAAAAAAAGTTCACTGATGACTTCAAAATCTCAAAATGTCTGCTCTGTGTGTTTATGTTTATGTCTGTCAAGATTTTCTTTACGTGAGAAACTTTTCTCACACATTTCACAACTATAGCATTTTTCACCGGTGTGGATTCGGCTGTGTCTCAACAGATTTTCACTACGTGAGAACTGTCTATTACATACTACACAGCTGTAAGGCTTTTCACCTGTGTGTGTCCTGATATGCTTAGCCCGATTGCCACTACCTGAAAAACGTTTACTGCACACACTGCACTTATAACGTCTCCCTGACACATTTCTTTCGTCTAGTGCCTCGACAATTTCTCTGTGCCTAAACTGTGTATAGCTCTCATCACTGTAACATTTTTCCTTCGTATGAGTGCGTGTATGCTTTACAAGATTCTCACTACGTGAAAATGATTTCTTACAAATTTCACATATGAAACACTTTTCTCCAGAATGGGTTCGTCTATGTCTTGCTAGATTCTCACTCCGAGAAAATGCTTTACCACATGTTTCACAATTATAAGGTTTTTCACCAGTGTGGGTTCGTCTGTGTTTGGCAAGGTTACCACTATCTGCAAAAGCTTTACCACACATTCCACAATTGTACAGCTTGTCAATTAAATGAGAGTCGCGATGCTTAGACAGACTTTCTGTATCTGCAAAAATTCTATCACATATTTGACAAGTGGAACATTTCTCTCCCATATCAGTACACTTGTGCCTCACCAGACTTCCAATAATAATGAATGTTTTACTGCATACTTTGCATTTGTATGGCTTCTCACCAGTGTGTTTCCCGATATGTAACATGAGGTTGCCTAGCTTTGAAAATTCTTTATTACATTCTGCACACCTGTACTGCTTCATCTGAGATTTCACAAATGTTTCCTGTTTCAGAGTATCACATTCAGTTGGCATGTTTACATTCTGATTTTCACTGGAGATATCAATGTTTTTATTGACAGTATCAAAGCATGCACCCAGTAGTGCTGAACTGCTATCACCATCAGACATTTCTTGTTGAGTGATTAACACCTCCACACTGTAAAAGAAAACCAAACCTGAGGAACTACCAAGACCTGCATTTTTCTATATGCAAATACTGAAATGTCATTTTAACAAAAATATACTTCCTTTCAACTTTAACCTAAATTGGGTACAACACACAGCAAGATAACCAGACACTTATTTGGTTTCCTCCTTTATTCAAAGTAAGGCAGATTTCTAAATGAAATATATATATATATATATATATATATATATATATATATATATTGCTGTGTAGGCACATGCACTAGGTTGCTTAATATATGTATCCTGGTATTACGTGGACTGTACAAGAAGTCATGAGCAAATTAATTTCACTGTAAAATTAATGTATGAATAGGAAAACACCACTTGTCAGTCAAATCTCTGCAATGCATTCACTTCTCTACAAAGTGTCCATCACAATCGATGCATTTTTGCCACCATTCTAGAAGTACAAAAACCCCTTTAAGATAAGACTCTGCTTCAGCAGTTCATAAACAATGAAAGATGGCTACCTGGACTGCCTCATTGTTCATCTAGTGCTGGTCTTGCATCTGATCCTTTATGAACCGAAATTGATGGTACTCTCCAGGGGCTAGGTTCGGACTGTAGGGCGGATTGAAGTTCCCAGCCCTTCTCCTGAATCCTCTCCTTGTGGGACCATGCAATGTCATGATGCAGGATGACCTGTTTCATCCCTGAACTTTTGTCATGTAGTGCATGATAAATCTCCTGGAGTACCTGAAGGTAATGGGCAGCACCTATGATTTCCTCTTGTGACAAAAACCTCACCTTCAGCATCTCAAACAATAGTTCCCGTGGTCTTACAGGCTGAGGGCATTGTTTTTGCCTTCTGTGTATTGGGCAATGTTGTGTGATGTCATTCCATGCTCTGTCATTTTGTTTCCAGATTAAAGTGACAAAAACAGCTTCTGTTACCCATTTTACGATGCTGTAAAGACAGTTATCACCTTTGACAGCATACCATTCCAGAAACTGTGAGGAAACACTTTTTTCACTTACATTTGTACTCCTCTGTCAGAAAGCCAGGCATTCAGGTGGCACAAACTTTGTGGTAACCCAAACTTCCCACCATCTGGTGGACCACAGTGCCCTCTTTCAATCTCTGCAGCTATTTCTCTGTCACTCATAGATTCTCTTGGATGAGCTTACTGATTCTCTTTATTTCTCTCAGTGGAAACAGCTTCCAGGCAAACACTACAGGGCTACTCACAATGTCTGTGTTCCCATTTTTAGTATGCTGTACCCATTATCTGATATTATTAGCACCTGTGCAGGCAACTCGATATGCATGCTGAAGTTGTGCATAAATATCCAATGTGGGAATCTCCTCCTTAACCAGCAATTCTAGTACCACATATTGCCGAAATGACATGTCCGCACCACACTGTAATACACGGTCCAGCAGAAATAGTAAACTAATTTTAAATACGAACAACATTTTACGGAAAGTAATTAATGACAATTTCAGCATAATACGATTTACTACAGTGCTTAAATTTGTTTTACATTGTTTCACTTTTTGTGTACAATGTCTTTTAGGTGGCCAGCACCCTCCTGAATGCATAGGTGCACATGAGTTGAGAAGCTGTGCTTAACTTCTCAAAGTGTTTCTTCTGAAATGTTAATGATTTCATCTTGCATGGCTTGTCTGAGTGCATTTAAATTTACAGTGTCTACTGTACACTTTACTTTTCAAATAACCCTAAAGAAAAAAATCAGGTGCTGCAGAAACAAACAGCCAAGCAAAGACATGCTAATCACTGCCGTGTGGGCCATAGCACCATCTTGTTGAAACCACAAGTTATGGTTTGGTGGAAGCTTTGGGGCTAGAAATTCATTGATCATCTCTGTGTAACGTTGTGATGTGATGGCTTGTCCATCTTTATCCTCATAGAAGCAGGGTCCAGTGTCTCCCCTGGACCAAACAGCACACCAAACACAGGTCATAAACGGGACATTAGTGAAGTTCATGAAGATCTGCAGGTGACCAGTATCAAAAGTTCTGCTTATTTATTGTGCCATGCAAATGCAAATGTGCTTCATCGCTCACCAGAAGGTTGCTCGGCAGGTCTGCATTTTCAGTCAACATTCCTTGATGATAACGACAAAATTGTAAGTGTACCTCTTTGTCCCGATCACTCAAAGAATGCACGATTTGCAATTTGTATGTGTGAAGATTCAGGTCACTATGCGGGATGCGCCAAACACTCCTGCCAGACATGCCCAATGCCTGAATGTACTTACTTGCAAATCGCCTCGGACTTCGGCCGACAGACACCAACACTCTGGCATTGTTCTCGGGTGTGCAAACTGAGGACAGCCAACCAGGTGGCTTTTTACACATGACAGAGCCTTTCTCACACCACTGCCTTACCTATCAACAGACTGCGTTTGGAGATGGAGCTGCATGTCAATTCATTTCATGGTGAAATCCATGCTGAGTCTCTATAATGGATCCTGTCCACATAAACAGTTCCATAGCACAAACACTTTCTCTAACTCCCCATCGCTCCATGTCAACTAATTTCGACGGTCGCCACTTCAGCTAAAACACCTGTATGCTATGATACCCTAGTGGAGAAGGGTGAAACTAAAATTTGAAAATGCTTCACTATATCTGCCGGACCTTGTATGGCCATGTGATGGAGGCAAGTGACATGATTTTCATTCTGGTGTGAGACAATGAATGGAAGTAGTCATCATATATCTTGTACTGCAATATTTCCTGGCATTTGTTTGTAATTACACATTGCTCATGACCTTCGGTACAACCTTCGCACAACGAAAGAATACAGTCACAATATCAGTACACACAAATGCTCTGAGAATAGAATATTCTACACACCCACGCATCATGCAGTTTCCTCATAAAAAGAAAACAGTCAACAACCAAGAACTTTCAATTCCCTCAGAATGTGTCATAACATTTTGTATCCATTCATGATATCGATACTCTATACAAGCAGCCATTTAGATTGGTACAAATACAAAACCTTGGCACAGACAAGAGAACAGTATGACAACTGATCACAGAAAACTGTGAAGCAGCCCAACAGTGCCAAATGGTGGGATTTTTGGATCATGTTGATGAATGTTTGGGTTCAATATAGCAGACTTCCATTCACCAGCTGAATAATTATTCAAAGAATACTCAACACCATACAGTTTATGTTCTGCCACTTATATTTCATTCAAAGTGGCTTGGGTTATTGTTTATCATGCATTCCTTGCATGAAACAAAGATACACACACACACACACACATGGGAGGTACAGTACATCCATTATCATGCCAACTACTGAACATATTTTGCTGAAGTTTGTGTGGAAAATTTAACAGTGGTTCATATTCAAAATGTGGGCCGAGTGGTGTAGTCAGTATAGCGACTGGCTACGGGCAGGACAATCTGGGGATCAAATCCCGGTGGGGGCAAGATTTTCCGCACCTGTCCAGACCAGCCCTGGGGCCCACCCAGCCTCCTGTACAATAGGTGCCGGGTCTTTCCCAGGGGTAAATAGCGGCCGGGGCGTGACACTGACTACGCACCCCCTTCTAGTGCCGGGGTCATGAAAGAGTAGAACTCTACCCCTACTCCCCCTATGGGCTGTACAGAGCCTCAGTGCCTGTACAAGGGTGCACTTTACCTTTACCTTTTACCATATTCAAACTATGTAGCTGCTTTTGATGGTATTAATGTCATTTCAAAACAGATAACATCTCCATCCACCCTTTAACTTAACAACAGATAGCACAAATTATTTAAAATAGGCACAGAAATTCCTGGTACATTTTCACGTGTAAGCTTAGAGACCATTTTATTCGAGTCACCAAGACTATGGGGATGATTTGGATAATGCTTGGTATGTACAGCTCACATATCAAACCACCTAGAAAGAAGGAGGGATGTGAGAGGATGTAAAGTACTTTCAAACCAAACATGAACACAATGTTTACATCGATTTTCTTTGCTCATACAGTAAAACATAATACTTTACTGTATTAATGGCGCAGTTGGGTGAGGCACTGCGTTACAAGTCGTAAGGTCGCGGTTTCGATTCCCGGTGGTGTCATTAGAATTTTTCATTGACATAATCCTTCCGGCTGCACTATGGCCCTGAGGTTGACTCAACCTCTAACAGAAATGAGTACCAGGAATATTTCCTGGGGGATAAGGGCGGCCGGTACGTAGGACTGACATTACCACCTTCATGTGCCGATTGTCTTGAAATCTGGGAGCCTCAACCTCCTGGAACCCTCTGGGCCTGTCCAGGCCTGTAGTGAGATTGCTTTACCTGTTTACTGCATTAAACTGCGACGCGTTAACGAAACTGTTATATAAAACGACGGATACCGGGGCCTCTCATTTCACTGCCCTACGTTAAAAATCCCAAACGACAAAATCACCAATCAAAACTTACTTTCCCTCCAATATAATTCAAGGCTAAACACTGTATTCAACCATTTTCTCATTATCCAAAAAATGTAATGTTTACTTCTAGACAATTCGTTTCGCTAGTGTATGCTAAACAAATAAAACATTTGCATTTAAATTTCTATCACACATGACATGCATAAGCCTCCCGCTAGCCGATCTCTGACAATCATGCACATTACAAATAAAACTTGTAACGCCTTAAGTACTATACTTACACCATTAACATACGTAATCAAAACAATCCGCAAACACAAAATTATTCACATCGCACATGGAACTTCTAGTAACAAAACAGTTCCTAATAAATCGCTATGTTCCACGGCTATTGCATGACAGGGTCAAACACGGATCATAACAATCACCACACGGTTAAAAAAGAACACAAAATCTGGCGTATTGGTATCGACTATCGGATCCGTGGTAGGGCAAACGGCTGCGAGGACGCGTAACGGTTGTCTTACATGGCTTGCAATTCGGTGTTCAAAGTATTGCGGGTAGCGGTGGAAATGTAGTTACGTGTTTACTGTATTGAAATTGGAGGAAAAATTTGCTCGTTATAACAAATGCCACTCTCGGCGCATGTAAGAAACAGCACGCGGTACACTAGGAGAGTAGCGCCACTGTCGGCGGACATAGAAAGAAGGCACCGCCATACTGTACCATTATTGGCGCCAGAGCAGTAGTGTGTTCCTGTATGTAAAAATATCTGCATTCTGCAAATTCTTTACCGACAATATTTGTTTACTGTTATGTAAGCTGGAATTAGCATTGACGAATATTTGTGTTGATTAATTTATTAATGAGAAGTGCACGTGAGACAGCCGCTGCAATTGTTGCTTATGTGAAACATTTTGGATTGCTGTTTTTTCTAATTAGTTTGATTGTCATGTACAGTCTGTTGGTTCTGATTGGTCTGATTGCCATCATTTACGTTTAGGTGGGTATACATACCAGCTAAGTATTTATATTGCTGGCCATTGATGTTCTTTTTGACATATTCTTACTGTTCCAGGTTTCAGCGTATGCATTTCTTATCACGACTTTGCCAAGGCGGGTAATATGGCAGCAATCCAGGGGCAAGGCGATCAGAAGGAAGAACGTAAGAGGAAAGAAAGTATTCTAGATTTATCGAAGTATTTGGAAAAAAATATTCGTGTGAAGTTTGCAGGAGGCAGAGAAGCCGCCGGCGTTCTCAAGGGTTATGATCCACTCTTGAATCTTGTGCTTGACAATACCACAGAAGTTCTTAGGGACCCTGATGACCCTTATAAACTGACAGATGACACACGGATGCTGGGATTGGTAGTTTGTCGAGGCACTTCTGTGGTGCTTATATGCCCTGTTGATGGAATGGAAAGCATTCCAAATCCTTTTGTTCAGCAAGATGCTTGAAATGAAATTGTGACCAGTGCAAACTAGGTTATGCAATGAACAACAGTGTTGTTTTGGTTTAAAATGAAGACATTGTTTAAGTTGGTATTTGCAAGTAAGCCAAGAAGTATGTTGAGAAATGTGACAAGAAGAGTGGTTGTGTGTTGTAGGTGTGCTAAATACAGGTTCCCTCTCCCTCCTACTCTCAACCCAGTATGACTTAAGGTCAGCACTGAAAACAAATCACTTGCCATTAAAGTGTAATTTTGATTTAGAAGGAAAACATGTTAAGTTGCAGTTGTTACATGTGTCTGAAGATTAGCTGTGAAATATTGTGGAACATCTTGCTGATGCATACTGTCATAGTTTTTCTGTTTGTGCTGTTTGACATACAAATATATTTCACTTTAATCTGTTGTTTACTGTGGAATTTATGTAATCCTTGTCATTAGTCATACATTTTGCCTTACATGATAATAGAAATAAATTATATAACATCTCCCATGTGAAAATCTGTTCGTAATGACCAGTGTCATTATGTTTCGAGAATATTACTACTGAGAGCAAAAATACTATTCAAACTATTTATGTACCCTTATTGTTGTCACACAGTTTGGATTTTTTTTTTTGGTATTATATTACACCTAATTTGGCAGTTGGATGATATTCCCCTAAAATTATCATTGTATTCTGAGAGCAACATTATCAGAAGTGGGGCAGTATCTTGCAGAAAGTGACAGAAAATATGCTACAACAACACAACTTTTGCTTTGAATAATTTGTTAAAAATGCCTTTTTATTATTGTAACTTGTTCATTCTCATAAATCCATAAAAGGCAAAACCTTTTGGATATAGAACTTGTCATAAAATTATTAAACATTATTTAAACCAGTGTCATCATAATAATTATGATATGTTTGTGTGGAATAAAACTGTATGACAAAACAATTGTTATAGCATTATTTACCCATTCCAAATTATCATATGAAATAAAATATAATAAATATATTAAGACATACAGGCAATTAAATAAATTATTACAACAGAGCAACTATTTTAAAGATTTCTTGGATTGAAATATTCATCAAGAGTATAGGATTGAGAATGAAGAAATACACCTGAGGCCAGTCTAAACTGTTTAGCATTATGAGCTAACTTTTTAATATATAAAGGAAGGCCATTAAAAAGCCACAACTAAAATAGTAAGCCCTTTCTGATAGGATGTTCAATTTGAATGCAGTTGCTAAAGATCAAAATTACATCTTGTGTTAATATCATGAATCTGAGATATAGTATGATATGTCTATATTTACAACAGGCAACAATAAAGAAAATACATACTGAGGCTATAATGGTAAGATTTTTAGATTCTTAAATTCATTTCTACAAGAGTCTCTAGATCGTAGACCACCCATGATACTGAGTATTCTGTTTTCCAAACTAAAAACATTGTTATTATTATTTGGTTTTCCCTTTCTGTAATTTAATTATCCATATAAAAATATTTCTTTCCACTTACATAAAAATGTAAGTTGCTTTAAATTACACTTGTGAGCATAGCTCCTGCTGCTCCTGGTGACACACGCTCTAAGGTGTTGGTGTGTGGCTGCTTGCTTGCAGAGTTTGTGGGTTTGAATCCTGCTGGGACCTGGCTGTCTGTCTCTTATGAGTATTGTGTACTGTCAGGTAGAGGTCTGTGTCAGGCCAGTCCCTGGTACAGAGGAGTCCTTCCAAGTGTGCATGTTGTTGAGTGTGATCAGGTGCAACAGTAACCCTCTACACCTGCAATGAGTAGGTAAAAAGAGGTCAAAATAAGAAAGAAGTTAGCATGTGACTGAATTCATATCCTTACTGCATCAGGTCCTAGGATTGCAAGGTTTAGTCCTGGTAAGTTCTTACACATAATTTTTGTGGTGATTGTTGTCTCCTGGATTGTGATGATGCTGTGTAGCCCTGCAGTAGGGTACCAACATCAAAATAAACCTGTTGCCTCCATTATCAGGTCTGGTAGTGCAGACAGCTCATTTTGCAACCATGCTCTGTGTGCATGTAAAGTTCTTTCAATTGTAGTCAATTTGTGATAAAAACACAAACTGTGTGGAGCACCATGTATCCATTTCTTTTATTCTCATTCATCCTGTTATGTTATACTGAATATAAATGAAGTACTACAGTCAAAACAATATGTCATCCAGTGCTAAATGTTTGGGTTCAATGAATCATCAGCAGGCACTACTACACAAAAATTTAAAAAACATATGTACATATGCAATATGCATTATTGAATAAATAATAATTGTAAACTAGTGAGATCTCCCCAACCAATAATGCACATTACATATTTTTAAACTTTTGTACAGTAATGACTAACATGTAGCATTCAATGACAAATGTTAAAAGTATTGCATTTGACTAGTTTTTCACTTGTATTCACTACTGGGCATTGATAAAAGATGGTGGTAAAATGACAGCCACATTTCAAAAGGGGATGAATTACATTGTAATTTTAGACATTCATGAAAATAAAAGGGAATCACACTAAACTTAAGTATTACAAGAGACCTGCAGTAGTGACCAGGAATATCCAGATGGACAGAGTATAGAAGAATGACCATTCAATAAGTGGCATCATACACAAAGTGCAGATTTTATTATTATGATACAAAAATCTTTGGCATGTGTACAATAAAATATCTTAGTTATATAATACATTAGAATAAAAGATAATGGTAGGTGTACTGCTCAAACTTTTATACATTTGAGACAATCAGACACAGTCATTTCCATAGGCTAGATGTTTTACTAATAAGATTCTGATATTGTTTTTAACATTTGTTACTAAAATGATGCTTGTTGACAGTACAGTGTCTACATTTGTTGGTATCTATAAGAGGGTTTCAAATTATATGTCACTGTATGCACAATGTAACAAATTTGTGGCCTTAGTATGTAAATGTTTCAAATTATGACTTCTGACAAGACTCAATGTTTCTGCCAATTGTGTGTTACAGTAGACATGTGCCTTTTGGACATTTAGTGCCTTGATTTTTTTTTCAAACAGTGTTCTCAAAATCGATTGAGTTTCCACATCAATGTGTTTGAAGAAACTCCAGACCATGGACAATGTCCAAAATAATGAGCAGTGTATCATCAATGTTTCTTCATTATGTGCTTTTACAGTAGAATTCACTTTGCAAACTGCCTTTCATGTTCTCAAGCATAAAAGCAGAAGTAGCTACCATATTTAAAATTATTAGCTGCCAGCATTTTTCGTTTTGCACCATACCTCGTAAGAAGAGAAAAATAAGATTTTCATATTTATGTAACAAACTTTTCATAGATTCATTTTTAAACCTGGGGTGTTTTTGCAAAAGCCCCCCCCCCCCCCCCCCAAATCTTTAATTACTGCTGTAAAAACTATTTTGAATAATAAATCCTAAAGTGTGTGCCTGAATTTGAAGGTAAGCTCCGATGAACTTTAAAATATGTGCAAACACAGATTGTCAATGGCACATCATGTGAAAGACCATAAAAACATGTCCAGAGAATTTGTAACTGTGATTTGTGCAATAGTCTACAGACATGTTGTATTCAGAAGCACTGTGAATGATACATATAATTCTAGAGTCTTCAAATTTTTTTATACAGTATATTCATCTTCCTTTTCAATTAACTTTTTTTCTTACAAAACTACATAACTCAGTAATCACTATTTGTTTGAATGACACAAGTGCTAAAAGCCATTCAGATGTGTTTACTTTCTGGTTTTTTTTTTTTTTTTTTTTTTTTTTTTTTTTTTTTTTTTTTTTTTTTTTTTTTTTTTTAAGCATTCGTTTCCATCAGGTATAGGTGACAATTTACCCTGATTTATCTCTATTTAATTCACATTTATGCACCATTATATACTGCATGTCACAAGCTATTTGCAATATATACATTTATCTTTGTACAGGCTATAACCAGTTGATTATATATCAAATGAGGCATAATTTATGAGGCCTGAGGCAGAACACTGCAGGTTCTACATAAGGAGGTCCAAAATAGTTCACTAGAGACTCTGCAATCTAGACAGTGAGTGTTTCAAAAGGTCATCACAATTACATCATCCATGACTTCTTCCTCCCACTTCCTACACCAGACATCATCCCCTTAATTCTTGTAGACGTGAGACTTTAAGAGATCCATCAAACAAGTATGAAGACTCACCAGTGTGACATCGCTACGTTTTGTGGCTCCCGGGGCAAGTAATCACAATAAGCGCCCCTAACAGAAATTATCAACTTTATTCATTTTGCCACCTGGGGCAACCACACCACTCGCTACCCCTAGCTATGCCCCAGCTCACCATTACATACCAGTAAATATGCTTCATTAGATTTATCAGTAAATTTCCCATAAAACCTAGAGGCGCCTGCTTACTAGCACATATCAATACATACGCTTCAGTAGATTTATCAGCAAATTTCCTATAAGACCTAGTCCAAAAACTTTCCAACAACTGTACAACATCCAAGCAGCACGGAGTAGACTAAAAAATAAAAACAATAATAAAAGAATTTAAAACACTGCATTCTTATTTCAAATAAGCCTGATGGTAGTAAACTGCAGTTATTAACACACTGCGGACGGGTGACGCAGATTTGCGTTTTTAACACGGTGAAACTCGGTACATCTGCCAGTTCTCCTTAGTGCCACTCCACAAGGGGGAATGTTTCCAGAGGTATCACACCCTCAAGCACTACTAGGGTCTTTGGTGAGTATTTCCTGAAAAT
>Ga0268261_10002320_pt1 | contig 13594 bp, 10 predicted proteins | sample TergutNc150P1_FD_190353 | JGI IMG/M metagenome (GOLD analysis project Ga0268261, IMG submission 190353) | Nasutitermes corniger P1 segment gut microbial community from laboratory colony in Florida, USA - Nc150 P1 (SPAdes) (version 2) | ecosystem: Host-associated > Arthropoda: Insects >... | reverse complement strand
CCCAACAAAATTCCGAGTGCAAAAATCCTCTGGAAAAGTTCTCGCCTCGATTTTTTGGGATCAAGACGGCATCATCATCATTGATTATCGTCCAAATGGCAAGACTATCAACGCGGAGTATTACCCATCTCTACTGGTGCGATTGAAGGACATTTTGAAGGAAAAACGCCGCGGGAATGTTACTAAGGGGGTCTTGTTCTTGCACGACAATGCTGCGGCTCACCGGGCACTTGCAACCCAGAAGAAACTGGCCTACCTGGGCTTCTAATGTCTTGATCACAAACCCTACTCTCCAGATCTGGCCCTGTCCAACTACCACCTGTTCCCTGGACTGAAAAACAATTGAAAGGTCGCCATTTTTCGTCCGAAGCGGAGGTCATTGCTGCCACGGAGACCTGGTTGGACGGACAACCTTCTGAATTTTTTTAGTGGCTTGCAAAAGTTAGAGCAACGGGCTAAGAAGTATACTGAGCTTCTTGGGGAGTATGTGGAATAAATCCCGAGTTTGGTCGCTGTAGCTTGTTTCCTTCCTGGTCGGGCCAAGGACTTAGCAGCACCCTCTCGTATACACTCGAACTGCAGGGCAGGGCCACTGTGAGAGATGGGTTTGAAAGGATACAAGAATGCCTAAGGACGCGGCCGTGCGATTTTGTTAACGTACTATCCGCTGTTGACTAGAAGGATTGACTTCGGTGACCACAGGTCTTTATATAAAATAAGTCGTTTCAGAATTATGTTACCAAAATTCTTTCACGAATTGCAAGCAGTGTGTTTTCACGTCAGAAGCGACGTGCTTGTTTTGGGAAGGGGACGCGAAGACGTTTGTCGAGCGAATTACAGCTCTTAATTGATCTGAAGTTCTACCCATGAAGGTGTATAAGGAGGGGAGAAGTACCTTCACGTATTCCAGCACTGTAGGTGAGTGGTGGTCAGTTTTCACACCACCAGGGTTAGAGCTACTGGTACGTATTTGGCAGGGCAGGGCACTGGATTGTTAGTCTTAAGGGGGTGGCATAGAGAAAAATGCCTGGCCTTGCCACATCCCAACCATGTGAGCAAAACCAACAACAGTTTCTCCTTGTGCCTAACCGCCGTACCACGGAGACAAAGAGAGTGGAGGTAAAGCTCCATGCATTTAAGTTCCGGTCATTGCCACGCATTAACGCCGGAATCCATCGTCTTCCTCATAACCGGTCATATTACTGACTGACAGCGCCCGCCTCGCCTGCCGTAGGATGCGGCGTCCATATAGTGATCATGCTGCCCGTGCGTGTCCACACAGTTCCACCTCGCTGACTATTGATTTGCCCCTCGTCTAAGCAACGAAAACATGGTCGATATGAATCTGACGCATAAGCTGTCCAGTCTACGCATAGAATCGGAGTTTCGGGATCGATGTCATGAGTCAGCTCCTTACGAAAGAAATCATTCTTCTCTCTTTGCTGCGTCTCTTCCCTTCCTGGCCACCTTCTCTGCGCCCTGTGCTACCTGTTGATACCAGTCGCAACGGGCCGTGCTATTGGTTTACACAGAGGTATACAAGATCGCACATCCCGAGATAAGGTTCTCTCAGTGGCGTTGCGGAAGATAATGTACGGGATACTATACTGTGTCGTAGGGTGAATAGTTCCCAATAGTGGGAACATCTTAGCAGACTCAAATCTCCCACAAAGGGCGAAGCTTTTCAAAGTGTCTTTATTTTGCGTCCTCCACTGTGCAGCGTATATGTTTATGGAAGATTTAAATTATTGTTGTGAAGCTATCATATTATTACTGCGACCTACTGTCAGAATGTGTTTTTTGTATTTCCTTATTCATCACACACAAAAACGTTTCAAGTACCTACTAATTTTCTATGTGATGAGCTGTATTTTTAACTGAGTAAAATTCAATTTCACCCCGTAATAGACTGCGGATTATACTGAACCGATAGGAACCATTGTTTAGTTTCCCCGACAAATTTTAATGTAGATTTCCAATTTGAGATTTCACATAAAACCGTTCATTATCTTAGGACACGGCTTCCATATTATAAATTTATTTCGTACACTTCTTGCGAAAGATCACACAACGAACTGCGCAAGATAACCATTAAAAATATCGTATTCGTTCGGTGTTTGCAGAGGAAGAACTGGAAGCATGTTGGAGGTACTTGGTTAGGTGGCTGCTATTGAAAATATCTAATTCGTCGTTTTTTGGGGTTTATTGCAAAAAGTTTTTTATGGTTAAAGATGGGGTTTTCAAAGGGAGGAAGATACAAGCTGTCTGAACGCAGAGACGGCATAACGGTCTCTAATGTGGGCAGGGGTTTATTAAAATGGCTGGTTTTGTGTTTTAACGTAACGGTAAGTTCTTTAAAAGAAAGGGTCGATTACTTTAACAATTACTGTACTTACATGCACATTTCACAGATAACTCGGGGACAATTAACACAGAGTCAGTTATGTCAGCAACTGAAGGAACTGTTCGTAAGGTTTTACAGAGTTACTCTCTGTCAGCAACTGTAATAGTAAACAATACGGTATAAAATGAATGATGTGACAGTCTGTTGTCATTCCTTCCAATCGTAAAAGGAATTATGTAACAGTGAGTGTGTTGTATCATTCCTTCCAATTGTAAAAGGAACTATATGACAGAGAGTCTGTTATGTCATTCCTTCCAATTGTAAAAGGAACTATATGACAGAGAGTCTGTTATGCTATTCCTTCCAATTGTAAAAGGAACTATATGACAGAGAGTCTGTTATGCCATTCCTTCCAACTGTAAAAGGAATTATATGACAGAGAGTCTGTTATGCCATTCCTTCCATTTGTAAAAGGAACGATATGACAGGGGTTGTGTACTTTGATGGTTGTTTAATGGAATATATGTAACGCAGTACAGACGCAATAGTTACATTCCGAAAGGACTGGCGCAAGTCGATTTTGCGCATGTTGGAATTGAGTCTACACATGGCCAGCTCTGTACGTGTATGCGTGGAAGTTAGGTGGAAGTACAAACTCCAACACACTGACACCTGATCGGCTGCAGCATGTTAACCTCGCAGTTTGTGTTATCGCCCATCTGTTTCCTTACACCACCTTCGTTTCACTGTCTTTGAATTCCCGCAAATAAAATTTTGGAGCGCGTTTAAACAAATTATTTCATTTTTGTACTTTTTAAAAATTGCGCGTTTGAAGTTGTGTAACTTGAAATTGAGTAAAATGGGGAGCGTCTGTACGGGTTGAAGATGTACAATTTAAGTATTTTGTAGTTTTACTTGAATTTCTGTCATCACAAATTAAATCGTGAAACCATTTGGGAACCCCTTCTCTTACATTTTCTTCGGAAGCGCTCGTTCTTTTATGCTTCGGCAACCGAAATTCGATGCATTGCGTTTTGCTTTAAGGCGCGTTCGCAGAATTGCGAAAAGCGACAATTAGCTTCGTCATGTATGTTTATCTGTCCGTCCGGATGCAGTAACTCGGCTTCCACTGGATGAATAGTCATGAAAATTGGTGTATTTTGCGGAATTCTGTCGAGAAAATTGAAGTTTCATTAAAATCTGACAAAAGTAACGGCTACTTTACCTGAAGACCTGTGTACGTTTACGATAATGTCTCGCTCATTCTTCCTAGAGTGAGAAATTTTTCAGACAAAAGTTGTAGGGAAAATCAAAACACGCGTTTGTGTTCAGTAACTCTTTTCCGAAAATAGTGCCGTTTATGAGATAATGAGGAAACGTGGTACAGCCGGACACGCCTCAGATGACAATATGATACGGCGCATGCGCTTTGCGTGCTGGATAACAGAATCTGTAAACACACACTTAGAATATGTAATATTTGATGTTTTTCCACGGCAGTAGTGGTTACACGAACGGGCCGCAGTATACGTTATACGTATATTGCCTTGTGTTCTTTTCGCTTCCATGCAGTGTGCGCTGGCTTTAAGGCTTTGTTGTTTTTTTAATTTATTTCTTAAAGCACGCATAATCAGGCATGAACTTTGTATCGCGGCGTGCTATAACACGTGTTACCCAGTACTTCGACTGGACTTGATACGCTAGGCTGATGGCGGGTTCTTTCTTATTGCTTGTTTGGGCTCCAACAGGGTCTTTTCTCGCGCACAGTACGAATTTTTAGCTTCGTATTAAATTAGGGTCGATAAATGGCCACTTTGATCAACACACGTGTGTGTAAATGTTTGTTAAATTCGGTCCGATGACTTTAACTCAGGCCCGGAACGTGTCACTTGTTCATGCATCGTGATGGATGAACCCGTATAATTTGTGGATATAAGAATAGGATGGAAGTGAAGTACATCCGCAGGTGTAGGCGACGTTGTACGTCAAGAGTTACGCAAGCCGTGGTGTACGGAAGCATCTCAAGGTCCCTTGACGTCAGCCATTATACAAATAGTGGGATCTGTTTGTGTCAGTCGTTTACGTAGGTTTACATACAAACGTGTGCTGTAAGATTGTTATGGAATGAAGATGTCATCACTTTATTGCTTTGTTACAAGTTCATGTGGTCGTAAGAACACCGCGCTAAGTTCATGGAAGTTGCTGTGCCGTAACAAAAGTTCAACATCTGGAGTATTTAACGACACGATCGTGAGTTACACATACCGCATTGTCGCTGCCTAATTCCTCTTTCAGTTCCTGGATATGCCATTGCTCCGTTTTTCAGTATTTTCTAAGAGCTTTACGTCCCGTAATTCTATAAGCATTTCTGGATTCTTCCATCCTTGTGTGCTGTCGATCGTATTAGTCTTTATTTTCGTGTAAAGATAAGGCCAAGTAAGATTTTCTCTGTAAATGACCCGAGTTCACCGGTATGTGATAACGTACATCTACCCACTAACTATACACATCGTGGATAAGATGCTGTCTCGGCCTCTGTTTTCGACGTCTTTAACATGCAGCCGTTGGAGAAAATAAACATATTGTTTTTATATGATAAACATTGTGAAGCTAAAGTTATTACTGCCTATTTGCAAATACTGGGAATTCAGTTGAAAGCGGAACTCAAGCAGTGGGCATCCTGATCGGGCGCTGCATGATTTACAGCCCGCAAGGGTTTTCACACCGCGTAAGGTTATACTGAGCCGGTCACAGTGGCCGCACGATCTAAGGCGTAGGTCTGCGGCCGCTTGCCTGCTGAGATCGTGGGTTCGAATCCCACCGGGGGCATGGATGTTTGTTGTGAGTGTTGTGTGCTGTCAGGTAGAGGTCTCTGCGACGAGCTGATTACTCGTCCAGAGGAGTCCTACCGACTGTGGTGCGTCGTGTGTGATCTAGAAAACCCCAAGAATGAGGAGGCCATGACCCGCGTTAGGTCGCAGAGCCACAGAAAATAAAAATAATAATAAGTTTATATTGCTGTCTCCGTGCGGTCATACGGTCGAGTTTCGTATGCTGTAACAGACGTAAATTGTCTTTCGTGGTTCGTGAATATAAGTGCAGTGCAACAACAGGGTTTCATTGTTACCTAAATTGTTTTTGTTCTTGAAGATGCAGTACAGTGTAATAGGATTTGTGTTGTGGGGACCAATATAAGGACGAACCCGTACAAAACGTTTATCAAATTTAGAAGGCGGTTTGCGGCCTGTCAGTTCCTTCGAAGTCAACAATGCATCCACTAGTGAACATTTCGAACAATAGGTATCTTGTTAATGAAGATTCGAGAGCATACACGAAGCGTTCTTTTGGAAGAAACATCGGGTGGTACTGTAGGGAGATAAGCATTTCTACAGACTTCTTTTTAAGACGGTGATCACAGGACACCGGCATGTCAAAGTCGCTCGTACACGCAGCCACAAAATTGCTTCGTTTGAAACCATACCAATTTAGAGTTAGGCAAAAACTCCAGGAGGCAGATTGTGCTGGAAGGGTACGTTTTTTAAACTGATTCTTTGAAGCATTTCGTAGTGGCGATGTCGACCCATTGCCAAGCTATTTTACACGCGAAGCATGTTTTACCTAAAGGTCCATGCAAATGCTCAGAATAACAGGTACTAGTCGGTAGATAATCCCAGACTACTATCCAAGGTGCTGTTACATGACACTAAAGTTGGAGTATGGTGTGCTGTCAGTGCTGCATGGATAATCGGACACATCTTCTTTCGGGACATAACTCAGAAGAAGAGTGGACAAATCCTCGCACAGTTTTTTCAGGTGTTTTTGGTACGGGGAATACCGTGCAACCGCCCATACATCCAGTGATTTAGTGGCTGCCGTATGTCATTTTTGGGAGCCGAATTATTCTTCGTGGCCTGCACGTTCGTCCCATCCGACACCACGTGAATTTTCTGTGCAGAGGTTTGAGAGACGACACATGAGTACAATCCATACACATAGACGCGCACACTCACGCACACAAAATACAAACTTCGATTATAATTGAAGTTTGTCTTCTGTTGGCGCACCTGATAACTATAAGGCGCGCAGTATTGGGATTTCCTGACTGAACTTCTAACAAGTTTCATTACTTTGTTTACCAGAAGTCACCATGTTTCGAAGGAGGTAATTTGTACACCTGTGAAATGCAACAAGTTATTTTATATAACACAGACTTAATATCGGTAGTGTGAGCAGACCTCGCTGTCAGTTGGACTTGGCGTAATTGTGATGTTAGAGGCAAAGGAATTATGCCAAACTTCTAGGCGCTGTTCTGTTTGCACAATTTAAAGTGTGTTTTGTACTGTCATATTTTCAGCATATCACACCAATTAGTAGTTTGTTTAAATTAAAACACCAGACAATTTTTATGTTCCATCTTCCGTGTATTAATCAGATCCAGAATATATAAATAGCCAACAAAATACACTGCAGTGTTTATGATATTGTTGAGAATTTGTTGAATAAAATACGTCATAAACATTGAAGTACATTTTGTTGGTTATTTCTATATTATGGACCAGACAATTTCTGTAGTTAAGTTTGGGATGTGCAGGGGTTACAGCTTTTAAATTCGGCCTTCTTTCACAAAATGGTTGCCTGGAACTGGTTTAAATTTTTCAGTTAAGTTGCTGCAAAAATCAGCTCATGACATCCCTCAGAATGGAAGGTACGAGAACACTCCGTTGGATTTGAATATTACCGTATTCTGGGTTGTGACGCGCTGTAGTCTGCTAACATCCAGGAAAGACTTTGAGTTTAGTGGATAAAAATGAGTTTGGCTAATCCTAAGATATTTAAATGTATTAAGTTCAGGTTACAGTGATTCCCTAAAATCAGTTGAAACATTACAATTGCGAGACTGTATACTTACAATAATTACTGCCTGGGTTCTGGAAATTTATTACATAACATGCACCACGACACGTACACAGTTTTACGCAAATTACACGACAAGAAGTGTAAAATAATTGGTATTAATATTTGTAATATCCTTTGTAATTTAATGTCAGACTGTGCCTTTTTACAGCATTGGATAAAGGGTAATAATATGCATGGAACGTTAAGACTTGCCCAGCCACAGCTTTATAAGTAAAATAACCTGAAAATGTATTGTGAAGGTTATTTGCGGACGTTCCCCCTTGTATCGCTCCTCTTAATGCTTCAGGTCCGTGTATTTCCTCAGTTTCTTGAGATCAGTATTTTTTTCTCTGACATACAAAGTTGTAGAGTAGGTTTTTTTCTGTGCTTAAGATTTGAGGTTTTCAGAGTGGTGAAGTTGCATGTCCTGACGATCCGCAGTGTTGTAGATTGGTACCACCATTTCCTTGCACACCTTGAAAACGGAAGTATTGAGTTTACCCGAAGCCGCAACGTGGTACCGACGTACTAGAATACACCAAATCTTAGCGTAGAAGGCTACAGTGTGAATGCTTTTCTATATAAGCTGCGTAATTGAAGAAAAATGCGATTAATCTCATAGGGGAAGACCGGGTGACCCCTTAAGAACGAAAACGTGTTTATACGAAAATTGAAGGAAAGGAAGTAATGAGATGATATTCTCTCAAAAAAATGTTCATTAGGAACTGAACCACTAAATTAAAAAAGTAAAAACTGCATGGAGTATAGTCCTTCCTGAGAAGTTAATAGTTTCGTAGCTAATCAAGAAATTCCTCGCATTTAATGGAACCCGAATGTTCATTACCTCATTTACAAGCTTCCACTGAGGCCTTGTGAAATGTTATATAACATCTTAAGTTGTTGGCACCTCGCCGAACCCCCAAGTTGGAGGGCCATCCCTTGTCTGTCTGTGACTGTGTGTTCAGTATATTTGGAGCCGCCCTTCATATCTGGAGGCCGGTCCTCCACCTGAAGACGTACCATGCTGTGGTGGCAGAACACATAATGGTGCAGATATATTTAAAGAGACTCATAGAAGTTACTTTCGGTCCAGTTTAAGCAAATGCATTCCTGAATTGGAGCACAGGACAAAACAGTGCTTCACATTGCTCAAATAACACATATCGACTAAATTCCCATTCCGACGTGCAACCAGTGCTCTCTTCCTCATTTTGCATCCCTCGTTTCTTATTTTCCCCAATTCTGTATCCTAGTACTACAGAAATTGATGAGGAGGAAAAGGACACGTAAATTTGATTTCGCATATTCACGTACTGAATTGAGATCACGTGTTTACCTTCTGACTAATAAACCTATAGCTTTAAAAATGTATAACGTAGAGTTTCTCCCTATTTTCGTAGTGGGTAGTCCAAAATAGGGAAATGCTGCCGGTTATTACACAGCGAATACCGACAGCGTAATAATCCAGAAGAGCGCAGTACTCAAATATTAAATTGTCCAGCTTCACCTCTGCACCTCGTTCGATCAAGTGTATTTGCCTATCCACGTGACCCCGCCCAATAGAACGGATTGTCATTCCTGAGTACGTTCACCCACTTTTGGGAGAAAACCGTTACTCCCCCATTCAAATGATTTTGTAGTGTTTTCGGTCCGTCCACACGAATGCTGCAATAGTACCTTGAGTAGAAAAACATTGCTTCCTCCTCAGACCCATTTCGTTGACGCAGTATGTCATTCGACATTAGTTACGGACGTCGATACGTCGGTATCGTTTCCAGTGCAAGAATTAAATGTCGTACCGAGAAACTTTATGAGTTGACTTACATCCCTCGCAAACTGAAGCTGTCCAGTCAGGATGGTCCGGCTTCAGAATGCTGCATGCATGCCGTGCGTGACACGAAAAACGAGCTGCATCAAGCATCCGCATAGTGGGGTTAGAGAGAAATCTCAGGTTCAAAAATATTTTATAAAGTCATGTTATATTTGTTTCTTTGTTTCAGGTGCAATGAAGTTAACTGTAGGTATACCGACCCCGCGAGTTAATCGGAAGGTCATGAAGGGATTCGCCACAAAACGAACAGCTCTCGGCCAGCAGCGACTTACATCCGGTGAGAGAATGTTGATTGTATACTTATGAAGCATTGACACCGTTGCTGTGAGGTACTGGTGTATATCACTTTCCTAATAGGTCTGCCTGCATATCTAATTACAGTAGCCACTTCATGTTAAAAGAACGTATGAGCCGGCCCAGTAATGTCGCGAACTTAAGTTTGCACATTCAGGCACGAAGTAGTAGGGTGCTGGAATTCCCTCTTTGCCACTTCGTCCAGATCACGTCTGAGGTCCACCGAACCTCCTGTTCGTCGGGTACTGTGCAGCCTTTCTTTAGGTGTAAGGTGAACGGAGAGTGAGGCTGACCTGTTGCCGCCATTTAAAATCAAGATTAAGAATGTATGTAACGATCAGTGTTGACACGGTGATGCCCGCGGTTCGATACTGGAGAGGTGTTTGGGATGTTTCCAGTCACGTCTAGATCGGTTCTGGGGCCTATAATTTTTTCCAGTCGTTATCGGGCAATCTTTTCCCAAGGACAAAATTTTCTGAGCACCACACCGGTTGAATGTGGGGTTTAAAAATGCGTGGATTTATGTATTTTTGTTTACTAATTCATTTCTTGTTCGTCAAAAGACACCTTCAATTTGCGAAGATTATGTCGCGTCGAATAATGAGCCGGTCTGAGGCGTGGGTCTGCGGTCGCTCGCCTGCTGAGATTGTGGGTTCGAATGCCGCCGGAGGCATGGATGTCTGTGTTGTGAGTGTTGTGTGTTGTCAGGTAGAGGTCTCTGCGACGAGCTAATCACTCCTTCTGTTGCCACCGCTCTGGTTCAGTGAAACAAAGACTACAAGCAGGGTAGTGCTTGTCTAATTTGCCGGTCAAAGCAAAATTATAAATTTATTACTTTAATTCTAAATACATAATTTTGAAATGTTCTTGAACTGGTTATTTTCTGTGGTCACTATTTTCACTGTTGAACTGTAGTTAACCCTTGTGGTTATCTAGTACACTTGTATTTTCTGTATGCAACATAAATGTAAGTTGTAAAATTGATACCCATTTGGTAATACAATTGTTGTGAATGCTTGTTGATACAATGATGAAAATCAAATATATGAGTACCACCTGTTGATACTAATGTTAGTGTTAGTAACAATAGTTATCACTGTTCACTGTGACGCAGATTGCGACTGCGAATGAATACAAGGTAATTGTCCCTTACTAGACTGCACTTGTATTACAAGTCTTATATGTGACCACATTGATAGAAAACACCGTTGTCTGATTAAGTAAACACCATTGTAATGATTGAAACACTTATTTTACTGCCCTTTGCAGTTCGATGCAACCTCTTTGTTACACGATTTATTGTGCCTATCGCTACATTTCACTGTGCAAATCATGTATCCTATATACGAACTCGCACACATGAAAAATATGCCTCCTGCATGCTAGGCTGCCTTTGAGCGACTTTGCAACCTGCTTGCTGAATCTCCGTCTGAGAACTGAGTTTAACTTGTGAGTTGCCGTATGCAAACACGCGTTATAATTGTACGACCCCCTGTGAGCACTGACTGATTGATTGACGCGTTTACACGCGGAATCACCCTTTGAGACAAATTACACGTCTTGTCGACGCGGAGTACGCAGTGGAACTTAAACTTGTGATTTGCCGTATGCAAACACACGCGTTATAATTGTATGACCCCTTTGAGCACTGATTGAGTGACGCCTCTTCACGCGGAGTCACCCTTTGAGACACAAATTACACGTCTTGTCGACGCGGAGTACGCAGTGGAACTTTAACTTGTGATTTGCCTATGCAAACACACGCGTTATAATTGTGTGACTCCCTCTCAGCACTGATTGACGCGTCTTCACGCAGAGTCACCCTTTGAGACACAAATTACACGCCTTGTCGACGCGGAGTACCCAATGGAACTTTAACTTGTGATTTGCCGTATGCAAACACACGCGTTATAATTGTACGACTCCCTGTGAGCACTGGCTGATTGACTGACGCGTCTTCACGCGGAGGTCCCTTTGAGACACTTTGTTGCAACCTGCTTGCTGAATCTCCGTCTGAGAACTGAGTTTAACTCGTGGACTGCCGTATGCAAACACACGCGTTAAAATTGTACGACTCCCTGTGAGCATTGACTGATTGACTGACGCGTTTACACGCGGAGGATCCCTTTGAGACACAAATTACACGTCTTGTTGACGCGGAGTACGCAGTGGAACTGAAGCGACGCTACTTGCTAGCGTCCCTGCTTAGGACAAAGGGTGAACTAGATTAATCCGGAAAGTGCAACCACGTGAGCATGAGTGCTGTGGACTAATCTCGTGACGATTGCGTCATATGCCCAACCCTAATGTGGTATGCAGGCACTGAAAATGAACTCATATGACGCAACTAACTAGAAACCACTGTAATGCAAAATGATGCACAAATTACTACAAAAATTCTAACTCTTGCGTGAACACCTTCAGAGGAGTTCTACCGACTGTGGTGCGTCGTTGTGTGATCTAGAAACCTCGTGAATGAGGAGGCCCTGGCCCACTGGGGGCTGTTGCGCCAAGTAAAAAGAAAAGTAGTGTTGTATGCTTTCTTCTGGATAATTCCCCGGCGTCTGAATTTTATATGCCAAATTAAATCAAGAAAAAAGTAAATAATGAATTATAAAAAGGAGGATTGGCTTTACCTGGAAGAACTGAGGAATGCCAAGAAGAAAGTCTATTTCTGGACCTAAATTTGATTCCGGGACATTCTGAATATGGGTCGGTAGTTTTAACCTACATACGTGACGTTCGGTTGAAAAGGAATGCGCGATGCTTCACTAACATGCAGTTTATGTGTACAGAAATGTAGGACGTTTTACGTTAGATTATTTATTTTAAATATGCACCAAAGTGTAGGTTGGTTTTAAAAATGCCCTTTATTCCAAGAATGCGGACATTTTTGGGATCGTGACTTGTAGGAATTGAGACGCGTGAACATTCTAAGGAAAGAAGCTTCACTTCGAATGCTTGGTACGAACATGTGTTACTGTAGTGACAGTATTTCATCAGACAACTCGCAATCACACTTTACTCCAACCGTTTCGCGTGACGGAAAGCAGCGCAGCATGTGCCGATATTCCGCTTTGCTTTAAGGCGGGGTCCACGCATTTTAATTCTACGTATTGAAGTAAGTGTTAGGTTCTTATACGTCGTATTTAAAGAATGTGTTGGAAATGTTTTTCTTCATCTTGCAAGATTCACGCCGGCACTACGGAATGTCTTGTTCTAATTTTTATGGGTCTGACAAGTTAAGCGAGCTCACAGGAAATGGCAAATGATACTGTCAGATTAAATAATTTCCCTCTAAAAAGCCGTTAGATGCTCTGTATTGACGGATTTTGGGTAGATGTGTTGCTGCAAAGTTGTTGGGCGCTGAATGTCATCAGTAGCCACTATGAATATATAAATGAGTACATTTTTACACAGAGTCCAAAATAAATCATAACGTTAACACGGTGCGTACCTTAACTGCATATTAGTGCGTGTTGGCTCTCCTACAAATCTGGTGTTGCACGTGATTCCTGTACCCTAGCAATAACGCCACAATCTTTCATAAAAGGAATTGCGCATACGTGCTGAAAATGTGCAGTCTCAATACAAATTTAAGTGAGTAGACAAATTTTCGTAAAAATCTCCATTATCAGAGTTCGTACAAATTCGTTCAACGAATGCGCCTAAAAACATTGCATTGAAAGTTGAAGCCCGTCATAATTTCAGTTTCTAGTGCGGCGTGTGGGTTTTTAGTCGCACGAGATAATGACATGCCAACTGCTAACCGACGACTACTGTGCTGTGACATTGTTGACGACTATAATGTACCAGTATATGATGCGAAGGCACGAGAGAGGCTTGAAACAGTACCATTATTTTTACTGGAGTTGGGCTACAATTTGGATAAAACCAGGAAATTTTTTGTAATGGAGCAGAACAACTATATGCGTACTGGAACTTTGCACGTAACGAGTCTGGAGAATTGTGGCTACACCAGCCTGCTTGGTGGACTGGAGAGGCTGAAGAGAATTGTGATATACCTGAGAACAGGTTCCCTCTTACCTGAGGTTCATCTCCTGATAAAGGAGTGTTGATCATTGCACTGCAAGGACCTGTGCAACATTAACCCTTTAAACCCCGAATTAAATCCCATCTGCTATTTGCTGGCATTATTAGGAGCTCACCATTTTCTCCACGTTAGCAGGATAAGGGTTAAATTATTAACCTTTAGGCTACTAATATCA
>Ga0268261_10002319_pt1 | contig 13595 bp, 19 predicted proteins | sample TergutNc150P1_FD_190353 | JGI IMG/M metagenome (GOLD analysis project Ga0268261, IMG submission 190353) | Nasutitermes corniger P1 segment gut microbial community from laboratory colony in Florida, USA - Nc150 P1 (SPAdes) (version 2) | ecosystem: Host-associated > Arthropoda: Insects >... | reverse complement strand
CCCCCCCCCGCTAATTGCGGTAGGTACCCCATATGAAGCCCTGTTAAAGAAATACTTTTTTACTCCCATACCCCCAGAGCCTTCCATTACTTCTCTGCTGCGTCCTCAGTATAGGAGCCCGCTCACAGACCCTCTATAAAGACACAGATGGCCCACTCCCTAAGCCTTCCTTGACATCCCTAGTTAAGTAGCTCTCCCACGAAACAGGCGGAAATCATATGGTCACCGGCCACGGGATCCCACATGGACGGACAGTGGGGGTGTGGTCTGGTTCCTCAGGGGTCCACTGCTTTTACTACCCCAGTGCCACGCAGCCTTTGGCACAATACCTTCCACCTTGGTTTGGGTAGACCATAGCCCCCTTAGCCAGCGTGTGCTGCAGTAAACCACTACTGCAGTGTTTCCCAAACTTTTTTCCTCGTAGGTCCCTTTTGGCTTCAAAAATTACAAATCCTCTCATCTTTGCCCATGTAATATAGAGCGCCCTGATGACATGCACCCAAAACTAAGCATTTATATTTAAGAACTGACTGTAGATAGCTACAAATACATACCAGTAGCATACATCAAAATGCGTTGCATGATTTGACCTTAAAGTGACTCTCACGCTTCGTGGATACAGGGGGGTCTGGAATTAGATACTGTAATGGCACATACAAAATAAACATGACCAATTAAAGACGTTTGTGATTACTTTCAGCATAGCGTCACATTAACCATAATAGAAATGTATCCACGGATCCCCTGGGAACTGGTTGCGGGTTCATTGGGATCCCCGGAACACACTTCGGGAACCACTGCATTACAGGCATCCCTTCCACACCTGTTACCACCTCCCACGTGAACCAGGGTACGGATTGCCAGCACGTGTCAGAGCACCTCCGTCAGGGCACCATCTCCACATGACTGTCGTACAGGCGAGGGGGTGATTTTATGGGAGGCAAAATATGTGTTACGAAAATGCAGTCTTCAAACTGCTGAATTATCGATTGGCCCTATATCTTGATGCACACAAAACATGCATTCATATGAACCAACAGATATTTCAATCGGTGCCACTGGTTTGCCATACAGTAACGAATGAGGGCTCTCTTCTCGTGTAGTTTCAAGATCACATATTGCTACCTGCTCTGGGGTTCCCATCCCGTCAGAGGCAAGATTTTTTTCCAGTCCAAGACATCCTGACGTGTTCTGGGGCCCAACCAGGCTACTGTTCAATGGGTCCCAGGCTCTCGGAGAACGCGACTCGCCCCAATATAACGCAACGCGGAGCAGACAAGATGGCAACAATGCGTAAATGGAGTAAACTGTCAGGATACTGAAGGGGTATAAATAGTACATAAAACTGCGTACTGCTCAGGCGGCAAACTTACTAATGTCCTCAATAATATCATAAAGAACAGAACCAGTGACTGTAACGCAAGTAAATATATTCTAAGGTAACATAAAAACAGCAAACAAAGCATTAAAACAAGTATTACAACATTCTTGGCCTATCGGTTGTTAACCCTGTTAACCCCGATTGCCTTGGCTGAGAGGTTAAACAGTCTTTACTCACAACATATAGGAGTTACAATCAACATCACCATGTTCTGCTTCAGCTCCCTCCTGTATAGTCACAGGTGCAGGTCTTGACAGGACCTCCTCCAGTTCTAAACAATCTTCTACTATACAGTCAGAATGGCAAAAAACCTCTCTGCCAAGGGTATTTAATAATACATGTTTCCACATGGTCTTCAATTCCAGACTGTCTCCGTTTGTTCTAACAAAATTAGCTATTGGTGGATCACACCCATGTTTATTAAATCATCTTTAATAACAGAACAACCAACTGGCGCATCTCTATTGTCATCATATCCCAGACAGACGTCCTGTTTACTCTATGTGGATTTGTTCCAGGCTTATTTCGTGGAATGAGAGAACCTCTGCACAGGAAATACGATGCATTAAGTTATGGCGAAAGGCTTGCAAAATTCCTTTGTGGTCTGCAACACCCAAATGCATTCAAGCCAACTCGACAAACATCCTCGCCACAGCTTCCCTTCGTCTATACGTGTCATGAACAGTAATAAAATAAATGATCTTGTTGCGTACATATTGCCCAAATAAGTATCAATAAAAGCTTATTAAACAAACAATACTTTGAACAGCAGGGCATACATAACACTATTTCATGACATGACATGACTTGTACAACACTTCAACATGTCTTACCAAAATTAAAAAGAAGATAAATATATGAATGAAATGTGCACCAAAATACACACATCAGACATTAGTAAGTCTCCTACTTACTTCAGGTACGTTATAGGTGCCATCATCAGGGCGTCCAGCATCTGATGTGTATATTTTGGTGCATGTAATATTGGAGATATATATATATATATATATATATATATATATATATATATATATATATATATATATATGTATATTAATTACTGATGACATAATTTGAACTAACTCATACCATATGTGATGCTAGATTTTAGTAGCTGTGGTATATATTTATGCAGGCAGTGCGGCAAGTCTCTTAGCGCCTCCTGAGGAAGCCAGGACCCATACCTTCAGCAATGCGGCTGTGTCTGTGGGAGCAATTCAGCAGCTCTTCAGAAGCAACATTATGGCCCAATAAGCCATATGATGTCCTGTAAATGCACCCACACCAACTGCTACTTTAACACAGACTCACAACACCACCCCTTCCAACAAACAGGCTGCGCGACCTTCCTTGATTCACAGAGCCTTGTGTTACTGCAAAGCATACATGATGAGCTGACTTCCTCAAGCCAACTGCACAGTCAACCTGAGCAGTAAAGAGGGGAAGGCTTGGCTTCGAAAGAAAAACGCAGCAAATCAAATAAAGAAAATGACACCGATGACAAAGACACCTCCCTGTAATAAACACAAGTAACCTTTACATGTATTACAAACCAGAATCTGCAATAAATCTTGGGATGACATGTGGAAGGAATTCAAAGGTGTTACAACTTGTAATGTGGAAATGGCATAAATATATTACCGTGTATCAGCAAACATTTACAGGAAATAACATCCCTGTAAAGTAGATGTATGGCTCTACTCTTTCTTGAACCTTGACGCTAGGGGTGGTGAGTGGTCACAACCATGCCCCAGCTCATAGCCCTGTAGCTAGCAAGATACACAGCATCACACCCCAGATGGAAGCTCTCTGCAGTTACCAACCCAAATGGTATGAATAATTCAGAACAATAATTGAAGTTTCCCCTTTTAATCTTTGATATAAAGTATCACCAAAATCCATTCCTGAAGTATGTCACTGAAGAACAATTTACCACTGGACTATACATAAAGACACAAATATGCTAGAATAGTATATGTACCCGGATAGTCAGTCCTGCCCTTTGTACCCATCAGTCAAGCCCTTTGTACCACCGTGAAGAAGGCATCAAAAAGTCGAAACAGACTCCACCGCTACACCTCCATGCCCTCCATAGCTAAGACTCCATTGTTTCGAAGGAGTTAAACCCTTTGACAGCTTGAGGGTGCGTCCGTCTTTACCTAAGCCTTGGTAGTGATTGGTAATGGGTGTATTTTAATAATATACCGGCCTGTGTACCGTGCAGTTAGGCCGTTTGACAGCTTGAGGCTCCGCCCGTCTTTAGCCCTTAACCTAAGCCATTGTAGTGATTGGTAATGGATGTTTTAATAATATCCGATGACATAACAGTGTCGTGGTACAGTTTTGTGGTGTTTTAAACCTGAGTCTCCGTAGTTATTGATAATGGATGTATTTTAATAATATGGTGTGACGTAATAGTGCCATCGTATAGTTTGGTGGTGTTTTAGACCTGAGCCTCCGTAGTGATTGGTAATGGATGTGTTTTAATAAAATCGGACGACGTAATAGTGCCGTCGTATGGTTTGGTGGTGTTTTAAACCTAAGCCTCCGTAGTGATTGGTAATGGATGTATTTTAATAATATCCCAAGACGTAGTAGTTATCATAAGAGAGAAGATAATCTAGTTAGCACACATTCAAATAATCGCGAGAAATTCAAATTCGAATTTAAATAAGCGCGGGGTATTTGAATGTGCGTATATTCTGTATAGGGTATAATCCGTGGCGGGGCGCGGGAAATTCAAATTTAAATTGGCAGCGTTCGAGTGATGAGACAAAGGGAGGGTTTTCGATAACCCCAGGAATGAATTTAATGTAAGGGTTTGTATTTTATTATTTAAACACCATAGAATGCTCTGAATTCCAGAGGGTTAGAAAGTTCGGGATTCCATTCTAATGCAGAAGAGGAAGACACGGGACAGGAGCAATCTTGCCGACTCTCGTACTGCTGCCATTCCTTTATCCAAACCCAAGGCCATTGTAGTTGACCGCAGGTACAGATGTAAAAGGGAAACAGTATTCCTCATTATTGTATTCCCTAGGCACAGGTATCAATTGATAACATTTGTCGATCTTTTCCTGCTCTATATAAAGGTTGATATCCTCATGTGTACAGTTACATAGTCCCTCTAACTCGCCGGTCACGAGTTCTTTGCAGAACGCCACACTGTCTTCATATGTGAGGAATGTCCTTTGTATGCACCTCTGTGATGAGATGCCTCTGTTGGTGACACTCCAGAGCAGATGCTGTTTTTGGCGAAAATGTTGATGGACCCTTACTCCTAGATGTCCTTCGGTTATGGATCGGGAGAACAATTGTGTGACAATAGGGGTGCAGTTAGAGGGAACTGACCAACACATAACTGAGAAGAGTTTACCCCGCCCTTTAGAGATATAATAAACCATGTTCTTTCTGAAAAAAGAATGGATGGAGGTGAACGTTTATACGAATAGTGTACCTGAATTATGTTCAAAGGTGGTCTGGACAAGAACGAGGAAAAAAGAGAGGTCGCTTGCAGAACCTACACCAAAATCTATCTTTGTCGTTAACCAGAGCATTGATTGCATCGGATGTAGTACTGAACACGTTATTGAATTGTCCATGCCACGATCCCCTACCGTGGTGGAGCTTATAGAGAGGGCAACGGAAACAAAAAATGATTTCCGTGAATGGATATTCTGGAGGAAGTAAATTCATAGTAGGAACAGGTACAAGTCGCACGCGTTTTGAAGTGAATGCAAACTTATATTCGCTATAGGTTGTGTCCGCAGTCGATTCAAAACGTTCAAGATTGTACACAAAGTTGAAGACTGCCCGTGATGCCATGGCTTTAAGGGACGGAGGCTGACGATTGAAGATGTTACAGGCGCAAAAGTTAGGTTGCCTACAGCTAGTGAAAGGTTGTACGTCTCGCATATATTCCCACTGACATGGGAAACATTGAGCGTTGTCTTTCCAGGCGTCGCTCACAGCCCTGTAATGCTTGATAAATATTAATTTCGTTTCTTGGCTCGAAGCGGAAGGAAGTGGAGTTATAGCAATTTTTTTCATGTTAAACATTTCGGAATGTTCCCAAAGTGGATGAAATCAACGTTATATGGTCCGCATGGAGTGGATGAATCGATACATATAACCCGTAATTGGATACAAAAATCACATGTTGAAACACTGCATGAGCAACTATCAAACTCACAATCTATGCCCACAAGTAAAAATGTAAAGTTGTAGAAAGTGAATTGTTCGATTATCTCATGTCCTTCCTGATATATATCGCGTTCAAAAGAGGTGTGTCATATTTCGTGACGTATAAAGAGAGCGCCTGGAAAAAGGTGAAAACGCCCACAGTAAATAATACAAAACACCCTCCAAGAAAGCAGCTGATGTGTTTGTAAAAGTGGGACAGGAGTTCTGTGATGGTTTCCCTTGAAGGAAAACGGACGGGAGTGTATTCGGATAACCATGAGGTATTGCCACAAGTCTCGTTTAATCGTTTGGAGGTGTTCGAAAAGGCCGGTTTTCCATCAAAGAACATTCCCATGACTTTCATGATTGACTATCTGAAATGAGAAATGAAAAAGAGTTGAGTGAGAGCTATACCTCATTGTTATATATAGCTATACCTCAGTTATATATAGCTATACCTGTTGTATCTGCCGGGAGCTGGGAAGGGATCTCTTGAATCACCGAGCGGTTTGTGAGAAGGATCCGCCGGACACTTAAGAAATGAATTTCAAGCCAACGTTGGAGGTGAAGTACAACAGTAGATTTATTCTTGAAGCGTAGATAGAGTGGTGTAGCTGGAGTCATACGACAAGCAGAGTGTAATGTTCCGGAGTATTCCCCCGAGACGTAGTTACATTAAACTTTATACAACTCAACATACTCGTGCAAGTACATGTACTGAGGCATGGGGGTGTGGCCAACAACTCATTGGCCTAGCTTATAATATAACAAGGAGAGGGCGTGAACAACACAACTATTGGTTGATTACACTAGACACCCTTAAGCCTACAAGTGGCCCGCTTAAGCAGCCAGAGGGCTGTAGAAGTCACCAGTCTCACCCTCTGTCAGTTAATTAACAGGTGCACTACTTCCTTAGGGTGAGAGGCTTATAGCTTATTGCAAAGTCAACAGCATCTCAAAACACCTGTATCCTGCAGGTAAACTCTAGCCGGAAGGATCCAGCAAATACACCCTCGCACAATACACCTGCATATGACACCTCCCCCGTTTTAACCAACCTAACGCCACTAATATGTGTCAATCAATCCCAGAATGTTACTAGATCACATGCTATACCAAGGTTTCAATCATCTCAATTTTCACAAAACACCTGGCAACTTAAACACATTTCAAAATCTAAGTCAAACACATTACGGATACATCGTTTTAATTCCTCGAAAACATAATTCTAATCTGCAATCTAAAAACTACCAATAACTATAGTAGCCTTAAAATAATTCATTACAAAATCTGCAAATTAACTCGTTACAAACATCTCATAGCATATCCTTGAAAAAAGGACACTTGATTACACATACATACAAAATAAGAGTAAGTTGACACATGTCACTAACACATCAAATCACACATAGAAATAGTAAGCTGATACAAGAAGTTGATGCACTTCATATAGTCATAGCATACAGTGTAACATAGGGTGTGAGCTGAACACGTCTTTAATATACTTCAAATTACCAATGGGGCTACTATCGTTTGCCAGAAGGGGCCACTAGTCTATTGCATGTCCTTAAGGTTGAAAGTTCAGTTTCATCAATTGCATCTTCCTGCACGGAACCTCTTAAACGATTAGATCTTGACACAGGTCTCAAGCTTTCTCTGGACGAGTGCACTGAGTTTACTATCTTAGGTTTTATGATAGTAGTACATGGATTGTTGTCCTTCCACCATTTAAAGAAGAGGATACGTTCGTTTACAACACCTGCAGCAGCAGCAGTAACAAAAAATAATCACGACTACTCCAGTGGTAAACATACCTACATACGTCAAAAATGACAATTGAGTAAGAGGTGGAGTGCTTAATTTTCCACTCTTGCTCCAAAATAAGTCTGTTGACTTCATCTACCTTATGACTGGTTAATCTTAGGTCATCTAATCGGTTTACTACTCCCTTCAGTGGTAATTCGAAATGAATAACCTTCAACCTGACCTCCTTCCCTATAAATTCACAACAGTCATAGTCCAAAGATAAGGCGAAATAATATCCTCGGAGTTATTCGCAATCACAACAGCATGCGCCTGAATAAGGACCCTGGCACCATAGGCCTTACAGTTATTACGAAGTCCTAGCCTACCAGTACCTTCGACTACAATGTCTGTGGGTTCCTGCTTGGGGCACAAAATAGTGAGGGTGTCAGGTCGCGGAGCGACATACAACCACTCATTACCGTCTAACTGGGTCCAAGCTGTTTGGTTAATTTCAACAATCCTCTGCGAACAACTACTAGGGATGGCCCTAAGAGGTTGCAGCATTTCTACCTCGCACTCCTCATGCAAATGTGTCGATTGCATGGGGCTACTTGGTTTACACACTCTACTACGTGTTGTTATCATCTTACTCTTTGAATTCGTTTATCCCCAACCTTGCATAATACCGCTTAGCGGTGTCCATCAGTAAGTAGTCACGTTCCGGCAATATGAAAATAAGCCGGACGGGTAACGGAAGAACGTGGTACACGTTTGACGTGATTCGTTAGGGATAAACGAATTACATACACTAAAAATTATCCTTAATAAATACATCCAAATCAATTATATGTACAATTAGGTTCTCAAGAGTTGCACTCAGGGGGACTGGAACGGTAAATTCAGCCGGAATATCAGCCTGGCTAGCCTTTATCTGCTTCACAATCTGGGCGGGCGTGATAATATGGGGCTGTAAAATTCCTTTCTGAGAATTTAAAATGGCGTCTATCAAAATATCATACTCCCTTCTACACTCCCCCAATGCTCTTTCCAATTGCATATTATGCTCATTGACCGTAAGTAACAAGGACATTCCCGTAAACATATCTCTAATTTCACCATCGTCTCACTTATATGTTTCGCCATTACGTCTAGTCCCTTGGATAGTATTCTCTCATTTTCAGACACTGCTAACAGGGTGGAGTTTAGTAACCTTAGGGTAGATTTAACAACTGTTACTTGTTCTTAGAAAGACTAAAAACTCAAGCTGTTCCTTTCCTAAACCAGAAACCTCGGCGTAATAGGAAGCATCATTACTATGCATAGTGCCATACAAAATTTTGCTAATACCTCCCACAAAATTAAAAACACCTCTTTTAAATCTAGACGGTGTCTTTTCCTCAACTCTCGTCAGCTGCCTAACAAGCTCCTTCAGTTCCTGTACCTCCTTAAGCTTTCTATCCGTATAGCGAGCTATTCGTACACATTCAGTAAGATTGACCCCAAAAAGAGTGCTCGTGTTCATACAAAATTCCTTAGACAATTCGGCAAATTTAACAACACTTTCTAGATTTCTATCCGCTTCCTGTAAGTCTACATAAGTTAACAATTTCCATTCAGTGTTATACAACTGTGCTTCACCTATGTGATCGTAGTACAGTCCAGGGGATATCTCATATTTTTGTAGTGTCACGTCAAGGCCGGCAGTCGTGGTCAGCAATGATATCACGAAGATCGTCTCAGGTCCGTTCACAGGAATCATTGTCCTGCAGGTAGTTAAAAGGGCTTCAGACGGTTGGCATGGACTTTCAACGTCTTGTTAAGGGGCAACTTCAAGGTCACATTAACGGCGTCGATGTCGACAATATCATATGGTCCTATCCAAGGGGAAGACAGCTTAGCAGATCTTCCTTTTCTGATCCATTCGTCATGCAACAGAAACTTATCACCAGCGGTGAACAAGGGGGTGTTGACATTACGGTCATGGTATTCCTTACTAGGTTCCTTGTGTCGAACTAGGTTGTTCCTAGCTACCTGATAACTCGATTGCAAACGAGATTGCAGTTCTTTAACAAAATCATCGTAAGCATATACAACTTCAGGGGGGTCTCTCTGTAATAGTCCTGGAATGTTGGGTTTCCGGCCAAATAACAACTCGTGCGGCGTGAACCCAGTGGAGGTGTGAGGGGTCGTATTAAACACAAAAGTGACGTAGGGCAACCACCTATCCCAGTTACTCTGGTCTTCAAAAATGAAACACCTGAGATATTCCACAAGTACTGTGTCCTTTCGAGCGCGCCGTTTTTTCTGCGGATAAGCAGTGCACTTTATCCTTTTAATTTTCAAAATTTTGCACACATTTCAAAAGACCTCACTCATAAAGTTTGATCCTTGATCCGTCAGTATGGACTGGGGAATTCCAAATTTCAAAATAACCTCTTCAACAAAAGCTCTGGCTACCGTCATGGCGTCTTGCTGAACTATCGGTATAGCTAAGGTAAACTTTGAGAGCTCATTCTGAAACGTCAAAACATACTTGTGTCCTTCAGCTGTCTGGTTCAAAGGTCCTACAATATCAAAAGCGCATTTATCCCAAACTACTTCCGGGGTAGTAGTAACTTTCATAGGCAATTTAGTTTTATTTTGAGTGATTTTGTTCCTTTGGCAAATATCACATCGTTTTATATACTCTTTCAATTCCTGTTTCGTACCGGGCCAGGAGGTAAAAAGTTTTATCCTATCATGTTCTGTTCATACCGAGATGTCCTCCTAGTGGCCTGTCATGTATTTCCCGGAAAAGAGCAAGTTTCTCTTCTTCAGTCGGTTCGGTTTTAACGTCCTGTCTGTCGGTAAAATCTTCTGTTACGTGTATTCGACTAAGTGCATCAGTATTAGTATTACTGGATCCCTTTTTGTATTTAACCTCATATTCATACTCCAACTTCAACCGCCATCTCAGAAGTCTGGAGCTTGGATCTTTAACACTAAAAATCCAGGTGAGTGGTCGGTGGTGTCACAATAGTAAATTTTCTTCCATAAAGATACTGTCTAAATACTTACAAGACCAAACTACGGCTAACAGCTCCTTCTCTATAGTAGGGTAATTCTTCTCAGCGTTAATCAGAGTACGGGAAGCGTACGCAATCGGTAAATCCTTCCCAACGGGTCCTTGACTTAAAACGGCACCTATAGCGTCGTTACTAGCGTCTGTAGTCAATACAAAAGGTCGGGTAGTCAGGGTACTGCAACAAGGGTTCAGTTGTCAATAACGTCTTCAAGGTAACAAAGGCTGCTTCCGCTTTTTCATTCCTATCGTAAGGAATGTTCTTTAACAATTCTGTTAACGGCTTAGCTATCTTACTAAAGTTGGAAACAAATCTTCTATAGTATCCGGCGAGGCCCAAAAATCCTTTTAGCCCGTGGGTAGTCTTCGGTTCAGGAAAGTCCTTTACAGCCTTAACCCGCTCCTCGTCAGGCCTTACGCCCGCTGGCCCTATAACATGGCCAAGATACGAAACTTCCTTCCGCAAAAATTCACACTTATCAGGCTGCAGTTTTAAATTGTTTCCTCATTCTACTAAAAACTTCACGGAGTCTATTATTGCGCTTTTCTAAGTTCTGTCCAAAAATTACATCATTCAAATAAACAAGGCATTTAATGCCCTGAATACCACTAAGAACAGCAGTCATTAATCTTTGGAAGGTGGCAGGGGCATACGTTTGTAATGAAAATGTCCTTCCCGGGTACTGAACGCGGTCTTTGCCTGGTCCTCAGGTCGCACAGGAACCTGGAGAAATCCACTCGCGCAATCTGTTGTTGAAAAATACCTAGAATTTCCCAAAGCGTCTAAAATCTCTGTTATTACAGGCAGGGGAAGCTATCTCCTATGGTAACCTCATTAAGTTTCCGGAAATCAACTATCCATTTCTTTCTGCCGGAGGCGTCTTCCTTCTTAGGGATGACCAAAATCGGCGAATTCCACGGACTTGCGCTTGGCTCTATAATTCCGTCTAGCAACATTTGATCTGACTACGGACTTCCTCTCTTTGCACCTCAGGAATCCGGTAGGGTTTGGTATTTATCCCTCGCGTCGGGTCTATGGCAGGAGTCGTTATAGTACGCTCCGCGGCAGTGGTAAACGTTAGTTTATCTCCCGACAACCAAAACACATCATTATATTCCTCGCAAATCCCTACGAGAGAAGCCCTCTCCTCACTATTCAAATGATCGGTCCTTAACGCATCACGTAATTTAGACAGCCTGCTACAGTTCACACTTATCGAAGCTGAAAAGATTAAAATTGAGCTGTCACAACAAATCTGAGCTTCTTCCAATTCAATAACAGGAGGTTCTATAGTAACATCTACTTCGGAAGTGTTTACAATACTCGTAACGCAGTAACCGTCAATCCCTTCAGTTAGCGTTTCTGCTAAATACACCCCAGGGGCTAATTCTTCCTTAGTAACAAACCCAAATCCACTAGACGTAGTGGGGAGACGCACAATATTTTTGGTCCTAGAATTTAGGGTCAGCAACCGTGTCGAGTCAGTTGTCTCGTCGGGGTTGTCATCTAAGTGCAACACTACTTCACTCACAGTAATCAGTTACAATAATCAATAGTGGCACCTCTATCCTTCCAAAAATCTCGTCCTAGTATCCCGTCATATCTACAGCCGAAGTCGTCTCCCATAACATGAAACGAGTAGTTTCATGAGTTAAGGTAAACAATTTCAACAGCACATTTCCTTCAGTTCTCAGTTTGGCATCAGAAATACCCTTCATGCTAATGCCATTAACAGGCTCAAAATTAACTTGATTTCAGCTTAGTGACTTACAATAGAAATCTCGGTTCCAGTATCTATCAAAAATCTTAACCTTCTTGTCTTACCCTGGTCAACTCCAATCGTTACAGTATCTAATCTAGACATGTGGTGCACATTGCATTCATTAATCGAAATCTGACAACCATTTACTTCAAACGTCGGGCGGTTGTCGGGTTGCTCGACAATTCCATTCTGTCGTTTCCCGATCTGACCCAGCTCTTACTCTGGGTTCCACTAAACTTAATGGCGTCTCTACCGACACCATCCTTAAGGCGAGCGTCTCGACCGCCACTCCCAAACTCATTTTCAATATCCTTACCGATACCTACTTTACGCGCGGGTTTCCGGCAATTCCGGGCGATATGACCTTCACGCCCACAATTAAAGCAACTCAAAACAAACTTCACACTGCTGGGGGAAACCTTACTCAACTCGATGCATTTACTCGCTACATGTCCAGGCCGGTTACATCTATTACATCTTAAGGGGGCCCATTAGCTGCTGAGGGTGACCTCTCCTTCGCTGAAAGAATTGCGCATTCTTCTTCCAACGACAATTCAATAGCCTGGGACAGGAGGATCGACTCCCCCCTGCTTCGAACAATGGTTTGAATACGCTCGTTCGACAAGCCTTGGATGAAACAGGCCTTTCCTAGATGGTTAATTAAGCCTATGGCTCCTAAAATTTCCTCAGGCCTACAAACCCTTCTAGCAGCTTCCCTTAGGTCGGTTTGTAATTCATCAATCTTATTCCCCATGAAGCTATACTCTCATTTTTGCCTTGCCTAGCACTAAACATCTTGCATGCATAGTAATCCAACGTACGTCTTGTTGCGTAATTTTCCTCTAAAATGGCCTTCACCAGTTCCCAACTGTGTGTAAGGTCCCTCACCATTAACTTAGATCGGGCGTCGCCAGTTATCTTAGCCTTAACAAATTTCAACAAAACGTCGTGTTTCGAGGGTCCACTCACTCGAAAACCACGCCTACATTTTCAATAAATTCACGTAGCTTTCTTTTATCACCATCAAATGGATGCGTAATCAATTTCATCGCCTCCGCGATACTACAGAAATGCAAGGCATCGCCGGCTAAATCGCTGCTATTGTCGGCATCCATTATGCCTTACAGTCAATGAACAACTATTATATTTTCACTCGGTCACACGGTATTAGTAACAATATTCCCAAACAGGCGGTAATTTCCTTAACATCTATCTCGCTCAATAGCTGTACTAGCAGGAACTGCTACAGGTAGCAGATATTCCGGTGAATCTAAATAAAAGTTAACTTGAGTGCAACTCACCAGCGACGTCTTCGTGGCTGCGGTAGTCACAGGGGTCCCACGAAGTCCCGGCAGTGGTGTGAATGGCGTTCGGGCGGCGGAGTCGGCAGGAAGCAGGACCCGTCGGCCCTCGCAGTTCTGGAACCGGTCACGGTACCTCAGGCTGCCAGTGGAGTCTTCTT
>Ga0268261_10002318_pt1 | contig 13596 bp, 17 predicted proteins | sample TergutNc150P1_FD_190353 | JGI IMG/M metagenome (GOLD analysis project Ga0268261, IMG submission 190353) | Nasutitermes corniger P1 segment gut microbial community from laboratory colony in Florida, USA - Nc150 P1 (SPAdes) (version 2) | ecosystem: Host-associated > Arthropoda: Insects >... | reverse complement strand
TAAGGGTTAATGATTTAACCCTTATCCTGCTAACGTGGAGAAAATGGTGAGCTAATAATGCCAGCAAATGGCAGATGGGATTTAATTCAGCGTTTAAAGGGTTAAAATTGTTAAAAACCCCGGGAACAGGCGTTTAAACAATTTAAATGACCCCGTCCTCAATGTGTTAAGGATCGATACTTGGACCTTTGCTTTTCTTAATCTACACTAATGACTTACCAAAAATCACAAATAATAAACCCAAAATTGTTCTTTTCCAGATGGCACTGGTGTAATTATTACAAACCCCAACCCTTTAGCTCTTACAAATGAAATTAATAAGTTATTTAAAGACACAAATGATTGGTTAAATGCAAATTTATTATCTTTAAATACTGATAAAACTTACTTCATGCAATTTTCAACTAAGAACAGTTCTCTTACTGACTTACTTATGATAATAAAGTAATATCTAATATCTCCATTATGGAAGTTTCTTGGAATAAAAATTGATAATACACTCTCATGGAAAAGTCACATAGATGTGATTGTGCCTAAATTAAGTGCAGCATATTTTGCTATTAGAATGTTTAAAGCTTTTATGTCTTTCGGAATTCTGAAAATGATATACTATGCATATTTTCACTCCATCACGAATTATGGAATAATTTTGGGGGTGAAATTCCTCATATAGTAATACTATTTTTAAGCTACAAAAGAGGATTATCACAATTAATCTGGGTGCTAGAGCTAGAGACTCTTGTAGAGAATATTTTAGGGCATTAAATATTTTACCATTACAATCACAGTACATGTACACACTCGCAATTGTACAATTTGTAATAATTAATAAAAATCAATTCGGAGCAAACTCTGACATACAAAGCACTAACACTAGAAACAAATCTCATTTTCATCAGCCACTATCTATTTTGACATCTTATCAAAAAGAATCTTATTATTTTGGTATTACGGTGTTCAGTTGTCTTCCTGAGCATAAAAGAACTTATCTCATAATATGAAACAATTTGAATCAGCTTTAAAAAGTCTTCTTTACCTACATTCCTTTTATTCGTTTCTTCATTTGATCACCACATGAACCTTACAACATAGGTTGATATGTATTAGTATTAAATGCTTGCAAGAAAATTTTTGTATCTCTAAAATGTGACATGTATTATGTATAATATGCAATATTTTTGACTGTCTTTTCCATGTTTTCTTGTACATATTTTGCCTCATTTTGTTGCACAAATTGTGACACGTTCTATATCCTATGGGCTATGGCCCCATGTAGTTGGATTGAATGAACAAAATAAATATCATATCATATCATTCATTAGGTGAGTATTTTAATTCTAATAAAGGTTAAATCTTTGGGTTTTATGTAAACTTTATTCAGATTTTTAAACATTCTAACACTAGACATTAATCTACTTGTTTTTAACTTATAAATCTTATATACATATACTTATCAATTTTTTACCCTTTATGTACTCACCGTTTTATTACGCTTTTAATTCGACAGTTTTTTTCACTTATATGTAATACCTTAATAATTTTTCCTGTGTAACAACATGTTTATTTTTATATATCATAAACTATTATATATTGTATTATGTATATATTATTTATATTGTATAATGTATTATGACTTGTTCTATATCCGAAGGTTTTGTTACCCATCATGGATCTCTGGGATGTGAAATAAATTACTATTACAATTACAAAAAATCAAATTCTGAAGATCTACTTAACCTGTGATACTCTACTCGGTTTGCTTGAAACGGGAGACGATTCAAAAGGAACTAAATCACTTCCCAAAACGGAAAGTTTATTTTCCGGAGAAGACGCTGCAGAAACGGTACCAAAAATGGGTAGTCCTGGCATTCCTTTTAATTTGTGCAATAAATTGTCTGGACAGTTTGGGTTAACGCATATACAGTCGGGTGTACTTTGTCGTAGTTTCATTCTCTCTGTTAAAATGCCAATGAAACAACCTCCAAGCCCAACACATGCTAATGAAGTAATTTGTACTGTGATCTTCCATGCCATTTGTTTCCAATTTATACTATTTCTTCAACCACTCCAAATTCTTTTGCAGTAGCAGACGACACGATGACATACACAGACGGCAAAAATAGCACATGTACTATGGCAACCTTAGTGATACCAATCATGCAGCTTGAAAACTCGAAATTTTCGGGATATATAACTCTCGCAGTTTGCATTTATACTTACAAGAATTATATTACATGAGCATAACAATTAAATACTATCTGCAGTTCGAATATTTGCACATCAAAAGCACATATAATGTATGCTGCTGATCATAACTACGTCAAATTTTATTGCGCCCAGTCGACCCTTGTCAGATGGTACGCCCTTAAAACGAAAAAAAAAAAAGAAAAGAAAGAACGCGCAATTGCGGAAGAATAATATCTAGCTACACGTGTGTAGGTAGAAGTGTGGAATAGTATTTCAGCGTTTTTGAGTTTATTTTAACAGTAAAGGTAAAGGTGGGAAACGTAAAATATCAGTGATGAATAAATTCGATACAAAAGCAGTCCGTGCTCTGCTCGTAACAGAAAGCAAGTTTATCACAGAGTTACTGGATAAACGGAACTTTCCTGTTGCAGGAAATGATGATTCTGGTAAGTCGTCATACTTCTCATTATCCCTTTCTGTTACATTCGCCATTCGAAAACTGTTGTATCTGCTATGTACAGTATACCGTATATACTTCATGAATGTTGAAGCCCCTATATTTCACTAAAAACCATGTCATTAAGGCATACGGCGTATGAAGATTGTTACTGAACGTATTCTTAACGTAGGTGCTAGATGGATGTTAATGGTCAGCTTCACACCCAGTCCGCTTTACCTCCGGGGAATATGCCCTCGGTTCGCATCCGGTAGGAGGCTAGGTGGATCCCAGAGCCAGCGTGAACGTTTCAGAAAATTTCCCGTGCCAGGAATCAAACCAGGATTCTTCGGTTGACCGAACCAATATTTATAAGCTGTGCAAACGGTGGGTCATTCTGTCTAAAATCCTGTCGATTAGACACCATTCGGCTATGTCTTTTATATGTGGTACCTGTGGTAAAAAGGTTGGTATGTGCCTGCCAGAATGTGACATATCTTTCTTATGGAGCAAGTATGACCAGATGAATTACAGCTGTTAGTATTCTTTCCCAGATGGTTCAGTGGGTGGATGGGACGATTGTGTTGGTGAGTTGCTAAAGTTTTTTAATCAGAAGTTCAGATTTTTTATCACCTAATTTCCCACATGCAGGGATTATTGACACAATTTGGCTGTTGGAACTAATTTTTTATGGGTGTTTCTAGAGCTGCCAATTCCAAAGCAGAACTTCAGATTAAAAGCAGTTACTAACAGACGTTAACACAGCTGTGAATGTGCTAGTTCAAGTTTTGATTGCAAAAGTGCAAGAATTGTTCCAAAAAAAAAAAAGTAAGCATTGTTGGTGGGTTCTCAGGTGGCTAGCATATAAAAAGGAGCATGGTTCAGGCACAGAATTATTAAGGGAGCTTGCAGGCAAAGAAGGATGAGTGTTCACACTAATACATATTATGAACTCCAGTTGCTTAAAATCAGGCTGATAGATAAACAGCAACAGAAATCTTACATTCAGGATTATTGATGAGTGTTTTTAAATAAATGGAATTGAAAGAAGTAGAATATGGCTTTGCATTTACTTGGAACACTTTAGTTTATGTAGGCATTGAAGACAGACAACATGATATAATAAGCCAGAATAGCTCTTAGTATTGTAACTAGCTGCAGGCTGGGTGGTCAGCAGTTCGAATCACAGTGGGGGCAAGAGATTTCCTTTTCTCTCAGACTATCCAGATCTGCTCTGGGGCACACACAGCTTTCTGTTTAGTGAGTGTCGGAGGGTTGAGAACTGCGCTCTTCTGGGTTATTACACAACGAGTCATCATAATTTCTTACTGACATTTCAGGACAAGGTGTCAGTCCAATCTTTAGGATGCCGGAATCCAAAAGAAAGCCTGTTGTCCCAACACAGAGTTTATTATAGGGAAGAGTATGGGCAGTGAAAAGTCTCAATAACTTGATGACAGCCAATAGGGTTGATGCAAGTGGTTGGGAGGGAAGGGGTGTGGTAGTCAGTCAGTGCAGCTTGGAGAGAGACTTTCTATGATAGAAGAATTCTAACAGGTGTGATAGCAAGACACAGTAGATCACTGACATGAGCAAAGTGGGAGGGGAAAAAGGAAAGAAAGTGCAATATTTGATTAATAAACAGATAATCCAAACTGAAGCAATAGGAGGGGGAAGTCAGAGCCCAGTGCTGGTCCATGGTAAAAATCCCACATGCAGAGCTGGGAGACACAGGATCGATTTGTGGAGTAAAGGACAGGGACAAAGTGACAGATGAAGGAGGTTAGAAGGCTAAAACAAAGAAGAGACAGGTAAAAAATTACTGCAATATGTGGTAATAAATAGAAAATAAAAGCAAGTCAGTATGTTGGGGTAACAGTCATAGTCCAGCGCTGCCCCATGGTAAAATTACCACATGCAGAGCTGGGAGACCAAGGAACATTATAATGTGTACTGAAGGGCAGGGAAAAACTAAAAGAGGAAGGAGATGAGAACAGTGAACGGTGCAGTAACACTGACAATTAGAAGGGGGGGTGTAGTCTCTGGGTACTAAACCGAGGTACAGAGGGACAGGAGAAGTGTCTGAGTAGTACAGGAAGGGCAGAAAAGGAATCTGTATGAAATAGCAGGAAACAAAGGAAAGGGGGAAAGAAGAAGAAGAAATTGGCCAATAATAAAGGAAAGGGGAGCAACAAAAGGACAGTAGACAAGATAATGAAATGGGAAAGAGAAGAAAGCAGCTGCAAGGAACAAGGGTGAGGAACGCTGTCTGGGCCCAGGAGGGAAGAATATCTGGCAGGGGTTCCTACCGAAGAAAGGAGTAAGGGAATAGGAACCGCCATTACAGTGTGGGGAAGGAGGGAGAGAGTGGCCCTTAAGAGGGCCAAAACTTAGTCACCGCTACTGAGGGAGCCGTCTCCTCTCTCTAAGGAGGCGAATGGGAGGTTTCCATGACCCACTCAAAGTCAGGCCATCCTCCCCATTCATATTGTTAGGGTGGAGCTCCAGCTCACTTGCCGCTCTGATAAGTTGGTCCATATAGCCACGTACAGTGGAGAGGATTGTTTGGATTCTTGACTCTTGAAGTTGGGACCAATAGGTTGTCCCAAAACGTCAGTAAGGAATTACCACTACTCATTGCGTAACAGCCCAGAAGAGTGCTGTTCTATTCTCCTTTGCAACAGAAGCCTGAAATCACGCAGAGTACTGGGGCTGTTTCTGGGGAGTGGAACAGCTGGGGGCGTGAAGTTGACTGCTCCCCTCCGTCTGGTGGTGAGGTTAAGAATGAGTGGAGTTGTACCTCTTCTCCCCCTTAATGCCTTTATGATGTGAACTGAGACAACTGTACCCCACCTGCATGTCATATTCAAGTACCCAAGCTATATTCAGAATTATCAGTGGTCACGTGGTACTGTCTCATCCACAGTGGTTGACGGTTACTACCTCATCTACATTGATATTTGTAGGGCAGCACAACACATGATATTGCTGCTTTGTTTCACAATTCAGATTTGAAAACTGCAATTAAGTCAGTATTTTGGGAATTCTCTGAGGTATAAGTTTTGAAGCTTTTGCGGTGGCAGAATTCAATAAAATATTCTCTGGCAGATGGCTGCACTATGGTGTGAACGTTTCAGGGACTGCCTTCATCCCCGTCGTCAGAGTGTTGCTGATGGCTTGGTAGAACCAAAACTGGTTTGGTTCGGATTTCAGCACCAAAGTTCACACTTTTGAGAAACTCAGTTTTTATACACTTGACAAGGTAGAAGCAGTTAAACTCGTACTTCTGTCATGTGCCTTCTATAATTGTCTGCAGAGAACATTTTGTCCTGTCCTGTGTGTGTTGCACCAGGATCTACAGACTCAGAAAGTTCTGGAGTGGAATACTCGGGCCAGGTTCATGAGTTCTGACACCTTCAGGTCGACCTTATTCACACCCTTCATTGTCAGACTCTGTATACTGTACTGAGTGCATTGTAAGGTACTTTAAGTATAGAACTAATGTGTCTTGTACAGCGGTCAGAATTTAAACTCCAGTGTCATTGAACGGTGAAGTGGACACAGAGGGAGGAAGTGTCCCATAGTGGGAGCAGAGGAAGTGGACACAGAGGGAGGAAGTGTCCCATAGTGGGAGCAGAGGAAGTGGACACAGAGGGAGGAAGTGTCCCATAGTGGGAGCAGAGGAAGTGGACACAGAGGGAGGAAGTGTCCCATAGTGGGAGCAGAGGAAGTGGGCACAGAGGGAGGAAGTGTCCCATAGTGGGAGCAGAGGAAGTGGACACATAGGGAGGAAGTGTACCATAGTGGGAGCAGAGGGAGTGGACACAGAGGGAGGAAGTGTCCCATAGTGGGAGCAGAGGTTCAGTGCATTGTGTGAATCTTTCTAATGACCATTAAATGAAGAGCATTTTTCTATTTCCTCTCCTTTACTTGCAATGCATACTTCAAAGTTCTCATTTGTAGTCTTCCAGTGTGTGGGCATTCCACCTTCTCTGGTACTACAACCCAGTTCAGTCCCTGACCGCCTCACGTATGTTGTTCTGTTGGCTGTGACTAGCATAGTTGCAGGATTCTGAGTGCGACTTTTTAGAGGCATGGGTTTGTCAGCCCCATGCTCCAACCTCCAACCTGGAGGACCAGGATACTTCCCATTGCCTGACAGTCACTTGAAACCCATCCAGCATGGATGGCCCTGCTGCTGGCATAGCCTCCTGGTTCACTGATGCATGCAAGCCCTCACCCAGCAATAACATTCCTTTAACAAGCTGAAGATAACATTGAGGGGTGGGCATTGCTACTTATTCTTATTTTTCCCTCAGAACCATGCTTATTTTAATCTGTGGTTACTACTGAGCAGAAGTCAGGTCAGCCAGAGCCTTGTGTGGTGCCATCCTCAGGTGTCAGCATATTGCATAATCACTAAGAAATTTGATGGCATGGGAAATACTGAAGGAGCTGCTTCAAAGAAACCACAGGAGGGCAACTTTGTTCCTTATTTAAGCATATGAGACCTTATGTTTGTCTAAATAATATTTAAGATTCACATCCTACATCCATATGAACACACTGCATCTTCATTACAAAGACCAACCAGTTATTGCCATTCAGGAAAACAATTTTGGTTGTCAGCATATGACGGTACATTGTTGGCATGTGATCCCTGGTGTGTTGACATAATGACTGCCGTACAGTCTTAAAGGTCAAGTGGTCCAACAAGCCCAGAATTGTCATTACATTGCTGTGTATTGTCAGAATCACTTGAAGCTTGCATGTAGACTGTGCGGTATTTAGAGGTTGCAGATGGTACAGCATTGTGGCTAGTTTGTACTCATCCTGCCTTAACGTCTGAGAACTCTGTACCTTGCACGCGCGCGCACACACACACACACACACACACACACACACGTGCGCGCATGCACAGCATACTTAATGTGTGTCATATCATTATCAGAAGAAACAGTTAACATTCACTGGTCAGTCTCTCTCTCTAATGTAGAAGCACAGTTCTCTGTATAAGGTAGGAACAGAATGTTTCTGTTATGTATTGTTTTGATACAGTTCAATTTTCTGTACGCTGTATCATGGCTTGGATGGTTACATCTTGGCCTTTTACCCTGTAGACCCAGGTTTGATCCCAGACCAGTCCATGCAAGATTTGTGGTGGATAGAGTGGCTGTGGGACATGTTGAACTCTGAGTACTTTGGTTTCCTCCTGTTAGTATCATTATGTGAGTGTTCCATATCTTAATGCTGATATTATGGAATTTGGGAGCATTGGACCCTTTGCAGCAAACACAAGTGAGGTTGAAACACTGAAAAATGTGAGAATTATTGCTGGTAATGAATGTTACCATACATTAGGCCATATATGTACTTAAGAAAAGATATACAACAGTCAATAAGAGTAGGGCTGTACAAAACTACAGTAAGACCAGTTGTGACCTACAGTGGTGAATCAGGGACAGTAATGAATAAAATGGAAAGATCCTTAATGACATGGAAAAGGAAAATATTGAGAAAAATGTATGGGTCGGTCAGTATAGGAAAATGTATGGGTCAGTCAGTACAGGAAAATATATGGGTCAGTCAGTATGGGAAAATGTATGGGTCAGTCAGTATGGGAAAATGTATAGGTCGTTCAGTATAGGAGAATGTATGGGTCAGTCAGTATAGGAAAATGTATGGGTCATTCAGTATAGTCAGTATAGTATGGGTCAGTCAGTATGGGAAAATGTATGGGTCAGTCAGTATGGGAAAATGTATGGGTCGTTCAGTATAGGAGAATGTATGGGTCAGTCAGTATAGGAAAATGTATGGGTCAGTCAGTATGGGAAAATGTATGGGTCGTTCAGTATAGGAGAATGTATGGGTCAGTCATTATAGGAAGATATATGGGTCAGTCAGTATGGGAAAATGTATGGGTTAGTCAGTATGGGAAAATGTATGGGTCAGTCAGTATGGGAAAATGTATGGGTCGTTCAGTATAGGAGAATGTATGGGTCAGTCAGTATAGGAAAATGTATGGGTCATTCAGTATAGTCAGTATAGTATGGGTCAGTCAGTATAGGAAAATGTATGGGTCAGTCAGTATAGGAAAATATATGGGTCAGTCAGTATGGGAAAATGTATGGGTCAGTCAGTATGGGAAAATGTATGGGTCAGTCAGTATGGGAAAATGTATGGGTCGTTCAGTATAGGAGAATGTATGGGTCAGTCAGTATAGGAAAATGTGTGGGTCATTCAGTATAGTCAGTATAGTATGGGTCAGTCAGTATAGGAAAATGTATGGGTCAGTCAGTATAGGAAAATGTATGGGTCAGTCAGTATAGGAAAATGTATGGGTCGGTCAGTATAGGAAAATGTATGGGTCGGTCAGTATAGGAAAATGTATGGGTCTGTCAGTATAGGAAAATGTATGGGTCAGTCAGTATAGGAAAATGTATGGGTCAGTCAGTATGGGAAAATGTATGGGTCAGTCAGTATGGGAAAATGTATGGGTCGTTCAGTATAGGAGAATGTATGGGTCAGTCAGTATAGGAAAATGTATGGGTCATTCAGTATAGTCAGTATAGTATGGGTCAGTCAGTATAGGAAAATATATGGGTCAGTCAGTATAGGAAAATTTATGGGTCAGTCAGTATGGGAAAATGTATGGGTCATTCAGTATAGGAGACTGTATGGGCCAGTCAGTATAGGAAAATGTATGGGCCATTCAGTATAGTATGGGTCAGTCAGTATAGGAAAATGTATGGGTCAGTCAGTATAGGAAAATGTATGGGTCAGTCAGTATAGGAAAATGTATGGGTCGGTCAGTATAGGAAAATGTATGGGTCTGTCAGTATAGGAAAATGTATGGGTCAGTCAGTATAGGAAAATGTATGGGTCAGTCAGTATAGGAAAATGTATGGGTTGGTCAGTATAGGAAAATGTATGGGTCGTTCAGTATACTCAGTATAGTATGGGTCAGTTAGTATAGGAAAATGTATGGGTTGTTCAGTATAGTCAGTATAGTATGGGTCAGTCAGTATAAGGAAATGTATGGGTTGTTCAGTATAGTCAGTATAGTATGGGTCAGTCAGTATAGGAAAATGTATGGGTTGTTCATTATAGTCAGTATAGTATGGGTCAGTCAGTACAGGAAAATGTATGGGTCATTCAGTATAGTCAGTATAGGAAAATGTATGGGTCAGTCAGTATAGGAAAATGTATGGGTCAGTCAGTACAGGAAAATATATGGGTCAGTCAGTATAGGAAAATGTATGGGTCAGTCAGTACAGGAAAATATATGGGTCAGTCAGTATAGGAAAATGTATGGGTCAGTCAGTATAGGAAAATGTATGGTTCGGTCAGTATTGGAAAATGTATGGGTTGTTCGGTATAGTCAGTATAGTATGGGTCAGTCAGTATAGGAAAATGGTTACTGGAGAGTAAAAATGAATCAGAAAATTCATACTAAATTTCAATCTCCAGATATTACAGTGTATCTGTAAGTAAAGTGTATAGACTGGAATGGCTGGGGCATGTTTAGGAGTGGATAAAGAGTGGACAGTGAGGAAGGTAGGTAGTGGAAGGCAAACCAGGAGGGAGATAAAGAGTGGACAGTGAGGAAGGTAGGTAGTGGAAGGCAAACCAGAAGGACCTAGATTAAGGTGGATGGATGATGTCACATTGGACTTGAGGATTATGGCTGTGACAAATGGAGAAACAGAGCTTTTGACAGAACAGAATGGACATCTGTCATGAGGGAAGCCAAGACCAACTTAAGGGATGTAGAGCTGCAGAAGATGAAGGGTAGCATTGGACAGAAAAGTACGTTTGTTTCTTTTAGGTTGCAGAGGGTTAGGATTCCTGGTGGTTATTTATTGACATGAAGGCTCTCTGGTACCGGTACCTCTTACGGTACTTGTATTTGTTATGGTTACATTGTGATAGAAAAGTTAGAAGAAAATGTAATTTTGAATCAAATAAAAATAATGTGATGTACAAATTGCTTTCAGATATGATGAATGGCAGCTCTGAGCGAACTTCCGGTATTCACAGCAAAAAGAAAGGTGTGTACGTGTTTTTTGTCTAAACATCAACACATGTCATACAAATAATATAATGTAGTCTGAATCTGTCGTTCAGTTCTCATTTTGCTTATGGGAGATTTTCACAGTAGAGTTGTTCAAGTGACAGTGTGTCGGTTTTTATCCAGCTTATGATGATCAGTTTACGGTGACAGTTCAGAGGAACATGCTGCCTGCATCATCATTGCAGGATGGTGGAATTGTTGCAGGTGGATTTTATCAGGTCACTGGGAGGAGAATATGTCTATATATATATATATATATATATATATATATATATATATATATATATATATATATATATATGATGAATTTAATTCCTGCAGTCTGACAGCCTCAGTATACTTGCTTCTGCACATCCATGTGGGTCTGCAGGAAAGTTAGTTGGTTGCTATGCTGATGACTTCTGCTGCTACCAGCAAACTTTGCTTTTTTCTGTCATACTTTTCTGCACTGTTTTAAGACTAGAATAATTTTCTAAACCTGACTGTGGCAGCTTGTGGTCGCAGTGACCATTACAAGCACTTGTCAGTGTCAAATGAAGGAGACTGTAGGACTGGGTCATAACCCAGCCTCAGTCCAGATGGACTTCACCAGTTTCTTTTCAGACTAATTGGAACCAAAATGGTGCTCTGATATTTCTGCATATAACTGAACCTTTTGGGACCAAAAGAGGTAAAACTTTTACCTTGTAGGTTCAACTTTTGTTATGTTCATGTGAAGATATGAAGTGAAAGATATGAACTGAAAGATATGAAGTGAAAGATATGAACTGAAAGATATGAACTGAAAGATATGAACTGAAAGATATGAAGTGAAAGATATGAACTGAAAGATATGAAGTGAAAGATATGAACTGAAAGATATGAAGTGAAAGATATGAACTGAAAGATATGAAGTGAAAGATATGAACTGAAGATATGAAGTGAAAGATATGAACTGAAAGATACGAAGTGAAAGATATGAAGTGAAAGATATGAAGTGAAAGACATGAACTGAAAGATATGAAGTGAAAGATATGAACTGAAAGATATGAAGTGAAAGATATGAAGTGAAAGATATGAAGTGAAAGATATGAAGTGAAAGATATGAAGTGAAAGATATGAACTGAAAGATATGAAGTGAAAGATATGAAGTGAAAGATATGAACTGAAAGATATGAACTGAAAGATATGAACTGAAAGATATGAAGTGAAAGATATGAAGTGAAAGATATGAACTGAAAGATATGAACTGAAAGATATGAAGTGAAAGATATGAAGTGAAAGATATGAACTGAAAGGTATGAACTGAAAGATATGAACTGAAAGATATGAAGTGAAAGATATGAAGTGAAAGATGTGAACTGAAAGATATGAACTGAAAGATATGAACTGAAAGATATGAAGTGAAAGATATGAACTGAAAGATATGAAGTGAAAGATATGAAGTGAAAGATATGAACTGAAAGATATGAAGTGAAAGATATGAAGTGAAAGATATGAAGTGAAAGATCGCATGCTTGTTGTTCGTATGAAAATATTGTGAGAGTCTTAACATATGAAAGTACAGGGTGTTCAACTTAAAAGTGGACCGTATTTTAATGTAAGTAATTTATTTACTAAGATTTACAACATGTTATATTACACAACTAATCTGTATTTACAGTAAGTGTTGGAAATGATGTCCATTCATTTCAGTATACTTATCGACATGTTTCGCCGTGTTCCTCGCAACTTTTCTTAGCGTTCTTTAATTTCATCATTTTCGCAATAGCACTTTTTACTGGCGCTTGCCTTCTAAATTTTTCAAAGAAACTTTGTCTACAGTGGGCGTAAGACATCGTTTTTAAATAATTCTTCAAAATAAATACACGTTCTTCCACTGTTAACCGCAATATGAAAGCGTAAAAAATGGCGTTGTTCAAACACCAGCACTCAATGTCGACTGATTCAACTGATACGGATGGCCAAGACCGGTTCTCCCCTCTCCTGCAACAGTCTTGCCAACTCCTGCACATGTAGTAGTATAATGTCATACCAGCAGAACCATTATAAATAGCATCTGACATGAAATATTCACGGCTTAGTTGACGGTCCACTTTTAAGTTGAACACCCTGTAGCTCTGGTCAAGAATGGGCAGAATAACGCAACTTCAAAATTGTCTTGTCAACAGCAAAGTTTATTCAAAACTGGAACCTTAGAGATACAGCAATGCGTGTTAGCTACGTGGTTTCTCAGATTTTAGGCAAAAACTTCTTACTGAAACGAAAATAATAAAGGCAGGCATCGACGCAGTTGCAGATTAACCTCCTGACATAAATACACACACAAATAAATAAAAAAATAAATAAGATTATCAAGGTTCGCCGTTCGAAGAATCCGGGGACTCTAGAAACAATACTCCAGGAACTTAAAAATGAAAGCCACTACATTTCGATAAATAATTACGTTCCAAACATAAAACTCCTATGACATGCTTCGTTACACAAATGTACAAGACACCTTTTATATTACACATTTTCTGTGCAACTATATTACATTCACGGTCATTCATAGTGTTTAGACAACACACCAAACAACTGATCCAAAAACTTACTACATAAGAAGAAAGAACTGAAAATATAGATGTTTGGGCACAAAATATAATTTTATACAGCACTTAAATTTTACACTGTACGCAACTGTATTTCAATTATATTCCAAATGTATTTTAACTACAAACGGATTTTAATAATTTTAAGCTTTTTGGCACCCGAATTTTACATTTAAATTTTAGCACACCCTGTATGTAAAATGTGAATAATACAGGAACCAAAAAATGTAGCATTATGAAATAAACGGCATTTTGAAGAGAAAAACGGAGAGTATGCAGCATGTTTAAAATACGCAGTACTTATATTTGTTGAAAAAAAATATATAAAA